>Ga0209768_10001100_pt1 | contig 17551 bp, 17 predicted proteins | sample LauGreSBDMM110SD_3_FD_187564 | JGI IMG/M metagenome (GOLD analysis project Ga0209768, IMG submission 187564) | Freshwater lake microbial communities from Lake Michigan, USA - Sp13.BD.MM110.SD (SPAdes) (version 2) | ecosystem: Environmental > Aquatic > Freshwater > Lake | place: Lake Michigan... | reverse complement strand
GTGGCCGGTGTTCCGGTATTAGTAAAAGACTTAGAGCAAGTTGTTGGCTTACCTACTCGCAAAGGAAGTCTCGCGTTAGCGGACGCGCCGCCAGAGACCTTTGATGGAATTGTGGTTGCTCGATTGAAGGCTGCTGGGGCAATTGTTGTAGGTAAAACTACGCTTCCGGAATTTGCAATCGAGGGTTACACAGCTAACCGCGCAACTGGAGTCACTCGAAATCCATGGAACTTAGAACTATCTCCCGGTGGATCAAGTGGTGGTTCAGCTGCCGCGCTTAGTGCCGGGGTAGTTCCAATCGCAACCGCAACAGATGGTGGGGGATCGATTCGAATTCCTGCAGCATTTTGCGGACTGGTGGGCTTAAAACCATCTAATGGAGTTATCGGCCGCTGGCCGACACCAGATTGGATCGATTTTTCAACGGAAGGACCATTTGCCACCACGGTAGATGACTTACGCCTTCTTATGTCAGTCATTGCTGGCGCAGCATCAGGTGATCCAATCGGCGCAGTTGGAGTCGCACGTAAAGAATATTTGATTTTCAAAAATCAAACTCCAACCAAGATCTATGCCGCAACCAGGACTTCGGATTTTGGCGACTTGCCTGCGCAGCTTGAGCAAGTTTTCCGTGGCGCCGTTTCGGAGTTGAGTTCCCAGCTGAAGCTACCGGTTAACTGGATTGAACCTGGATCACTTTTTGGCGCGGCTGATCCTGACTTGGACTGGTTCACTATGGCTACCGCGGAACACTTGGTGTCACTTGGTCGCGACTGGGTCGTTGAAAATTTTGAGTTACTTCATCCATCCAGTCAAGAATTTTTCACGCAAGGTATGAATGCTGACTTAGATGAATACATCCAAGCTCGCCGCCGTAGATTTGATTACATCCGCGTTATGGACGAATTATTGGCAGGAGATGCAATTTTATTGACTCCAACCGTGGCTGAAACTGGCTGGTTTGCTGATGGTCGCCTGTCTGCAGAGTCACCTGCTGGGCTTTCCCCGCCTGAGAGTTATTCAACTGCGCTGCAAAACATCACTGGTCATCCGGCTATTTCTTTGCCGCTGCCTGTCATGAGTAGCGGGCTACCGGGCGCACTTCAAATTACTGCTCCGAGATATCGGGAAGATTTGTTACTCGACATCGCTCAAAACTGGGAGCGCACTAATCCATGGCAACTTAACGCAACTGGCTATGAAGCTTTTGATGCGTTTCTAGATTCTTAGTTGGCAACTGTTTAACTGGGCGCCATAACGCTGAGTAAGTCATAGATCACATGCGAGGCAGCTATGCCAGTCATTTGCGCGTGGTCGTATGCCGGGGCGACTTCAACGACGTCGGCTCCCACTATGTTCATTGTGCCAAATGAGCGAATCACTTTTAGCAGTTCGCGACTTGTTAGACCGCCGGCTTCCGGTGTTCCAGTGCCAGGAGCGTGTGATGGATCCAATACATCAATGTCGATAGATACATACATTGGACGATTTTGCACTCGGTCTCGAATTTTATCGATTGCGCCCTGCGCACCAATGTCTTCAAATTCAATACTTGAGAAAATTTCAAAGCCAAGACTTTTATCTTGATCTAAATCTTTCGCAGAATAAAGTGGTCCACGAATTCCAACGTGAATTGAACCCTCGCGATCAATTAAGCCCTCGTCGGAAGCTCGGCGAAATGGCGTGCCGTGTGTGTAATCTTCGCCAAAGTAGGAATCCCAAGTATCTAGGTGAGCATCAAAGTGCACCACACTAATTGGGCCATGCTTTGCAGCCATAGTACGAAGTAGTGGCAATGCAATGGTGTGATCGCCGCCAATAGTGATTATGCGTTTAGCACGCTCATGTAAATTCCGGCTGCCGTTTTCGATTTGCTTGATTGCTTCCTCAATATGAAAAGGATTAGCTGCAATATCTCCAGCATCTGCAACTTGCTGTGAAGCAAAAGGTGATTTACTTCCGGCTGGATTAAATGGCCGCAGAAGTCGCGAGGATTCGCGCACATGGCTGGGCCCAAATCGAGCGCCAGGGCGATAGCTCACACCAGTATCAAATGGAATTCCAACTAGGGCAACGTCAACATCGGATACCTCATCAATGAATGGCAGCCGAGCAAAAGTGCCGAGTCCAGCATATCGCGGAATTTGTGTGGCATCGACTTGTCCAACAACATCACCCGTTAACAATCGGGGCAAAGATTCATCTTTCATGTGGTTCCCATTCAAGTCAGGCCGAAGTTTTCCTATTTAAATTACGATTATCCAGCAAAAATCTAGATTTATCATGGGTTTGCCCGAGGTGAACCAATTAGTGTAAATCCCTTGCAAGAACTAATTCGCAGGTCTACCTTTCTAATAACAGTAACGGACTAGCCGTTTCTCGGTGCGTTGAGCGTTTGGAGTACGCATGACAAAGGTAAGTATCACAGTCGATGGTGTCCTTCACGAAAGTGAAGTCGAACCTCGAACTTTATTAGTTCATTATCTGCGCGAACAAGTTGGCAAGATCGGAACCGTTGTTGGTTGCGACACATCCAGTTGTGGCGCATGCACAATCTTGCTAGATGGGCGCAGTGCAAAATCTTGCAGCGTTTTAGCCGTACAGGCTGATGGCTCATCAGTTACCACGATCGAAGGTTTAGCTGGAGACGAATGGCATCCAGTACAAGCTGCATTCAAAGAATGCCATGGCTTGCAGTGTGGATACTGCACTCCAGGAATGGTGTTGTCAGCAGTTGACTTGCTAAGCGAGAACCCAAATCCAAGTGAAGCAGAAATCAGAGAAGGTCTTGAAGGCAATCTGTGCCGCTGCACTGGTTACCACAACATTGTTAAGTCAGTTGCACTTGCAGCTGAAACCATGAAGGGCGGAAAGAAATGACGGAATTAGCAGAACACGTAGCCGCCATCGGGCGTCCACTTAAGCGCAAGGAAGATGCTCGACTTTTAACTGGCAAGACGCAATGGACTGACAACATTCAGTTGGCAGGCGCTCTTCATATGGCAATCTTGCGTAGCCCAATGGGTCACGCCAAGATCACAAAGCTTGATGTCTCAGGTGCACTTAAGTATCCAGGTGTCGAGGCAGCTTACGGCGCAGCCGAGTTGGGTGACCTGAATGCATCCGTGCCATGTGTATGGCCGGTAACTGATGACATGGTCGCGCCTGACTTCCCAGCTCTTGCCAAGGGCGAAGTGCGTCACATGGGTGATTGCGTTGCATTGGTGCTTGCAGGAACTGCGGCTCAGGCAGCCGATGCTCTTGAAGGCATCGTGGTTGAGTATTCAGCTTTGCCAGCAGTTATAAATATGGATGACGCAATCAAGGAAGGTAGCCCACTAGTTCACTCTGATAAGGGAACTAACAAGTGCTACACCTACAAGTTGCAACCGCAAGGCGATGGCGCTTATGAAGCAGCCAAAGCTAAGGCAGACGTTGTTGTTAAGCGTCGTTTTGTTAATCAGCGATTGATCCCATCAGCCATGGAACCGCGCGCTGTCGTGGCTTCTCCAATGGGAACATCCGGTGAACTGACAATTTGGTCAGCAACTCAGGTACCTCACGTACTTCGAGTACTTCTTGCTTTGGTCACAGGGGTATCAGAGAACAAGTTGCGCGTTGTGGCTCCAGATGTCGGCGGCGGTTTCGGTGGCAAACTCCAGTGCTACCGCGAAGAAATTCTCTGCGTTGCGCTTGCTAACAAGCTTGGTCGACCAATTAAGTGGACCGAAACTCGCAGCGAAGACATGATGGCTACCCACCATGGTCGCGATCAACTTCAGGACATTGAAATTGCCGCAACCAAGGATGGCAAGCTACTTGGCCTAAAGGTTGACCTCATTGCAAACATGGGTGCATACCTACAGATCATCACACCAGGTATTCCATTACTGGGCATGTTTATGTATCCAGCGATTTACAAGATGGATGCCTATGACTTCTCTTGCATTGGGGTATTCACAAACACCACACCTACTGATGCGTACCGTGGTGCAGGTCGACCAGAATCTACCTACGCCATTGAACGAATCATGGATGAACTAGCTAATGAACTTGGCATGGAGCCAATGGAATTGCGCAAGAAGAACTGGATCAAGCACGAAGAGTTCCCTTACACAACAGTTGCTGGGTTAACTTACGATTCCGGTAATTATGAAGCCGCTACCGAAAAGGCGATGGCTTTGTTCAAGTACGACGAATTGCGTAAAGAGCAAGTAAAGCGTCGTGCCTCCGGTGACAAAGTTCAGCTCGGTATAGGCATTTCGACATTTACTGAAATGTGTGGCCTTGCACCTTCCCGAACTTTAGGCGCACTGAAATATGTCGCTGGTGGTTGGGAACACTGCACAATTCGCGTACTGCCAACTGGCAAGGTCGAATTGGTAACTGGAACTTCACCTCATGGTCAAGGACATGAAACTGCGTGGAGCCAGATTGCAAGTGACACTCTTGGCATTCCAGTAGATGACATCGAAGTTATTCACGGTGACACTCGTACCTCGCCATACGGCATGGACACTTATGGTTCACGATCGCTGGCAGTTGGTGGTCAGGCCATCCTGCGTGCAGGTGAAAAGGTAGTTGAGAAGGCCCGCTTGATTGCGGCTCATCAACTTGAGTGCAGCGCCAATGACTTGGAATTTGATCATGGTGTATTCCGCGTTAAGGGTGACCCTTCAAAGGAAAAGGCAATTCAAGCTGTGGCATTCGAGGCATTCTCTGCTCACGATTTGCCAGATGGTTTGGAGCCAACTTTGCAGGCAGAGTCAACTGTGGATCCACAGGACTTCAGTTACCCACATGGCACGCACCTTTGTGCCATGGAAGTTGATACTGAAACCGGTAAGAGCACAATTCGTTCTTATGTTTGTGTCGATGACATTGGTATTCAAATCAATCCATTAATTGTCGAAGGACAAGTACATGGTGGTTTGGCCCAAGGAATTGCGCAAGCACTTTACGAAGGTGCGGTTTACGATTCAGATGGTCAGTTACTGACTGCTTCATTTGCCGATTACTTGGTACCTAGCGCACCAGATCTGCCGTCGTTTGTAACGGATCACACAGTGACACCATCGACAACGAATCCACTTGGCACTAAGGGCGTAGGTGAAGCCGGCGCGATCGCATCAACCCCAGCAGTTATAAACGCCATCGTGGATGCGCTTCGACCATACGGAGTTAACGATGTGCCGATGCCGGCACTTCCAATGACAGTGTGGCGAACGCTTAACGCTGCTCGCCAAGGAGGAAAATAATGATTCCATCAAAATTTGACTACGTTCGGCCAAAGTCAGTTGATGAAGCTGTCGCTGCGCTAAAGGCTGGTGGCGAAGACTCCAAGGTAATCGCCGGTGGACAGTCAATGCTGCCGTTGTTGCGACTTCGTCTTGCTGCACCTTCAGTGCTAGTTGATTGTGCTCGCATCGACGAGATGAAAGGCATCAAAGACAATGGCGACTCAGTAACGATCGGTGCTGCAACAACGCACTGGGATGTATTGAACAGCGACATCGTCAAAACTCACGTGAAGTTACTGGCAGACGCCACCGCTACTGTTGCGGATCCGCAAATTCGTCACCGGGGAACTTTCGGTGGCGCATTAGCTCATGGTGATCCGGCAGGAGATTTACCTGCAGTCGTGCTGGCACTTGATGCGACGCTGGAAATTGCAGGTTCAAAAGGTCGCCGCCAAGTCGCCGCCAAGGACTTCTTCCTTGACTATTTCACGACTGCAGTTGGTCCAGATGAAATTCTAGTTTCGATCACGATTCCTAAATTAGGAAAAGGCTGGGGCACTTGTTATGAAAAATTCAACCGATCAGCAAATGGTTGGGCTGTTGTAGGCGTTGCAGCTGCGGTAAAGGTCGATGGTGGCAAAATCACCGAGGCTCGAATCGCACTTACTAACTGCGCCGCTATTCCGGTGCGCGCTTCCAGTGTCGAGTCTGCGCTTAAAGGCGTCGCAGTCTCGGCAAGCGAAATCGAAAAGGCATCTCAAAGCGCTGCTGACGGTACACGTGCCACAAGCGATTTAGCGGCCGACAAGGAATATCGCGAGCACTTGATGCGAGTAATAACCGCCCGCGCAGTTAGCTGTGCTGCTGGCGTCTAATTTAACAAATTAAAAACCCCCAAATTGCGTTGCAGTCTGGGGGTTTTTTAGTTAACGGCTCAAATGAAAATTAGTTTAAGCAGTTTGCTTGCGGTTAATACGGGGGATAGACGTTAATTGTGTAATACAAAATAATTAAGAACTAGGACGCTCGTCCATGTCTTCGCCAGTGGCTACGTCGCCCACCTCAACTAAAACAATTTCTTCTGAATGCTCAGAAATAAAGGCTCTAGCACCGTGGTCACCAGCAGCACTACGTGACAATTCTGGCCAAGTAGCGCGCGCGAATTTCACTGGGTGTCCTCGCATTGCGTCGTAACTTGCTACAACAATTTCACCTGGTGATTCAACGACTCGCGCCACTGCATCGCTAGTTAAACCTGGAAGGTCAACCAAGGTAACAACTACTTCTTCAATCTCAGAGTGACCGTTTAGATGCGCCAGACCAACTTTAAGTGAGGAACCCATGCCTGTTGGCCAATTTGGATTTTCCAAAACTATGGCATTTGGTACCTCGCCAACCCAAGCACCAAGAACCACAAATACTTGACTGCAACCTGCCTTTGATAGCACTTGAACTGCGCGATCTACGAGGCGAACTCCGTCATGAACGTAGGGAGCTTTAGGTCCGCCAAAACGCTTGCCCTCGCCAGCCGCAAGGACTAAGCCAGCGGTTGTCATCGCGGGGCACCCGGATGGATAGTGCCTTGGGTTTGAGCCAAATTTTTTCCAGTGCCACCCCAACGATCTTGAATAACTTCAGCAAGAATTGAAATTGCAGTCTCTTCAGGAGTTCGAGCGCCTAAGTCAAGCCCGATAGGGGATTTCACTCTTAGCAATTCCTGCGGACTAATGCCCGCTTCAATCAATCGAGCCACACGGTCATCATGAGTTTTGCGGGATCCCATCGCGCCAATGTATGCCGCTTTAGTTTTTAGCGCTTCGATCACAACTGGAACATCGAATTTTGGATCATGGGTCAAGATACAAATCACCGCGCGAGAGTCAATATCTTGAGTGGCCAACCAGCGGTGCGGCCAATCATTAACAACTTCATCGGCATCCGGAAACCGCTTTTTAGTGGCGAAGACTTCGCGCGCATCACAAACTGTGACATGGAATCCCAAAAACTTGCCAGCCTTAGCAACGGCAGCAGCAAAATCAATTGCACCAAAAACTAACATTCTGGGTTTCGGAGCAAATGTTGAAACGAAAATTTCCAACGCACCTTCAAGGCGTTCACCATCTATGCCATAGTGCAAAAATCCAGTTGTTCCGGATTCAAGTAGACCTAAAACATCAGTGCCAACGGCTGAGTTCAAGCGATCGCTACCTAAATCGCCCGCTACTTTATTTGGCCACACAACCAAGTGCTTACCCAGATGTGCTGGACCATTTACAACTGTGGCCACAGCAACGGGTTGGTCAGCTTGCACACTGGCAAATAAGTCAGGAAGTTCTGGCCAAGTTTCCTGGGAAATTTGTTCAACGAATACCTCAAGAATTCCGCCACAAGTTAAGCCAACTGCAAAGGCATCGTCATTACTAATGCCGTATTTTTCAAATTGCGGAACGCCGTTTGCAATAACTTCGCTGGCCATTTCGTAAACTGCGCCTTCAATGCAGCCACCGCTAACGGAACCTACGGCTTCGCCACCAGCAGTGACCATCATGGAAGCTCCTGCTGGGCGGGGCGCAGAACGCCACGTTCGCACCACAGTTGCCATTGCTGTTGTGTTTCCAGCTTGGTATGCCGCAAACAATTCGTCGAGGACTTCTTTCACGCGAAATTCCTTAAGTTGACTTTGGATAAGCCTAAGGCAGATTGAGCCATGGCAGGATCTGCCCAGTCACTGCGCCACCCGCAGGCAATACGGCGTAGCCGTGAGCATCGACAAAACCGCGAAGCATCGACGAATCCAGATGTTCTAACGGGGTAACCACACCATCAGCTTCAGTGCATAAAACCAATCGAACTTCGCGCGCTGGTCCCTTAAGGTCTGCATTAAAAGTTCGACTTTCCAGCGTTGGTAAAATTTGACCATAAGAGCCAGCAATAAATGGCGCAACTAAACTCAGCAACCCGATTACAGCAGATTGCGGGTTTCCTGGAAGTCCGATCAAAAATTGGTCATTGATTCGAGCCATCAAGCTGTGGTAACCAGGTCGGACTAAAACTGCATCAATTATTAATTCGCCATTTACATCTCGGATCGCATCGTGCAGGTGATCAACTGGGCCAGCAGCAGTTCCTCCAGTTGTGATGATTAAGTCAGACTTGGAATTAGTTATGGCGACAACGTGATCATCCAAAGTATCTGCAACATGAATAACGTTAACTAATGTTGCTCCCAAATAATCAACCCAAAATGGTAATTGTGGCCCAAGTGAATCTCGAACCTTTCCGTCACGTGATGGACCATCAAGTAATAATTCGTCACCAAAAATTAAAACGTCAACACTAATTTTCTTGTATACCAAAACTTCATTGTGGCCGGCAGCAGCAGCAACACCAACGATTGCTGGTGTTAATTTTGTTCCAGCACTTATTAATTTTTCACCAGTTCTAGCTTCGTAACCACTTGAGCGAACATCATGAAATAGTGGCAACTCATGTTTTTGATCTAACAATTCTGCAGCACCCTTTATTGCGTGCACTTTGGAATCAATTAATGCACTCTCTTCGTCTTTGAGCGCAGCAGTTGCTCCCTGTGGCATGACCGCACCAGTTGCAGTGTGCACACATTCACCAGAATTAAGTTCTTTGATGAATTCATGTCCAGCAAGTGCTTCGCCAACATGCCGCCAAGGACCAGGACCACTAACTGCCCAGCCATCAATTCGAGATGCGGCAAATGGTGGCATGTCACCGAGCGCGACAACGTCACTTGCAACAACCATGCCCCCAGCCTCGGAGAGCGCTAAAAATTGACTTGGCGTTAATTTGGCCGCGCTATGAGCTAACTTGCGGGCTTGCTGCCAAGTGACTTCAAACGCAGGGTTGCTTTCCATTTACCCATTGTTCTAGATTTTCCGGCGAGATTCCCATAATGCGATACCTGGAATGGCGTAAAACCCACTAAATCCCAATCTTTGGTGTCGCAAATGGCAAAAGAGAACAATAATGATTCCATGGCGAATATAGCGAGCGCACTGGTGACGACGGACGTTATCGTCGTTTCTGATTTTGCAGCAGCAGTTCGGTCAAATGTTTCGGGCGCAGTCGTCACCTTTTCAGGGGACGTGCGAGATAACGATCACGGTCGAGCCGTAGCATCTTTGGAATATGAGGCGCATCCAACGGCGCAAAGTCTGCTCGAAAAAGTCGCCCGCGAAATTGCCGAGCGCCATGACGTTTTAAGTGTTGCAGTTGCCCATCGTCATGGACCAATACCTATCGGAGAATCTGCGTTAGTTGCAGTGGTTTCAGCAAAACATCGTAAAGCTGCATTTTCTGCTTGTGCTGATTTAGTTGATGAAGTAAAAGCCCAAATTCCAATTTGGAAACACCAAGTTTTTACCGACGGTACTGATGAATGGGTGAACTGCGCATGAGCACTTTAATCGATACTTTTGGGCGAGTGCATCGTGACATCCGCGTGTCCTTAACGGATCGCTGCAACCTTCGTTGCACTTATTGCATGCCACACGATTTTGCAGCCTGGATGCCAACGGAAGACTTGCTCTCAACCGAAGAATTAATGACCATTCTTGAAGTTGGAATTGATGCAGGAATTGATGAAGTCCGATTAACAGGTGGCGAACCTCTTCTTCGCCCCGACATCGTAGACATTGTTGCCAGAATTAATGGATTGCCAAATCCTCCAAAACTTTCACTCACAACAAATGGCATTCGCCTGGCAGCACTTGCCCAGCCGCTTAAAGACGCTGGCTTGGAGCGCGTGAATGTTTCATTAGACACTCTCAGCGCAGAGCGATTCAAGGCCATGACATTTCGAGATCGATTCGATGATGTGCTCAAGGGATTAAAAGCGGCCCGCGATGCGGACTTAACACCAATTAAGATCAACACAGTATTAATGCCAGGTGTAAACGATGATGAAGCAGTCACGCTCCTAAAGTGGGCGTTAGACGAAGGATTCAAATTAAGGTTTATCGAACAGATGCCTCTTGATGCAGGCGGCGTTTGGGATCGATCCACAATGGTCACTGCCGATGATGTATTTCATGCCTTAAATCCGGTGTACTCATTAACTCCAGTTGAGGCACGTGGTTCGGCGCCCGCTGAAGAATTTCTAGTTGATGGTGGACCAGAAACTGTTGGAATAATTGCAAGTGTTACCAGGCCATTTTGTGGTTCGTGTGATCGCTTGCGCCTAACATCTGATGGTCAATTACGATCCTGCTTATTTGCAACAAAAGAAATGGATTTGCGTTCAGTACTTCGTGAATCTGATGACAGTGATGCTGCCAAGCGTGCTGAAATAGCGCTGCGCTTTGGTAAAACAGTGTTAAGCAAACTTCCAGGTCATGGTATTAATGACCCAAGTTTTATTCAGCCAGCAAGGCCCATGTCAGCAATTGGCGGGTAGCAAATGGCCGTGACTTTGCGATTTTACGCAGCGGCTCGTAAGGCAACCGGAACAAGTGAGATGACATTAGAGCCCTCAGTTGCGCTGCATCTGTTGGATCAAGCAGTAGCTGCTCATCCAAAATTGCTCGGCGTGCTCGGGCAGTGCAGTTTTTTATTGAATGAAGTAGCGCTACACGACTTTGATACTCAAGTGCCGGACGGCTCAACCTTAGATGTATTGCCGCCATTTGCTGGTGGCTAACTGCGTAACTTAATACGTTGCTGGATATGTTTCCTACCGTGCTGAGATTTCGAGTTTTTCCAAATTCTCGAGGGTATTTCGGTAAAGTTCTGATATTCAGAATTTTAGGAAAGGGCGCCCCATTTGGAACTCGAACACTCATTTACTGTTCCAGCAGACATTGACACGGCGTGGAACACATTGCTAGATGTTGAACGCATCGCAATGTGCATGCCGGGGGCAACTTTGTTGAATGTTGAAGGTGACACTTTTAACGGCCAAGTAAAAATTAAACTCGGTCCAATAACGATGGTTTTTGGCGGCGCCGCATCTTTTGTAGAAAAGGACTTGGCAAATCACAGGTTAGTTATCAACGCGTCGGGAAGTGAAACCAAAGGGACTTCAACTGCGCAAGCAATAGTGACAACTCAACTCATAGCCGAGAGCCCCAATTTGACGCGAGTCGATGTGAATACCGACTTAGCAATTACGGGTAAGCCAGCTCAATTTGGACGAGGTGTTATGTCTGATGTTGCGGGACGAATCATTGGACAGTTTGCAGGCAATCTCGAAGGCGTGATTGCAGCAGGTTCTGTGGAAAATTCAAGTGGGCAAGATTCTGGCACGCAACCCCAAGTAAGTACCCCAGCGCCTGTTGCCGATGCTATTGACATAATGCAAATGGGTGGGAGCGCGGTAGCCAAGAAATTGATTCCGGTTGCTTTAGTAATTCTGGTAATTGTTGCTGGCTGGCTCATACTGGGTTAATTGCACTAAATAAAGGCATCTGTAGAAGCAAGAATTTTACTCATCTCGCATTCCTGCTTAAAAAGAACCATAATTAAGAAACAGGCTCGGGAGGTATCAGGTGCCAAAGATTCTCGCTTCGCGCGTTGCGGATCTTCAAAAATCCCGAACACCGTATGTGCATGCCCGAGTTGTATTGGCGGAAAAGCCAACATCGGCAAAGCCAGGGGATGAAGCCTTAATTTTTTCGGATGGAACTATTGAAGGTTTTGTGGGTGGCTCCTGTGCTGAGTCCACCGTTCGAACGCAATGCATGTCGGTATTAGATGACGGCCATGCCTTACTATTGCGTATCGCGCCCATGCCGGAACCAGATACTCAAATTGGAAAGCGCACAGTACACAACCCTTGTTTGTCCGGTGGGACACTTGAAATTTTCTTGGAGCCAGTTATGCCTGCACCATTAGTTGCTATTTTCGGAGATAGTCCAATTTCAGAATCATTAGTTAAGCAAGGACCCGGTGCTGGTTTTGAAATGGTCGGATGGGACTCGAGTATTGATTTAGCAAAAACTTTTGCAATCATCGTGGCAGCTCATGGTCGTGATGACGAAACAATGCTGCTTGAAGCTGCGGTAACTGCTGGCGTTCCATATGTTGGACTAGTCGCAAGTCGTAAACGTGGCACCGCTGTCATTGAGATGTTGAGTTTAACTCCAGATGAAAAAGTGAAAATCCATTCCCCAGCTGGTTTAGATATTGGTGCACGCACACCGGATCACATCGCACTTTCGATCTTGGCTCAGATGATTCAAGAAATGGCAAATATTTCCGAACCGCGCAAAGCAGGACCAGTATGCGAAACTGCAATTGATCCAGTTTGCAACATGTCAGTACCAATGGTGAATGAATCGATTCATGCAGATTTTTCTGGAACGACAGTATGGTTTTGTGCTCCAGGTTGCTTGAAGGCATACTCTGCAAATCCTGAAGCATTTCAACTGGCTTAAGTTATGTCTACGTCATTCGTATCCACGACCCAACTCCGTGATGCTCTTGCCGAAAATGGTTATCTAGCTGACGATGGTTTGGCGACTGCACTTTTTGTCGCAATGTCCTTGCCACAGCCACTCTTACTAGAAGGCGAAGCCGGGGTAGGTAAAACCCAGGCGGCTAAATCGTTAGCAGCACTTTTGGGAACACCGTTAATTAGGTTGCAATGCTATGAAGGTATTGATGCATCCGAAGCTCTATATGAATGGAACTACCCACAGCAACTTCTTGGCATCCGAGTTGCTGAATCTCAAGGTAAGTCATTGACTGAAGAATCGCTTTTTACCCGCGAGTACCTAATTGAGCGACCATTAATGAAAGCAGTGGAACATCAGGGACCATTACCTGCAGTGCTACTAATTGATGAAGTCGATAGAGCTGATGAAGAATTCGAAGCTTTTCTATTTGAATTACTTGCAGAAGGCTCGGTGACAATTCCAGAACTTGGAACTATCCATGCCAAATTCCCGCCAATTGTTATTTTGACTTCTAATAGAACTCGCGACTTACATGATGCGTTAAAGCGCCGTTGCTTGTATCACTGGATCGATTATCCGGATATAAAGCAGGCAACAGCCATAATTCGAAGTCGAGTTCCGCAAGCAAGTGCTGATTTAACCGCACAAATCGCCAGTTCAGTGCAACGACTTCGCAGTTTAGATGTTCAAAAACAACCTGGAATTGCCGAAGCAATTGATTGGGTAAGTGCAGCAATGATTCTTGGTCTCGATCGAATTACTGCTGATAATGCAGTTCAGACTTTAGGAAGCGTTCTTAAGTACCGCGAAGACCATGATGTAGCCCAAGCCAAAGGCTTGGGCTGGGTGGTCAATGGCTGACCTAGCTGACATCGTCGCAACTTTCGGCCAGGTGCTTCATGTCGCAGGAATTCCAGCAACTCCAGAGCGAAGGGCGCGCTTTGCGCAAGCCGTAATTGATATTGATCCAACGCAAGTAACGCAACTTTATTGGGTTGGTCGCGTAACGTTAATTTCCAGCCGTGAGCAAATAGAAATTTATGATTTAGCGTTTAATCAAGTTTTTCGAGGAATCATTGATTTAACAGATACCGGCGAAGGAGATCCAACCCCTAACCCGGAGAATTCTCGGGAATCAGGGGACCAGCAACCGGCTCGCGAGAATAGTGATCAAACTTCAAATCAAGGTTCGGCGGGAACAAGCGGCACGCCAGGCGAGAAATCCAATGAAGATGATGAGTCCGTCTTACCATCGTTACTTGCACCTGCAAGTGATGATGAGCGACTTAAGGATTCAAACTTCTCGGAGTGCACACCCGAAGAACTTAACTTAATTGCGACATTAGTTTCGAAGTTGCCGTTAGTGCCACCAAGACGACCCAGCAGGCGAAGCAAACGCCACCATCACGGTCAAAGTATTGACATGCGCTCCACAATTAGACACTCGTATGCCCACGCGGGAGATCCAGTAGACCTTAGGTATCGCAACGAAAAAGATCGGCCGCGTCGAGTTGTTTTAGTCGCCGATGTATCTGGATCAATGGAACCGTATTCACGAATCTATTTGCACCTGATGCTTGGCGCTGTGCGCGCGCTACATGCCGAAGCATTCGTATTTGCGACTCGACTCACGCGATTAACAAAATTCTTAGCAATTGGTGATCCTGACGCTGCATATCGAAGAGTCGCGCAAAACACCCCCGATTGGTTTGGCGGCACTCGCATCGGCAAAACATTATTGGAGTTCATTAGAGACCATGGTCAACGTGGTATTGCCAGAGGGGCAGTCATAGTAATTGTTTCTGATGGCTGGGAAACTGATGATCCAGCCATACTGGGGCAAGCTATGCAGCGTCTTTCCAGACTTGCTCATCACATAATTTGGGTGAATCCAAGAAAAGCGGCAGCAAGTTACGAACCATTAGTTGGTGGCATGGCTGCAGCATTACCTTTTGTGGACACATTTGTGAGTGGTCATTCCTTGCGCGCACTGCAAGAGGTTATGGATGCGATTCGAAATGCGCAAAATAGATCAGCGATGAAAATTCAAAAACAAGCTATTACAGAACAGCAACTTGCATAAGTTGCTTGAAATCATTTTCACCATCACCGGTAATCGTGATGCGCGAATCTGAACTATTAATTCGACCCCAAAGATATAGATCCATTGCTTCAGGTGTTCCCGAAATTGTTAATCGCGCACGAGGATTAACAATTTCCGCTTTAGACACAGTGGCATAGTCCGCAGTAAATTCAATATCCCAATGCATAGTTTGCTTGGAACCAAGTGCTGAAATTGAAACAATTCCAAACGCCTGGTTTGGCGCGCCTTCCCATGAACCTAGAAGTGGCAGAAAATCTAAAACTTCATCAACGCCATCAAGTGCTAAATCTTCCGGAATAGTTGTTACCGCGCCGCATGCAAGTTCTGCGTCAATTCGATGAATTACCGTTTCATGGGCCATGCGACGAAACCAAAAATCAACTGTGTTGTCACTGTGATGCCAGGACCAAGTTTTTCTTTCTGGACGCGCAAGATCTAAAGCTTTAATAATTGCCGCAAATCCCCAGCCCATAAATTCAAGGACATCGTCAGTTCGTGCGTAGGGAGCTAGGTGCTCCTTAGCTTCGACCTTATCTCCCGTCTCAACTACATACGCCTGACCCAAATAAACATGTCCCATATGTTTTGCCAAGTCACTAGTACTCCACCCCGGACAACTTGGCACCGCCACTGGCTCATTTGGCAGGCACGCCAGTAAGCGGGCATAGTCAGCAGTTAAATATGAAATGTAAGTTTGTCTGGATAGTTCAGTTCCGGCAATTGATCGCATGAACCAAGCCTAGTAATTACCCCAGTAGCAATTGCCCAGATCGAATACATCTGGCCAATGATTAGACTAATCACATGTTTGCGTCCCTCTCTGATCGACTTTCAGCAACTTTCAAACAGTTGCGTGGCAAGGGTCGACTTACTGAAACCGACATCGATGAAACCGTTCGGGAAATTCGAATTGCCTTACTTGACGCTGACGTCGCCCTGCCAGTAGTTAGAGAATTCTGCGCCCGAATTAAAGAACGTGCACTTGGGTCGGAAGTTTCCGCAGCCCTAAACCCGGCGCAGCAAATCATCAAGATTGTTAATGAAGAATTGATCGGAATTCTGGGAGGTGAAACCCGCCGATTAAAACTTGCAAAAAATCCACCAACAGTAATTCTGCTTGCTGGCTTACAGGGCGCAGGTAAAACAACGCTGGCAGGAAAACTTGCCGTGCATCTGCGGGCACAAGGTCATCAACCCATGCTGGTTGCCGCTGACTTGCAGCGACCAAACGCAGTTGATCAATTAAAGATTGTGGGTCAGCAAGCTAACACCGTAGTTTTTGCGCCTGAACCCGGTAACGGTGTCGGGGACCCGGTTAAAGTCACGCGCGAGGCAATGAAGTTTGCTAAAGATAAGCAGCATGACATTGTCATAGTTGATACTGCCGGACGTTTAGCTATCGATTCCGAACTCATGGATCAACTTGCAAAAGTAAAAGCTGAAGCAAAACCAGATGAGACACTGCTGGTAATCGATGCCATGACTGGGCAAGACGCGATTAATACTGCAGAAACCTTTGCGCGCGACATCGGTATTGACGCAGTCGTACTTACAAAACTAGATGGCGATGCCCGCGGCGGCGCCGCGCTTTCCGTGGCAACAATTACTGGCAAGCCGATTATGTTTGCTTCTACTGGTGAAAAGTTAACTGACTTTGAAATTTTCCACCCGGATCGAATGGCATCGCGCATTCTTGATCTGGGAGATTTACTAACCCTGATCGAACAAGCTGAACAAAACCTGGATAAGGAGCAAACTGAAAAGTTTGCAAAGAAAGTAAAAGCTGGCGAAGATTTCACACTCACCGATTTCATGCAACAAATGCAACAACTTCGCAAAATGGGTTCAATGACGAAAATGCTAGGCATGCTTCCGGGTATGGCGGACATGAAGAAGCAAATTGAAAATGTTGATGAAAAAGAAATTGATCGCGTAGAAGCAATAATTTCCTCGATGACTCCTACTGAGCGCGAGAATCCAAAATTACTCAACGGTTCGCGTCGCGCCCGAATTGCCTCAGGCTCAGGAATGCAAGTAAGTGACGTTAACTCATTGATGGATCGATTCGTGCTGGCACAAAAAATGATGAAGCAAATGGCTGCTGGTGGATCCATTCCAGGTATGCCGCCGATGCCAGGTATGCGCGCGCCGCAGCAAAAGAAAGTTCAGAAGCCTGGTAAGGGCGCAAAGAAATCTGGTAATCCAGCTAAACGCGCTGGCCAAGAATCTGGAATTGAGCTCGAGGCGCCGAGTACAACGCTTAGTGAGATTCCTTCAGCATTTCGAGATTTTTTGAAATAGCCTGCGGGTCGACTACTTGCACCACAACAGAAGCGAAGTTATCGCCAAGTAAATTAAAGCGAATTGTGTGGTCGGCAAGTTTTGCGCGAACATTCCAGAAATGCTTAACGCCATGGCGTTGCCGATAAGTTCCAGCAATAATGCCAAACCCATACCTTTGTGAAAATGTGTAAGTTCCCGGAGCCCGCAACCCTCTACATTCCTTGAGAATTTCTGGGCCAATGTCAGTCGAGACGATATGGTCGCGGGGGATAGTTAGGTCTTTCGGGGAAGCATTCAAAAACTTGTCCCAGGTCGAAAATTCAATAACGACCGAAGATTCAGTAATGGTTACCTCGGCGAACATAGCTTCAGTTTAAGTGGGCAAAATGCCGATTAATAATGCCAAATTCCTTCAATTTCCTGTTAAGTGGGCAAAATGCCGATTAATAATGCCAAATTCCTTCAATTTCCTGATTTTTGCTCTGTCTGGCATGATT
>Ga0209768_10001099_pt1 | contig 17599 bp, 17 predicted proteins | sample LauGreSBDMM110SD_3_FD_187564 | JGI IMG/M metagenome (GOLD analysis project Ga0209768, IMG submission 187564) | Freshwater lake microbial communities from Lake Michigan, USA - Sp13.BD.MM110.SD (SPAdes) (version 2) | ecosystem: Environmental > Aquatic > Freshwater > Lake | place: Lake Michigan... | reverse complement strand
CCCCATGCCCAACATACGTTTGCAATAGTCTATCGAAGCCCTGAAGCTGTACTGTCGTTTAATCGACTCTAGATAATTCTGATCGCCAAAATGCCCAAACCGCATTGCACAGTTTGTTACACAGTACCATTTTTACGCTGTAACCAATTGAAATTTATAGATATTCCAGCAGCAACGAATTCTTCTAAGGCCAAGGAGGCACGTTCGAATCGTGCTGGGCAGGCCAAATATCAATAAATGATTGACCCTTGTAATTCAATACTTAGCGGTCGATTCAATCAAAAGTCGTTCTCGGGGCTAAATTGATTTATACAGCTCTTTGCAAGATTGAAGAATCTATGGCCACTGGAAATCCCATAGATCTTATCCAGACCAATTTATCTCGCAGTAGCATCCCGCATTGTTAAATTAGACCTCAGGACTATTCACCACACTGGGCTCAATCACCATCTTCATTTTCACGCGCAAGTTCCGACTTGAGGCGATAGGCATCGATGTCGAAGTCGGTGCTGTCGGATACAGCGGTCAGTAGCAAGGGTTGAATTCGCTCACGCTCCTCCTCAGACTCGGAGGTCGTGAAGCCGGCAGTAAGCGCTTCAGCGAACAGTTTTTCCGTCAGCCGCTTTGCCTTTACTTCGTGGCTTTCGATGTCGGGATTGGCGCCGGGAAGGATGTTTTCCTCGATCCATGTTTCAGCCCACCTAAGAAATCGTTTACTCATGACGTCTCGCCTTTCTACTGAATCAACATTCACACCGGTTTCCCGACCCAAAGAGGTTTGCCCTATACGTCAGGACAAGTCCTAAAGATTTTAATGTAGCATGAAGTGCGAATTGAGGCTCGTCAACAAACTACCAATTGGGCAACGCATGCGGGCATCAAAAAAGCCCTCACCCACGAGGTTGCCGCACCGCTCCAAACTGTGCGGCCAAATCAGATTCACCATGCTCCAGCACAAAGTAGCGAAAAGCTTCCGCTGCAGGTGAAAGTAGTTTTGAAAGCGCATGCACTACATGCCAAGCCCGCACCACAGGCGAACCGCGCACATCCAAAATGGACAGTTGCTTGGCTTGCAGCTCCAAACCTATGGTGTGCAGCGATAAAAAACTCAAGCCCAAGTTGGCTTTCACCGCTTGCTTGATGGCGTCGTTGCTGTGCAGCTCCATGGAAAAACGCGGCAGAAACCGCGCCTGCAAGAAAAACGTTTCCATGGCATTGCGGGTTCCTGAGCCTTGTTCGCGAACAATGAAAGACTGTTGTCGCAAATCTTCTGCATTCAAACCCGACTCGCTGGCCAGCGGGTGATCGGGCGAGGCCACAAAAACCAAGGGGTTGGCCGCAAACGGTTCAGCGCGGGTTGGTATCTCTGAAGGGGGGCTGCCCATGATGGCGATGTCTACTTCGCTGTTTTGTAGCCATTGAATAAGCTCTAGCCGGTTGCCCACTTTCAAAACAAGCTCAATGCCTTCATGTTCGTTCAAAAACCTTCGCAACATGGCGGGAATGAAATAGGTGGTGGTGTCGACCATGCCGATGGTCAATTTACCGGTCTCAATCCTTTGTAAACGAGCTGTGACGTCTTCAGCATCTTTGAGCAGGGCAAGTATTTTTCGTGCATAGACCAACATGTACTCGCCGCTGGTGGTTAAAGACACCTTTCTGCCCTGACGTTCGAACAAGGGCATACCCACTTCCGCCTCTAACTCCTTAATTTGCATGGTAATTGCGGGCGCAGACACATGCAAAGTTTCAGCCGCTTTGGCAAAACTCAGGTGGCGGGCCACAGCGTTGAAAACCCGTAATTGTCGGAAAGTGGTGTTTTTCAATTAAGCAAAACTGAAGTGAAGTCTCTGAAAATGTGAATTTACTTATCTTTAAGCTATTTATAGAGTATACCTACGTTCTAAAAAAAGGAGTTAACCATGACTGAAGACACCCAAATCACCGACGGCAAAAAACGCTATAGCGCCGGCGTTTTGAGATACAAGCAAATGGGCTACTGGGATCCAGACTACCAGCCCAAGGAAACCGACTTGATCGCCATGTTCCGCATGACGCCTCAGGAAGGCGTTGACTCCGAAGAGTGCGCAGCGGCCGTGGCCGGCGAATCTTCCACCGCCACTTGGACGGTGGTATGGACCGACCGCCTGACCGCTTGCGATCTCTACCGTGCCAAGGCTTACCGCGTCGATACCGTACCCAACACTGGTCCCGGCACAAAGACTGAGCAGCAGTACTTCGCCTATATAGCTTACGACATCGACCTATTCGAAGGTGGCTCGATCGCCAACCTCACGGCGTCGATCATCGGCAACGTCTTCGGCTTCAAGGCAGTGAAGGCGCTGCGTTTGGAAGACATGCGCATCCCCGTTGCCTATTTGAAGACTTTCCAGGGTCCTGCGACCGGAGTTGTCGTCGAGCGCGAGCGCCTAGACAAATTTGGCCGCCCGCTGCTAGGTGCCACCACCAAGCCCAAGCTCGGCTTGTCGGGCCGTAACTATGGTCGCGTGGTTTACGAAGGCCTCAAAGGTGGTCTCGATTTCATGAAAGACGACGAGAACATCAACTCGCAACCCTTTATGCACTGGCGCGATCGTTTCCTCTACTGTATGGAAGCCGTCAACAAAGCTAGCGCGGCCACCGGCGAGGTCAAAGGCCATTACCTGAACGTCACCGCCGGCACGATGGAAGAGATGTACACCCGTGCAGAATTCGCCAAAAGCTTGGGCAGCGTGATCATCATGATCGACTTAGTGATCGGCTACACGGCAATCCAGAGTATGGCCTTGTGGGCGCGTAAGAACGACATGATCCTGCACCTGCACCGCGCTGGTAACAGTACCTACTCACGCCAGAAGAACCACGGCATGAACTTCCGCGTTATCTGTAAATGGATGCGCATGGCAGGTGTGGACCACATCCACGCCGGCACAGTAGTTGGCAAGCTGGAAGGCGACCCGATGATGATCCGGGGCTTCTACGACACGCTGCTCGACACGCACACACCAATGCAACTCGAAAAAGGTCTGTTCTTTGAGCAAGACTGGGCTTCGCTAAACAAGGTCATGCCAGTGGCATCTGGCGGTATCCATGCTGGTCAGATGCACCAGTTGCTGACCTACCTCGGCGACGACGTGGTTCTACAGTTTGGCGGCGGCACGATTGGCCACCCAATGGGCATACAGGCCGGCGCCACGGCCAATCGCGTCGCACTTGAAGCCATGGTGCTGGCGCGCAATGAAGGCCGCGACATTTGGAACGAAGGTCCGCAGATTCTGCAGGACGCTGCCAAGTGGTGCTCGCCACTGAAGGCCGCCATCGACACCTGGGGCGACATCAGCTTTAATTACGAGTCCACCGACACCGCCGATTTCGCCGTCACGCCGACGGCTTCCATTTAAGGAGATACCACATCATGATGACCAACCAAGGCAATCGCCTCACACAGGGCCAGTTCTCCTTCCTGCCCGACCTCACTGATAAGCAGATCACCGCTCAGATCGAGTACGCGCTCGGCAAAAACTGGGCACTCGGCGTCGAATACACCGACGACCCGCATCCTCGCAACACCTACTGGGAGATGTACGGTAACCCGATGTTTGACTTGAAGGACGCGTCAGGCATCTTGAAGGAGATCAATGCGTGTCGCAAGACGTTTCCTAATCACTACGTTCGCGTGACGGCCTTCGATGCAACACAAGGCGTTGAGTCGGTGCAAATGTCTTACATCGTCAACCGGCCCAAGAACGAACCAGGCTTCGGCTTGACAAGGCAGGAGATAGGCGGTCGTCAGATCCAGTACACCGTCCACAGCTATGCCACCGACAAGCCCGAAGGCGAGCGTTACTAAGCGCGCCCCGACTGTGAAACAACCATGAGCAACTCGTCCATTCCTAGCGGTCGCGCCGAAAACTCTGTGACAACGGCGGCGCAATCCGCAGATCCGCCGGTGGCCTTGGGCCAAGCGCGCAGCGTAGGTGAGGTTTTGGCGCAGTCTCAGGTGGAGGATGTCATCGCTGAGCTGGACCGTGATCTGGTGGGTCTGGCACCGGTGAAGGCCCGTATCCGCGACATTGCGGCCTTGCTAGTAATTGACAAGCTGCGCATCAATCTGGGTCTGGTCAGCGAGGCACCGAGCTTGCACATGAACTTTGTGGGCAATCCTGGTACCGGAAAAACTTCGGTGGCCATGCGCATGGCGCAAATCCTGCACCGCCTTGGCTATGTTCGCAAGGGCCATCTGGTAGCAGTGACCCGCGACGATTTGGTGGGCCAATACATCGGCCACACCGCACCCAAAACCAAAGAAGTGCTGAAGAAAGCCATGGGAGGGGTGCTCTTTATTGACGAAGCCTATTATCTGTACCGCCCAGAAAACGAACGCGACTATGGGCAGGAGGCTATCGAAATACTGCTGCAGGTCATGGAAAACCAGCGTGATGACTTGGTGGTGATTCTGGCGGGTTACAAAGACCGGATGGATACCTTCTTCGAATCCAACCCCGGCATGAGTTCACGCGTCGCACACCACCTCGACTTCCCCGACTATTCGGTTGACGAGTTGCTACAGATTTCGCAAAAAATGCTGACCCAGCAGAACTATGTGTTTGCGCCGGATGCCGACACGATGTTCCAGCGCTACCTGGACTTACGGGTGCAGCAGCCCCATTTTGCTAACGCCCGCAGCGTGCGCAATGCATTGGATCGGGCGCGCCTGCGCCAGGCCAGCCGGCTCTTTGCCGACCGCGACCGACAGCTTAGCGTCGATGATTTAAGGACCCTGACTGCGTCCGACTTTGCCGCCAGTCGGGTCTTTCAGCAAGCGGACGTACGCTCGGATGAATAAAAATGTTGATAGTGATCTGCGGCTTAAAGCGCTGATATTCGATGTCGACGGCACCTTGGCCGACACCGAAAGCGCACACTTGGCCGCCTTTAACCACGCCTTCGCCGAGCAAGGCCTAGACTGGCATTGGGATGTGGCCCTGTACACAAGCTTGTTGGAGATTTCTGGCGGCAAAGAGCGCATGTTGCACTATTGGAATCATGCGCATCCTGATATGAAAGACATAGACGGCTCGGGCTTGCGTGACACCATAGAGCACCTTCACGCTTTGAAAACTGCGGCGTATGAAGCTGCTGTGCAAGGTGGGGCTGTTCAGTTGCGCCCTGGGGTATTGGCGCTGATTGAGCAAGCACATCAGCAAGGCCTGCGTTTGGCGATTGCCACCACCACCTCGCCTGTGAATATCGCGGTGCTGTTACGCAACGCCATTGGGCCTGACTGGAAAGATTTGTTTATCGTCATCGAAGACGCGTCCACCGCGCCCAAGAAAAAACCCCATCCCCTGGTGTATGTGCAAACCTTAGCCAGATTGGGATTGCCTTCCAGCGCTTGTTTGGCTTTGGAAGATTCTTCGAATGGCTTGAAGGCTGCCCTAGCGGCGGATCTGAACACTATTGTTACGGTGAATTCATATACAAAGCATCATAATTTCTCTGGCGCTTTAAAGGTGCTTCCTAATCTCGCTGATGTTGATATTGAGCAATTACGAAGCTGGCATAGCGAAGCTCCCCTTACACAGCTTTCTCATTTGCATTCATAGGCCCCATATCAAAAATAATCAACGCCCCACCTTAACGCAGTTTTTGATTGAAAAACGGCGTAATTTTCCCCATGCTAATGGTGAATTTAATGCGCTCATTCTCAATGTCGCGATGGCCTGTAAGGAAATTTCTAATTCTATTTCTTATGGAGAGCTTGGTGGAGTTGCTGGGGATTTCCAAGCAGAGCATACTGGAGCAGGTGAGGCAAGCGTTAACGTTCAAGGTGAGATACAAAAGAAATTAGATGTTCTCAGTAATGATATTTTTATTCGCACCAACGAATGGGGTGGGAGCCTAGCAGGTTTAGCTTCGGAAGAAATGGAAGTGCCTTATCAAATTCCTGCTGAGTATCCCAGCGGTAAGTATTTATTGGTGTTTGATCCGCTAGATGGATCCTCGAACATTGATGTCAATGTCTCGGTAGGATCTATTTTTAGCATCCTGCGCATCAAAGAGAGCTATACTGAAAGAGGGGTTACCGAGGCTGACTTTCTTCAATCCGGTTCAGAGCAGGTCGCTGCAGGCTACGCAATTTATGGTCCGACCACGATGTTGATGTTCACATCAGGTAGCGGTGTCTATGGTTTTACCTTAGATCAAAGTTTGGGTGAGTTCATATTGACGCATTCAAATATTACTATTCCCCCGCAAACACATGAGTTTGCAATTAATTCTTCTAATAGTCGTTTCTGGGAGGCTCCCGTCAAGCGCTACGTTGATGAGTGCCTTGCTGGTAAAACGGGCCCGCGTGAGAAGGATTTTAATATGCGATGGGTCGCTTCTTTGGTTGCTGAAGCCCATAGAATATTGCTGCGTGGGGGTGTTTTTATGTATCCGCGCGACACCAAGGACCCTAAAAAGCCAGGCAGATTGCGCCTCTTATATGAAGCAAACCCTATCGGATTTTTAATCGAACAAGCTGGTGGAAGAGCTAGTAATGGCTATGCACCGATTCTTACTGTACCGCCTAGCTCTCTTCATCAACGGATCGGTTTTGTTTTTGGATCAAAGGAAGAAGTTGACCGCATTGAAAAATATCATGCTGAGCCAATGCAAGATGAATATAAAAATCCTTTATTTGTGAGTCACGGTTTATTTAGAGACTGAGCCTTCAGTTAATTACAGTAAAAACGAATTAACACTACGGGAAATATCATGTCAGATCGCTATCCTATTATTGCCATCACCGGATCCTCTGGGGCTGGTACATCGACTGTTACTAGAACCTTTTCTAATATTTTTAGACGCGAGGGTGTTAAAGCCGCCTTGATTGAAGGCGATAGCTTTCACCGTTTTGATCGCGCTGAAATGAGAGTGAAGCAAGCGGATGCTGAAAAGATCGGTAACAAAAACTTTAGTCATTTTGGGACAGAAAATAATTTATTTTCAGAGATTGAAGAATTATTTAAAACCTATTCTGAAAAAGGCTCTGGAAAAGCTCGAAGGTACTTGCATAATGCTGAAGAGTCTGCTCCTTATCAGCAGGAGCCAGGGACATTTACACCCTGGGAGGACCTTGAGGCCGGAACCGATATGCTGTTTTATGAAGGCCTCCATGGCGCAGTAGTGACACCAGAGCATAATATTGCTCAATATCCCGATCTCAGAGTGGGTGTAGTGCCTGTGATTAATTTAGAGTGGATTCAAAAACTCTGGCGCGATAAAAACCAGCGTGGATATAGCACTGAGGCTGTGACAGATACAATTCTTAGAAGGATGCCAGATTATGTGAATTATATTGTTCCTCAATTCGCGCATACCCATGTGAATTTTCAACGTGTACCAATGGTTGATACCTCAAATCCATTCATTTCTAGAGATATTCCGACGGCCGATGAAAGCATGGTCGTCATTCGATTTGCAAATCCTAAAAACATTGATTTTCCCTATTTGCTTAATATGATTGACGATAGCTTTATGTCTCGAGCAAATACGATTGTTGTGCCTGGCGGGAAGATGGAGATTGCGATGCAATTGATTTTCACACCGTTTATTTGGCGTTTGATGGAAAGAAAAAAACGTGTTTTAGGAATCACTTAACTCCTTAATATGATGAGATTGATTGGACTGAAATGAAACCAGCATCATCCTTAAAAGTGACGGCTAATGCTATTCGGATGTTAGCAATTGATGCGGTGGAGAAGGCTAAATCAGGTCATCCGGGAGCCCCTATGGGGATGGCAGATATCGCCGAGGTATTGTGGCGCCACAATCTTAAGCATAATCCGCTGGATCCAAATTGGTGTAATCGAGATCGCTTTGTTTTATCTAATGGCCATGGGTCGATGCTGATTTATGCACTGTTACATTTGACTGGTTATGCTTTATCTATTGAGGATCTTAAAAAATTTCGTCAACTCCATAGCATTACACCTGGTCATCCTGAAGTAGGGATCACGCCTGGAATTGAGACAACAACTGGGCCTTTGGGTCAGGGTTTGGCTAATGCAGTTGGTATGGCATTAGCAGAAAAAATATTAGCCAAGCGATTTAATCAATCAGGGCATGACATAGTTGACCATCGTACTTGGGTTTTTATGGGTGATGGCTGCTTGATGGAGGGCGTCAGTCATGAGGCTTGCTCTCTTGCAGGTGTTTGGAGTTTAAATAAGCTAATTGCTTTTTATGACGATAACGGCATCTCCATTGATGGCCATGTTGACGGCTGGTTTCAGGATGATTCTGCGCTTCGATTTAAATCTTATGGTTGGAATGTCATTGGACCAATAGATGGACACGACGCTAGCGCTATCAGTGCCGCAATTAATCAAGCTATGGCAGAAGCTCAGAAGCCTAGCCTCATAATTTGTAAAACTACAATTGGCTTTGGTTCCCCTAATATGGCGGGAACACATGAAGTGCATGGTGCTCCGCTAGGTGAAAAAGAAGCCATGGCTACTCGAGTAGCTTTGGCATGGTCCCATGACCCTTTTGAAATTCCAACAGACATTAAAGAGCAGTGGAATGCAGTGAAATCAGGGGCTGCCTTACAGAAAGACTGGGAAAGTCGTTTTTCGATTTATAGAAAATCATTTCCACAATTGGCTGCTGAATTTTCACGGGTCATGCAATCAGATTTACCTGCAGCTTGGGAACATACCAAGGACACCCTTTTTAAAATGGCGGCTGGTGTCGATGCGGCGACTGCAACCCGAAAGTCTTCGCAGCAAGCATTAGATATATTGGTTGAGCAAGTGCCTGAATTACTCGGGGGATCAGCTGATTTAACCGGCTCTAATTTAACCGCAGGAAAAACCAGCAGAGCTTGGCATCAATACAAAGATGAAGATATTAATTACATCTCTTATGGAGTCAGAGAGTTTGGGATGAGTGCCATTATGAATGGCATTGCCCTTCATCAAGGCTTAATTCCTTACGGTGGTACCTTTGCGGTATTTTCTGATTATGCGCGTAATGCGATGCGCATGAGTGCCTTGATGAATCAAAGAGTGATTTACGTCCTGACTCATGACTCTATTGGTCTTGGTGAGGATGGACCAACACATCAGCCTATTGAGCATGTATCTAGTCTAAGACTCATTTCTAATTTAGATGTTTGGCGTCCATGTGACGGATATGAAACTGCTGTTGCTTGGGTGTATGCGATGGAGCGAAAAAATGGTCCTTCAGCATTCTTTTTATCGAGACAAAATTTGCCGCAATACTCTGCCGCACGTACTCATTTTCAAGAGATTATGAAAGGTGGCTATATTCTCTCCGATTGTTCTGGGATCCCTGATGCAGTCATGATTGCTACTGGCTCTGAAGTCTCGATTGCAATGCAAGCTCAGGAAAAATTATTAGCAATGGGTAAAAAGGTACGCGTTGTATCTATGCCCTGCACCGCATTATTTGATAGACAAAGCCTGGAGTGGCAACAACATGTTTTGCCCAAAGGTGTTAAACGAATTGCAATTGAAGCAGGCCAACCTGATTTTTGGCGAAAGTATGTTGGACTCGAGGGAGCTGTATTAGGCATCAATCGTTTTGGTGAGTCTGCACCGGCACCCCAGGTGTATGAATATCTTGGGATTACTGTTGATCACCTGACTTCTCTCGTTTAGATAGGATAGCTAATGGCTTTAGTAATGTATGACCTAGATGGTACTTTACTCGACACAGCCAATGAGATTACGCTGGCAGTCAATCTCACCCTCAAAGATTTTAATCGCCCTCATGTAGATCAGGATGATGTTCGTCGTTGGATTGGCCATGGCACCGGATGGCTCATGGAGCAAGCTTGGGAAGCGACGAGTGCGGGACAGGCCAACCATCCTTTTGATCAGGTAATGACACGTTTTATCATTCACTATGGAAATACTGCCGGCCTTAGTAGTTATCTATTCCCACAGGTATTAGAGACACTAAAAAAGATTAAGGCGCTTGGGATTAAGCAGGCAGTAGTCACGAACAAAGAAACGCGCTTTACGGACCGTGTCATTGATGCCCATGATTTAAGAGGCTATTTTGATCTCATTATTTCAGGGGATACATTACCCGTCAAAAAACCTAATCCTGGCGTTCTACAACATTGTATGAAAACACTGAATGAACCCATTGATAAATGTATTTTTATCGGAGATTCTGAAATTGATGTAGCTACAGCAAAGGCAGCGGGAGTAATTTGTTGGGCGCTACCTTATGGTTATAACCATGGGCGTCCTATTAGTACTGCAAATCCTGACAGAGTTATTCCGGATGTTTCAGAGGTTCCTCAATTTTTTGGGCTTAGCTGATGCAATTTCTAAAAATGTTCAATGTTGCCTTAGCTGGTAAGCGGGTATTTATTCGTGCCGATTTAAATGTTCCCCAAAATGATTCCGGCGTGATCATGGATGACACTCGAATCATTGCTTCAATACCAGCAATTCAATATGCACTTGATCAGGGTGCATCGGTGATGGTGACTTCGCACTTAGGTAGACCTACGGAAGGCCATTTTTTCCCTGAGGATTCACTGGCACCTATAGCGCTGAGGATTGCTGACTTATTAGGTCGCAAGGTGCCTTTAATTTCTAATTGGGTCGAGAATGGTGTAAAGATTGCAGCAGGGGAGGTTGTACTTTTAGAAAACTGCCGTATCAATATTGGTGAAAAGTCAAATGATCCCGTTTTGGCTCAAAAAATGGCTAAGCTTTGTGATGTATTTGTGAATGATGCTTTTGGAACTGCCCATCGTGCAGAGGCGACTACTTACGGAATTGCCAAATATGCACCTATTGCCTGTGCTGGGCCATTGATGGCGGCAGAGCTAGAAGCTCTAGGAAAAGCATTTCAGAATCCTGGGCGACCTTTAGTTGCAATCGTAGCGGGTTCTAAGGTATCGACTAAATTAGCCATCTTGAAAAAATTGTCCGAAAAAGTAGATCATTTGATTGTGGGCGGCGGTATTGCTAATACCTTTATGTTGGCAAAAGGTTTGCCTATAGGTAAATCCATGGCAGAGCCAGATTTGATCGAAGAGGCCCGCGAAATCATTGCAATTATGGAAAAAAGAGGGGCTGTGGTGCTTATTCCTGAAGATGTCATTGTTGCCAACGAATTTTCATCTCATGCGCGTGCTAATAAGGTGTGGGCTCATGAGGTAAGGCCTGACGACATGATTTTGGACATTGGCCCAAGAACTGCTGCAAAACTGTCTGTGCTGATTTCGAACGCAGGCACAGTTGTCTGGAATGGACCTGTTGGGGTTTTTGAGATTGAGCAATTTGGTGGCGGCACCAAGATGTTGGCAGCGGCAATTGCTCATTCACCGGCATTCACCATTGGCGGTGGTGGTGATACCCTAGCCGCTATCAGCAAATATGAAATTACCAATCAAGTAGATTACATCTCTACTGGCGGAGGTGCCTTTCTAGAGTTTTTAGAAGGCAAAATATTGCCCGCAGTAGAAGTTTTAATTGAAAGAGCACATTAATACTACGGAGATATAAATGGCACTCATTTCATTACGACAGCTTTTGGATCATGCGGCTGAACAACAGTATGGCATTGCTGCATTTAATGTAAATAATATGGAGCAAATTCACGCCATTATGCAAGCGGCTGATGAACTAGATAGCCCTGTCATTTTGCAAGCTTCGGCTGGTGCCAGAAAATATGCTGGCGAATCATTTCTTCGCTTAATGGTTCAGGCTGCTATAGAACAGTATCCACATATTCCAGTTTGTTTACACCAAGATCATGGGGCATCGCCAGCAGCATGTCAGATGTCGATTCGCAGTGGTTTTTCTAGTGTGATGATGGATGGCTCATTAAAAGAGGATGCTAAAACACCAGCTGATTATGACTATAACGTTGATGTTACAAAGCGGGTTGTTGAAATAGCTCATGCAGTTGGTGTATCTGTTGAGGGTGAATTAGGTTGCCTCGGATCATTAGAAACGGGCACTGCTGGTGAGGAAGATGGGGTAGGTGCTGAGGGCGTATTAGACCATTCTCAGTTATTAACAGATCCAGACGAAGCAGCAGATTTTGTAAATGCGACTCAAGTAGATGCCTTAGCGATTGCTATTGGAACTAGCCATGGCGCTTATAAATTTAGCAGACCGCCAACTGGCGATATTTTAGCGATTGATCGTATCAAAGCTATTCATAAACGCATACCTAATACGCATCTTGTTATGCATGGCTCATCGAGTGTTCCTCAGGAATGGTTGGCAACCATTCGTCAGTATGGTGGTGATATCAAAGAGACGTATGGGGTGCCAGTAGAAGAAATTGTTGAGGGCATTCGCAATGGAGTACGTAAAGTCAATATTGATACTGATATACGTCTGGCAATGACTGGTGCGATGCGTAAGTTAATGGCTGAGAAACCAGAAGAATTTGATCCAAGAGCTTTCTTTAAGGTAGCCACTGCTGCAGCACGTGGAATTTGTCACGATCGTTTTAATGCCTTTTCGAGTGCTGGTCAAGCATCGAAAATTAAAGTGCAATCGATGGAAAAGATGGCAAATCGCTATAAAAATAATGAACTGAATGCAGTAATTCAGTAGCTTAGTAATTCCATTTTTTTTGATTCAACGGGTAATGAAAAATGACAATTAAAGTGGCGTAACGGTTATGGCCGTATTGGTCGTATGCTGTTGCGTGCGATCTACGAAGAAAAATTTGATGATATTCAGGTAGTCGCTATTAATGGCTTGGGTGGTATTGATATCAATGCCCACCTGCCAATACCAAGTCAGATCCTTTGAATTCCACCCAACAGCACAGATCTCGGTGCCTATGCCACACCAAAAGCCAACACCTCGATGTCATTGTCTAAATTATTGTTCTAGCTCATTTTTACAGCTTCTAAGGCGTAGGTCGCACGTTCGAATCGTGCTGGGCAGGCCAAAAATCCCAGGGTCCGTACCGGACACATTGTTTACATCCGGTACCGACCACATAGTTTACAGTTGCCGTTCATCCCAATGCATATGTATGTTTGTAATCGGAGCAAAGAGCTACTTGTGGATTGTTGCGTATAAAGAAGCAACTTTTATTTTATGAGTTTGAGGCTTCTTGCACCACGGCCAGTTAAGGCTGAAGTTTTTCTGTAGTGTTCAAGTAATAATTGCTTCGCCAAATTAACATTGCCACTAATGGCTGCCTTAAATATTCCTAAATGTTCTGCATGGTGGTCGCGTTCACCAAAGTTTTTGCTGGCGGCAACTTGCCTATATCGGTAACTTTCGGTTCCAAGAGTTTCGCTAAATTCTTTAATCCATCTAGACGGCGCGTTTTCTAGTAATGTTTTATGAAACTCCTTGTGAAGTAACTCCCATTCTGGATTAGCACTATGTTGGTCTGCTTCAGATGATCTTGGTTTCTTTGAGAGCTTATGTATTAATAGAACCAATTTGTGTTCCCATTCTTCGGTGCGATGAGCAATTGACTCCTCTAGTGCTCTCCCTTCGATAAAGCACCTTGTTTCTGTTAGCGTTTCGAGCTCTTCCCATCGTAGGGGCGCAACATTAAAACCTCGTTGATCACTTCTTGAAACTAGACCTTCTGCTGATAGTCTATTCAATGCCTCACGAAGCGGACTTGCTCCAGTTTCGTAAAAGCTTGATAACTCTTCAATTTTGAGCTTTTGATCGGCAGTGAAGCGTCCTTGCAAGATATCAGCCTTCAGTCGGTCATAGACCGCGCTGGCAAGGGTTATTCCCTGTACAGCGTTGATATAGGTCGTCTTACTTGTTGGGGTTTTCACGAATTTGGCAATCTAAATAATATCGATATTATTATGATAATATAAAAATATCGATATTAATAGGGGTCAGTAATTATGGCCGAGAAGCTTATATCAGTCTATTCAAGCTTAGCTTTAAAAGATGCGGATCAAATAATTACTCATGCCTTAGAGCTGAGGGTAGCCAATAAGTTGCTGCCTTTAGCGATTGTCGTTCTTGACTCCGGCGGGAATGTAGTTGTTTTTAAGCGAGAGGATGGCTGCGGCATATTGAGACATGACATTGCCATTGGCAAGGCTTGGGCTTCGTTAGGTATGGGTATGGCTACTCGGCAAATTCGAGATAGATTGGCAAATCGACCAACCTTTCAGGCAGCACTCTCAGCGACTTCAGGCGGAAGATTTATTCCAACACCTGGGGGTGTGTTGATAGTGAATAAGCAAGGCATTGCAATTGGCGCCGTTGGGATTAGTGGGGATGCTTCAGATAAAGATGAGTTTTGTGCTATCGAGGCAATTAAATTAGCAGGCTTTGTGCCTGAGCCGCCGGTAGCTGCCGATAACTGGAATGAAAATCAACTGTGAGGTTCAATGATGAAGCTATTTAAATTCACCTTATTTATTTTGACTTTGTGTGCTGGGTTTATTTCCGCCCATGCTCAACAGTCAAATAACTACCCTGTTAAACCCATTCGATTAGTTGTTCCTTTTCCTGCGGGCGGCCCGACAGATCAATTTGCTCGGCAATATGCACAGGTCTTATCAAATCAACTAGGGAAGCCTGTAGTTGTTGATAATAAAAGTGGGGCAAGTGGTGCCATTGGAAGTTTAGAGGTGAAAAATAGCGCACCAGATGGATATACCTTGTTATTTGGTACAGCATCAACTCATGTTCTATATAACCTCATTAACGCTAAGCCTCAGTACGATTCCATTAAAGACTTTACAGAAATTGCGGTAGTTGGTGATGCGCCGATTGTGTTTGCTGTTAGCCCAGCGACTAAAGGAGGCTTTAAAGAGCTGCTTGAATATGCGCGCATCAATCCAGGAAAGTTGCAATATGGATCGGCTGGAGAGGGAACTTATTTACATATTGTTGGTGAAAGATTGAAATATGAACTAGGGGGCTTAGATATTCAGCATATTCCATTTAGAGGTAGCGCCCAATCTATTCCTGCCTTGATAGGCAACCAAGTAAATATGACGGTCGATACATTGGGTTCATTAATTAATCAACATCGAGCTGGAAACCTAAGGATTGTTGCGATAGCATCCCCCAAAAGATCTCCTTTGATACCTGATGTACCAACTGTTAACGAAGTAACTGGGTTAAAAGATTTTCAGGCTGCTTTGTGGAATATTGTCTCGGCTCCCCAGGGCTTATCGCCAGACATTACTAATACTTTAATTTTAGCGACAACTAAGACCTTAAAAAATCCTGAATTACTCGATAAATTAAATTCAATATCGATTCAGCCAATTAGCAATATTACCGGCGTTGCAGCAACCTCATTTATTGCTAAAGAGCTTGTTAGCTTGCGGCCAGTAGTTCAATCTGCCGGACTTAAAAAAGAATAATTTATAAGAATGTTATGAGACTGTTTAGTTATCACGATAAAAGCAATAAAAAAAGCATTGGCGTGCTTTGCAAAAAAGATTCAGACGAATTTGTGGATGTATGCGCAACCGATGCCAGTATCCCAGCGGACTTAAGCAGTTTGATTGCAATGGACCCGGATCTAGGACTTGCTAAGGGGGCACTCTCAAATCCCAATGCCATCATTAAAAATATTTCGGACATTCAGTTTGATATTTTGATTGATCGACCTGGAAAGATTGTTTGTATGGGGCTGAACTATGCTGATCATGCCAAGGAGGGTGGTAATGCACGGCCTGAGTATCCAAGTTTTTTTATGCGTGGCCCTAGCTCGCTTTCCTCTCATCAAGCTCCCCTAATTAGACCCAGGGTTTCTGATAAATTAGATTATGAGGCGGAGCTAGCATTTATTGTGGGTAAGAGAGCGCGTAATTTGAATAGAGAAAATGCACTTGACTGTATAGCCGGCTATAGTATTTTTAATGATGGTAGCTTAAGAGACTATCAGCGCAAAACTACCCAATGGACTATTGGCAAAAACTTTGATCAGACTGGTGGATTTGGCCCATGGTTAGTCACTCCAGATGAGTTGCCAAGAGGCGCGCATGGCCTTCAAATTCAATCTCGCCTCAATGGTTCGGTAATGCAAAATGCCAACACTAAAGATTTTTTATGGGATGTTGCAGAGACTATTGTCTTAATTACTGAATGCATGACCTTAGAGCCTGGTGATGTAGTAATTACTGGAACACCTGCGGGAGTGGGTTATGCAAGAACGCCACCAGTATTTATGAAGCCTGGTGATATCTGTGAAATTGAAATCGAGAATATCGGTATCTTAAGAAATTCAATACAAGATCAGGAGTGAAAACGGTGAATAAGTTAATTACTTTTATTATCTGCATGGTGATGGGTTTGGCTCAAGCAAATGCTCAAACTTTTCCTTCTGGGCCGGTTAAGTTGGTAGTTCCTTTAACTCCTGGATCGGGGGCTGATACAGCAGCTAGAATCATTGCCAAAAATTTGACTAAGGTCTGGCAGCAACCAGTAGTAGTTGAAAACAAGCCTGGTGCAGGTGGCCTAATAGGTACAGCAGCAGTTGTTAATGCTGAGGCAAATGGGCAAACATTACTCTTCCAATCCGTTACTTTTGCGACTAACCCTGCAACTTATAAGAAGTTACCTTACGAATTCAGTAAGCCCCCTATAAATGTGAGTTATTTGGGTGATACACCATACGTGTTGGTGACATCGCCAGATGGCCCATATAAATCTATTAAAGATATTGTGTCTGCAGCTAGGGCAAAGCCTGGTGAGATTCCATTTGCCTCAGTGGGGGTGGGTAGCTCTACACACTTTGCTGCCGAATATTTTATTCAAGCTGCTGGAATCAAAATGAACCATATTCCTTTAAAAGGTGGTCCAGAAGCGATACAAGAAGTAATGTCAGGAAGGATCGCATTTTGCATGGCTTCACTAAGTACTGCTCTGGGTCAAATTAAAGGTGGTAAGTTGCTTGCGCTTGGTATCGCAAGTAAAAGTCGCTCTTCCGCTGCGTCAGAGATACCTACAATTGCTGAGCAAGGCTTCCCTAATTTTGATATGAGTTTATGGTTTGGATTGTGGGCTCCAAACGGAACTCCTACTTCTGTAGTGAATAAAATAAACGGGGACATTATTAAGGCCTTGCAGGATCCGGAAGTGCGAGAGGCATATGCTAAGGTGGGTATAGATCCCAAAGTAATTTCAGCTGAGGAATTTAATAAGTATGTAAAAGAAGAAATCACTCGATATCAAAAGATTGCCGCTACCGCACAAATTGAGCAGCAGTAGTTTCCTAATTTGCTACTAGCTATAAAAATATCAATTGTCGAGATTTTCCTCTTTTCGTTACTTAAAGTAAGGCATATCCTATTGCAAATTAATAAATAGAGTGAAGGACTGCTTTGTGCTCAGCAGGATTTAATCGCAGTCCTGATGCTGTGCTGTCGGCTAAACCGACAGTAAATAATTAAGATCGCCCAAAGACCCCAAACCCCATTGCACAGTTTATTGCACAGTCTAGTTTTAACGCTGTAAGCCACTGAAAAATATAGATATTCCAGTAGCCACGAATTCTTCTAAGGCGTAGGTCGCACGTTCGAATCGTGCTGGGCAGACCAAAAATTTCAAGAAATACAAAAAGATTCAGTACCTATGGCGTTCTTATAGCTATT
>Ga0209768_10001097_pt1 | contig 17627 bp, 22 predicted proteins | sample LauGreSBDMM110SD_3_FD_187564 | JGI IMG/M metagenome (GOLD analysis project Ga0209768, IMG submission 187564) | Freshwater lake microbial communities from Lake Michigan, USA - Sp13.BD.MM110.SD (SPAdes) (version 2) | ecosystem: Environmental > Aquatic > Freshwater > Lake | place: Lake Michigan... | reverse complement strand
CCATATTGGCTTGCATTAAGTGCAGGGAAAAGCGCCAAGACCAATACTCAGCATGCTTCGGATCCAATGAAATAGCTTGGTTAATGTCGCGCAACCCGCTGTCAAACTCGTGAAAACCTTGCTTAACCAAACCACGCATGAAAAAACCGTCTGCTGGCAAATCAGTTGATTGCCACCATGGCTTTAATGCTGCTTTGGCGGAACCATACCAGCGCAGGTCACCCTCGGAAGATCCCAAATTAAACACTTGCCGGGCATAAGCCAATGCAATTTGCAAGTCTTCTGGGTTTGCGCGCCAGGCTTTGTCTAGCTCGCGCAAAGAACCCGATTTTCCCATCAATGTATGCACTGATGAGGGTAAAACAACTGTTGGTGCTTCAGGCAAAAACCGCTGTTGCGCTAAGGCTGAACCACTTACTAGAACAACTCCTGCAATCAGCAAGATCTGACATTTTGGTGCCAAGGCTGCTGGTAGAGCTGAGCCAGTGAATGGCGACTTGGGCAAAGGGTTTCTCCTAATATTGCGTTAAAAGAATAAAATTAGCATGCTAACTTGATTAGCGTGAGTTTTTTTAATCCTCTTTTTTTTGAAAGCATTATCATGAAAATCGTATTAGCCTCGTTAGTTTCTGCTTTGATGGTCTTGTCAATGCCTACGTTTGCAGGCAGCCACGGCGGTGGTAAGGTTGATTGTAAAGATCCTAAAAATAAAGATCACAAAGACTGCCAAAAGAAATAAATTGTTGATTCTGTTTCGAAGCCTTGTCGCTGTACAGTTATCTGATGCTGATATGGTCAAAGTCAAAAAGCTTGGGTCAAGAAGGTTTAATATAACAAGGCTGGCATACACGATGAGTCTATGAGGGCGCTTGACTAACCAGAAAAGATGCTCGGGATTTAACTTTTGATTGGAGATCCCTCAAGTAAATTCAAGGGATTTTTTTGTTTTTGAGGTGAATCTCTAATCTTGTGATCTTTAAAACTTGTCACTGTTTCCGATTTAGTAGACTAAAATTTATTGAAAGCAATTGCATAACTATGCCTTTTAAAAACATAGCAACAATTTTGCTTGGAATTATCTTTAGTTTGTCCGGCAGAGCAGAAATAGTTACAACACCCTCAGGCCATTTTTTGAGAAATGAGCCTGCAGAGAAAGTCATTTGGTACGGCGGATTAGTTACTAAGATGATTAGCTTTTATGGTCAAGCTTGCGCTAACAGAGAGAGTGAAGCCTGCTTTAATTTGGCGACGATCTACGAGACTGGAGATGCCTCAGTACAAAGTAACGCCAAGGCTTTGGACTACTACAAGCAAGCTTGTGACGCTGGTTATTCCTTAGCTTGCAATAACCTTGGTATTTTGTATGGTGAAGGAACAGAAAGAGATTATGTCCAGGCGGCTTTTTATTTTGACAAAGCGTGTCAATTAAAAGAACAAACTGGTTGTAAAAACAAAGCGTCGGCACTCGATTTACAAAAGAAATCTAACCGCTGATATCAATACTACGCTATCTAAGTTTTTTGATACTTATAAGGTCTACGAATAGCTAATTACATCTCACAAGTTGTGCAGATGGCCAGTTTTAACCAAAATGGTGCAACCCTCGACGCTAAATGGCTTGTGAGCGCTCATGTGAGGACTGCGCTGCCAGAATCCTTTTGGATATCGACCATGCACATCTTCAAAAACACCATCGACAACAAAGATTTCCTCACCTCCGAAATGCCGGTGAGGATTGAAATAAGTACCTGGAGCCCAACGGACCAAGGCTGTATTGGTGGTACCAAAGCTTGCTAGAGGCATCACATTAAGCCCTGAAACCAAACCTTTACACCACTCAGACGATTGGGTGTTGATGACCACTCGAGTATTGTCTGAGGGATCTTGGTATCTGAGTTTGACAAACAGCGTGCAACCCGTTTCTGTGAATGGCGTGTGTCCAGAACCAGCTGGATTCTTGACGTAGGTGCCAGCAGGGTATTGACCGAACTCATCTTCAAATACGCCCTTGAGTACAAAGAATTCTTCACCCAGCTCATGCTGGTGAGAGGTGAAGCTGGAATGGGACGCATAACGAACCAAGCTGGTTGCGCGAGCAACTTCATCACCATCTCGTTCCAGCATTTTTCGATCAATGCCGTTCACAGGAGTAGGTGCCAAAGGCATATCCGCGGTGTTAGCAATAACTCTGAGTTTTAAATCTGTATGAATTTTTATTTGGTCAACTGTGTACTCATTTACAGAGCTTGGAATTCACGGTTGAATCTCTTGATTCGAGCCATCGAACGTGTAATATGCGACGAGCCATATCTCGATCAACATAGTGGGCAAAAAGTCACCCAGAGGCCCTCAGCGCGACAAGTCGTGGCGTATAAAAGGAAAAAACATGGCTTGTGACCATGCTTTTTTAGGTGGCTCCTCGACCTGGGCTCGAACCAGGGACCTACGGATTAACAGAAAGCCAGGCTCGTCAAAAACCCTTATAAATCAACGACTTATACGTGTTTTTGATAAACGTGTAATATTTCGTGTAATAACCCCAAAAGTTACATAATGTAACTTTCCAGCCAAAACAGTCAAATTTACGTTTAGCGCAGTCATTTTACGCGTGAAAGTTAGACGCTAGGCTCGGTGCTTGATCATATGACCGGTGAACTCGCTGTGCTGAGGTTTTCTCAGGCCGTTGATAGGGCGGGGCACTACAGTATTCGCAAATGGTTGGCTTAGCGGTGATGCTATAACTCAATTGATGTTTTGTTGACCGCTGGATCTGACCCAGAGCTTGCAGTGATTGGCTTTGATAGCAACAGTTCGTCTACGTGTTTGACAGCCTCTAGGCGTTCTTGATCAGTTAGCTCATGGCAACGCGACTCATGTTCATGGTGACGAAATGCTTTGAAAAGGTCTCGCAGTTTCATTACAGCCTAGCCCCCATAATCAAATAAAATTTTGACTCTTTCGTAGATTTTGCACTTGGCCGTGTCATTTTGCACGCGAAAAATTAGACGCTAGGCGCGGGACTCGAACCGAAAAAGGCCAAAGTTCGACCCGAGTTTGGCATCAAAACATAATTTGTACGTCGAGACTAAGCGCGTGGGTGTAATCTTAAATTTTTGATATGAATGTCTTAGTCTCTGTTTGTTTGTCAGAACCATTCTTCGAATCAGTTAAAAATTGACCGATTATTTTTGATAGCCAAGGTTTCAAAATAACCCTTGAACCCATCCTCAGTCATACCAAAGTGGCTCAGCGCTTTGCCAAAAGCTTGCTGTTCAGACTGTTCGGCTCTGCCGTCTGAAAGAAGTGAGTCGGCCATGTTGATGAGCAAGCAAAGCTTCTGACTTTCATTCAGCAGGGCAGCTGCATCAGTTAAAAATTGCTCATACTTGACGCTGCGAACATACTTGACTGCTGTGCTGATTAGGTCTTGGTCGCCGCCCACAACGGATTGCAATTGACCTATTTCTTCAGACTCAATCTCACCATCGGCGGCCATCATGTACAGAAGGCCCACAGCCAATGCCAGACGTGGTGACAGTTTTGGGGACTCACTTTTAAAGACATCAAACAGACCCATTGCTTTACTCCCAAATATGATGAAATTGATGGTACACCATCTGTGTGTCCAGCATGAGAACAAAAACTTTATTCAATTTTCGAAGTTCTAACAATTTTATCTTTCGCTGGGTACGCAGAATTCAGATTATTGACGCTCAGGGTTTCGGTTGCGGGTCTTTACTGCCTTGGCCAAAATACTCTAAATAAGGACCTGCCTATTTGAAAAAGTTGAGGGCTAATTTTCACTGACACAACCAGGGCGCGAACTGCAAAAGGCCCAAGTTCGACTCAATGCGCCGACACCTAACTTGATTCGTTGAGCAGCCTAGGAATTGAAAACAGTGAAATTGCACGTGTAATCGGTTTTTAGTTCGTAGGCTGTTGATCAATCCATTCTGATTCAAACCATTTGGATATGGAAAAACTAATCTGGTCAATTGAGCTTTTTACTAAGTGACTTAATGCAGTTAGTCCTTCTCACCACCCATTATTCCTAGTAATGCCAGAAGGCTTTGGAACACATTGATGATGTCGAGGTACAGAGCCAGAGTTGCACTAATGTAGTTGGTTTCGCCACCATCAATGATTTGTTTGATGTCATAGAGCATATAAGCACTGAAGATAGCAATGCCCATCATTGAGATCACCATCATGCCAACGCTGGAGCCAACAAACACGTTGATGATGCCACCAACCATTATGACTATTGCGCCAACAAACAGCCACTTTCCCATGCCAGAGAGATCTCTTTTAATAACGGAGGCCAAACTGGCCATGACGAAAAAGACGCCTGCCGTGCCACCAAACGCAGTCATGACAAGGGAAGAGCCATTTTTAAAGCCCAATACAGCAGCAATCAAGCTACTAATCATCAGACCCATGAAGAAAGTAAAGCCCAAGAGAACAGGCACACCAGCAGCTGAGTTCTTGGTCTTTTCAATGGCATATATGAATCCAAACCCACCGACCAAGATCACAATTAGCCCCGTCCATCCGCTTAAAACCTTGCTCAGTCCCGTCTCGATACCCAGCCAAGCGCCCAAGACGGTCGGCAACATACTCAGGGCTAAAAGCCAGTAAGTGTTTCTTAGAACACGGTTACGCTCTTCTGGACTGGATAAGAGAATTCCATAGTCGATAGATTGAGATTGTTCTGTCATGGACCACTCCAAGTATTGATTCAAGATTGCTTGTGCGAAATGTACGGTATTTCGTAGTAGTAAGGTTGATGCTGTGTAAATTCACATAATTCTGCAAGGTAATTAGCGCTCAATAGTCCTCTGGATATTTGGCATTTGCATATCGCAATAAATTATTCCAATGTTAGCTTATTAAATCGCCACCCCGCTAAAGAACTGACGTATCTGTTTGATGTCTATAAAAAGGCGATCACAACTTACTAATTGACACTGGATCTGATTTATATTCAAGTTTTGATTTTAGTCATTAATATGACTTAAATTTACGTTACTATAAAAATTCTTTAGATTTTACAAAAAAGAAGAAATATTTTTTCTTCGAATTTTTTAAATCTCTAGCACTGCTAATTAGCCTTGACGATTTCAATTAAGGAAATATGTATATGCCTGATAAACATTTATCCACTCAATTCGATACAGACCTTAACGTTATTTCTAACAATTTAATGAGGCTTGGTGGGTTGGTTGAGTCACAAGTCAGTCAAGCCATTTATGCACTGTCTAAGTCTAGTGCTGAAGTTGCCGAGGAAGTATTGGAAATTGAAAATGAAGTAAATGCTCTAGAAATAGAAATTGATCATGAGATAGCTTCTTTTATTGCACGTAGACAACCCACAGCAGGCGATTTGCGCTTACTGGTGGCCATGTCTAAAACAACAGCTGATTTGGAGCGTGCTGGTGACGAAGCGGCAAAAATCGCCCGAAAGGTCACCTCCATCGTTAATGGAGTAGCTCCGCTTGCATTACCTTTTTCTGAACTGCGTGTTTGCGGCGGACTTGCAACTGAACTTTTGCGAAAAACACTTGATGCATTTACTCGACTAGAAGTGCAAACTGCGGTCAGTATTTTGCAAAATGATGGTGTTTTTGATCGAGAGTTTGATGGATTTATGCGCAAACTCATAACCTACATGATGGAAGATCCACGAACTATCTCAGCAAGCTTAGATTTAATTTTTATTGCCAAGTCTATTGAGCGTATTGGGGATCATTCAAGGAACATTGCCGAATTTATCATTTATATAGTCGAGGGTCGAGATGTTCGTCATACATTCTTCGCAGGTATTGAGTCTTCAGTTTGATAGAACCAGAACTGGTAAATTTGAAAAAAATAGTGAGTTTTATTGTTGCTAGTGCCAATAGCGATTTGTTTCGAATTTTTCAAACGCATCAGCAGTTTCCTGTTCAAGATTAGTAAGCCTGTTACTTATCCAGCCACAAGCAAACCAAGCTTCGGGTTGTAAATCTTTAAGAGCAGTAAATTTAGAAAGTGCAGTTGTCAAGTCATTCATCTCACCTAAGAGGTTTTGAATCACTGTCAACTCCTTTTGATATGTTTTTAGCTTTTGATCAGGGAGCAGATCTATCGTGAATTGAAGTGCGTAACGTAACTTTTTCACGCGTTTGCGCAATTCATGTTTTTCCTCTAAGGGTAGTTGAGTAAAACCCTTGCTATTAAAAATAATTTTCTGATGCCATTTCCTCAAACGCAATAGCAAGCATTTTTTAAGTTTGACTTGTTTAACTGAGACTGAATTTTCGGCTTTCATGAAATCTGAAGTCTCTATGAACGCACACAAGTTCAAAATACAAGATTGAAATGAACAATCTTTCGAAACCGAAATTGGGTCGCTTCCATTTGTACTTAATTCCATTTTAAGCAGTGGTTGACCGGCGGCTATAAGAGCGGGCATTAGGCCGCTGTGCAGGATTGATTGATCGCGCGCTCCTCCAAACAGACCAAAATAATATTTAAGGATTTCTCTGTGCTCTGAGTCAGGTAATTGACATAATCCATCAAAAAATGACCAAGCAGTTCTTACCCGTCTGATCCCAACTCTCAATTGATGGACATGTTCAGTGGTATCTAGTTTGCAGATATTTGCTGTATCTACTTCAGCAAGCACCGAAGCATTACGACCAATTTGGTCCAAGCATTCAGCCATGACGCAGTTCAAACCCTGCGCAGCAGTCATTTCATGCTTTAAATGCAAAGCTGTTGAAGCTCGAGCGGGCCAGACTAAATTAATAGCTTGAGACTCAATTTGTGAGAGGTTATTTCCTATTCTTTCTTGTAGTCCATTTGGATTATTTTCAAGAAGGCAGAGCAGATCGCCTCTCTCCGCTTTGCTTCTCACATCCAAGATAAGTTGATGATCTTTTTGCCATTGATTTGCAACTGAAAAAAGAGTCGCTTTACTGCCGCGCTTGAGTTCAAATTCAATTTCAGAAATCGGTAGTTCTTGGTTACCTGAGCGAATGTATCCACGATCAAAGGCTATTTCTACCAAATCTGAAGATTGTCTTGTGTTGCGATAATGGCGTTGGACAAATGTTTCATACCTGACATTTATAGCACTTTTGAGTTGAGATATGAATTTTTCAGCAACTGTATTTTTGTATAAATCAAGATCTAGTTCTGGGTGTGGTCTGAAGTGGTTGTATTCGATACGAGTTGAAAACGAATTCGTCTTAATTTTTATAGTTTGAACCCACCTGTTGTTCTCTAATCTCAAGCGCAGTGAAATTTGTTGAAGTGCTAACTGTCTGTCTACGGTGTCGAAGTACAAGGCTTTAAGTTCCACTCGATTGACTTTGCCTCGCGCGAGGGCCTTCTCCACACCAGCTACTGAAGTATTGGGCACATGTAACTTCAATTCGATTTCTAAATTTGAATTTGTATGCATCTTGCCAACTTAGTTCATCTCAAATAAAATTATGACATGAAATTGTCATAATTTATGAAAATCTGTATCGTTAAGCTGTTTTTATTTTTGGAGAATTGCTATGCGCGCCATTAAAAAAGTAAAAAAATTCATCGAAAGATCTCCAAATTCAACTGAAGGTATCACCTTTGCTAAGCTGATACTTGCTTTGGAATCTGAAAATGAATTTCCAGTCATCGAACTTTACCAACTAAATTCTGATGAATTTGACTTGGCAATAGAGTTGCTGAAAGATTGGCGCATTGATTGTTTCTATGTCGGGAAAGCCAAAGCCTTTGATTCGGCTACCCGCGCTAAAAATCTTTCTTGAACTATTTGAAGTCCGCATGCCTTAGAACTGAAGCTTGAACAGTATCTGTACACCTTTCACCACGTACTCGACAGCTAAAGCGGCTAGTATCAAACCCATGATTCTGCTGATGAGTTGTATTCCTATATCTCCAATCAGTTTGCCTATGTGTTGAGCGTATGAAAAGCACAACCACGTTACCAAGCCAAGTACTGCGATTGAACTAATAAGAATAGCGGTTTCAAACCAATTAGCACTTCCCGGACTTGCAAGGATAACGGTACTTATTGCTCCTGGTCCCGCCATTAAGGGGACGCCTAATGGAACAATTGCAGCTGCTGGTAATTGTTCAGATCTTTCATTCAGTTTGTGAAACTGTGAAACTCCTTCACCTCGGATCATTTCAACGGCCAAAATTAAAAAAAGAATCCCTCCAGCAACTGAAAAGGCAGCAAGCCGAATTCCAAAAAGATCTAGTATTGCTTGTCCCATCAATGCGGCTACAACCAAAACAGCAGCAACTGTAATTCCTGCAAAGCGCGCTGCTTTTTCTTTTTTGATTTTTGAGAACCCATTGGTTACTGCAAGAAATATTCCAACTGAACCAATAGGATCAACAATAACAAAAATACCAACAATCGCCCGAAGCAACTCATCAGTGATTTTTAGGCTGGTCAATTCAACCATAATGTAGTTTAGTGAATTGATGCACGCACAACCTATTTAGAATTGATCGCAATATGAAGTAGATCAGCTTCAATCGACTCAGCAGCTTCACGCAAATAAGGATTGTGAGCTTCGCTTCCAGCTTTTCCATTGTCTAGGTCTGCTTGAAAGCCGTCTCTCTCTGGCCAAATACTGTCTAGCACTTCGAAGCCAGCTTCTGCAATTGTCTCTTTCGCGGTTTCGAGTAGACGTTGAGAGCGACCCACTTTAGATAGTACCAATACAATTTTATTGCCTATTTTGCGAGTCTTGGAAAGCCTTCTTGCCAAGGCAAGTGTTGGACGGAGATCGTCCATTGATGTGCCGGTTGGAAGAAAGATTACATCACTTTCCTGGCTAATGTCTGTGGTGAGTTCATCGGCCAAACCGCGAGTGTCAACTACCACTAAATCAAAACCTTCCACAGTTTTGCGGAGTTTTTTGAGACTTTTGAAAGCACGTGCTTCGATATCTGGTTCAATCCCATTTCGCAATCGAGTAGCGCTCCATTCGATACAAGAGAGTTGCTCGAGATCAAAATCACCAATTAACACTTTGTAATTTTGACGGGCAGCTGCCACTGCAAGTACCCTAGCGAGGGTGCTTTTACCAACCCCACCTTTTTGACCAACGAAAGAAGCTACCTTCATATGAATTCCTAAAAAAAGACTTAATCAATCGATTAAACCTTAATGGAAATACGGCGGCGTGTCAAGAAAAGGAACTTCTCCAAGATCTCAACCGATTAAACAATTGACCAACCCACTGGCCCCGATTCTCAGTTGTTGATTCAAAGTAGGTCTTACTGGTTGTCAGAAATGCGTCGACGAAGTCTAAGCTGATGGTGCTTGTTGTTTGAACCACTTCTGATATATCAAAAATGACTCCTGGCTTCTCCTTTTCAAGGGGCCTTGGCTTTAGTTTTATCATCTGAGCAAGTTTGGTGGCTGTACTTTTCTCCCAATTGGCTGGGTGTCCGTGCTTGTTTATAGTCCAAATTTTTAGATCTGCGTACTTTGATTTTGATTGATTGGCTATGTCCAATGAACAGATTGGACTTTCAGCGTTATGAAGCAAAACCACTTGACCTTTGAAATTTTGTAGTAATGAATAAAACTGCATTCCAAATAAATCAAACTCATATGGCAAATCAAAGTGTGACTGGCTATGAACAGCATTGATGGCGCGTGGATCCACTCTCAACTTACTGATTTGGTGATCTGATTCTTTTATATTTTTGAATAGAGACATCAATGATGACCAGTGAAGATATAAACCAACATCATTGAGTACTACGCTACTCACTTTATCTTGAAAGCGATTCACTAAATGCATGGCTAGGATACCGCCCATACTAGTTCCAATCAGATGGAATTTTCGACTTGAATCCAATTTAAGAGGAAGTATCAAAGTTTTAATCAGATCCTCTGTATCGGCAAGATATTTTGAGAAGGAGTATTGCTCAGAGGTAGGTAGTTGATCTGAATTACCTCTTCCACAGTAGTCGATAATTACCCAACAACAATCACCATAATTCTCAACAACACTAAGTAGAGGATTAAAGCTTTCACGAGTCTCTAGCAGTCCCGGTAAGCATAAGAAAATATTTTTTGCATCAATTTGACCTATTTTTGAATAGGCAATTTTGCGATGGACTTCACCACCATTGATTAGGTGAAATTCTGAACTGACTGAATATACTGACATGGAAGTACTTTTCAAAAAACACTTGAAATTAGAAGATTTTTTATGGCAGGCGTATGTCTGGTTTTAGGTAAAAATCTTGACAACACATTATTTTATTTTGAATAAATTCTTCATCATGATATATCTGTGTTTTTTATGAATTTTGGGAAAAGTTGATCCTGCGGAAAGATTGGCGATTCAATTTTTCTTAGTTGCCTAGCATTTTTAATGAATGCCATAGGCGTTTGGTAAAGTTGAAAAAGAGCAATCAACTCCTTGTGAGTGAAGCCGCTTAGCTTAGTTAATTGCTCCCAACCTAAGCGGCTATCACAATTTTCACTGATCGATTTACACAAATCATCAATTTTTTTACGGTTGATCGGATTCAACAAATTATCGTATTCGATGACTCGCTTCATTGGCGGTAGGAATCTTCAGATGCCTATGTCTTTGCAGCTTCAACGTCTTCGATATCATCAATGTCGTCAGCATCCATCATTGCCATTTCAGAATACTGTCTTGCATTTAGTTCGTGCTTATATGCGCGAAGGGCATGAATGTCGCAAGTAATTTGATCGTCATTCTCAACGGCCTCAGCTGCTAATTCATGCTGCCTTGATGCTTGCATAAAGTGATGTGCAGCCATTCGGTGCATTTCACCTGGTGTTTCAATTTCCTCTTGGTATTCAACAACTAATTCTGAAAATTCTTCGTTTGTTTTGTGTTCCATCGACTAGCTCCTTTGGTTAATGTTTGATCAGACCGGTTCAAGTGATTCTGTTGTACTTGCCAAGTGTGTTTTTTTCTTTGCAAGTAGTAGATGCGCCCCATCATCTCCTGCCGTAACTTGGAAAAAGGTATTGGCAGGAAGTGTGAACTCTTCGCCAATGCCGAAGCTTAGACTTGTTTCATAAAATTCAAGCATCAATTCACCTGCAACGACCAGGCCTACCACTCCGACATCTAGATGAATGATTCCGCTGCATTCACTAGGGTTCATTGCCTTGTGAATGGTTCTTGTGAAGCCCCTATTTCGTAATGAGTGGTTGAAGAGACGAGCGAGCATTTCAATGGATATCACCGAATTGTCCATGTTCAGCCTTCCAGAGTTCTGAGCATGTTGTATTGGGATCATATGAACACTTGATGACCTTTTAATTACTGACTTGTCATGCAAGGATGGCAAACGCCAAAAGCACCTAGTAGCAACTGTGGGTGGTGCGCGACCTAGCAGGTACTGTCCAACCATTTATTCAAGGGCGTGTAATACAAACCGAATATTCCCAAGTCTGTTGAGGCAGCTATAGAGGCAGCGGTAGCGCTGATGCTGCGGTGACCAGCAGGTGTTTTCTAAATGTGGATATCACTTTTACCTACTAAAGATTGAAAGCGAAGCCCGAATGACAACATCGTGTCGGAAGTAATGCTTGGAGACACTTGTTTGAGCCACTAGGGTATTGACCCAGTTTAATACGGTCAAAGCCAATCTCGCCTTAAAAAATCACTGCAACTGTCTCAAACCATTTAATAAGTCACACAAAATAAACATTTGTCCGATCTATCTTGTCACATGAAAACTTCTTATATTCAAAGTGTGATCGTAACTGAGCTGCTGGCTTATTTGTTAAGGCATGCGACTTTACCTAGTGCATTAAAAGGAGAGAACTTATGAGCCAAGAAGATGAAAGAGAAATACTTCAAAGAAGAATCCTAGAAGCAAAAAAGTACTGGCATTTTTTCTTGTCTAAACTACCTTTACAGGATGAGAATTTATTCTTGGCCAATCAGGCATCAAACACCGAGGACGCGATCTCACCAGAAATCAATAGCACTGAAGAATTGCATATTAAATATAGATTTTTGTTAAAGACCAAATCGGATAATTGACTGGATTTCATCCAAATCAATCAAAAACTTTACTTAGGTTAAGTTTAAATAAATGAGGCAAATTTGCAAATTTGAGGCTGCATTAAGATTTGTAACCACATCTGATTCGATCGTGAGGTAGTAAATGCTGGTAGAAATCTTATATTGCAGCGTATCAGTACCATCCCAATTAACTAATGCAGATTTTGATCACATACTGGCTACAGCACGACGCCGTAACGTGTCAGAGAACATTACTGGGATGCTACTTTATTACCGAGGAGAATTTGTTCAAATCTTAGAGGGAGAAAAGACGTCAGTTGAAAACATTTATCAGAAATTCATCGGCTCAGATCTTAGACATACGGCTCTCAATAAAGTGCATCAAAACACAATTTCATATCGCAGTTTTAGCGAATGGTCTATGGGGTTTGTAGGTGCAGCAGAAATAGAATCACATATGCCGTCGTCGGTTATGGGAGTTGTGATGAACATGCTAACGGAGGAAGCTAAATCAAAGCGCCTTTCACTGGGTCTCAATGCTTTTATTTCAATCTATAACCAAATGCGCAAGTCGCCTTATATGTGATTTTTTTACGAACTTGAACAATTTCTACAATCGTTATCAAAATTAGACAGTAATTTTGAAATGCTGTAGCCCACGCTCAGTCCAATGAATGCCATTACGCTCTTCGACCTTGAACCAATGCGTTGCATCTGAATCCGAAGGTTCTGAGGCTATGGTGGTTATTGGATTAAAACCTTGTTCGCTGGCGCGAGTATGTGGTGCGCCGAAGTACATGCTAGGGGACTGGTCGTCGCTGGAATACCTAAATGCCCAGATATTTCGACCGTTGGTCAGGGCACAGGAAATTCGCATGGGTTCGTCCGAATGGTGTTGATCCATGATTTTGTTGACATCACGCAAAGTTTCTTGAAATGCAGCGATGGGGTCGTGAGTCAGCCCTTTGCTGAGCGCTACTAGAAATAGAGCTTCACTGTCTGTGGTGCCTTCCCTGTGTGGGTAGTGCACATGGTCAATGAGGTCTTCAACATCTTTACGGCAGCCATGCCAGTTGCCAATCTTGCCGTTGTGCATGAAGGTCCAGTTTTGCCAAATAAACGGATGGCAGTTGCTTCTGTTGACCGCGGTGCCAGTAGTAGCGCGAACATGAGCAAAAAACAGCTTTGTCTGGATATGAGCAGCAAGCGAGCGCAGATTACTGTCGTTCCAAGCTGGCAGGATATCTTTGAACAAGCCAGGTGTGGTGCGTTGGGTGTACCAGGCCACGCCAAAGCCATCGCCATTGGTCACCCAAGCAGATTGAGTCGCAGCCAAGCTCTGGCTCACGATGGAATGTTCTTGGTGAAAGATCAAGTCTTCAAGGTAAATTTCAGGACCCGCATAAGCAACCCATCTACACATTTTTGAGTCCTTTTAAAAATTAGCCAGTAAAATTTAAATAGATTTCAGACTATTACCACACTCTATTATTAACTGCTGGAGATTTTGTCCAAAATTAGGGATTTCGTTTGCTTTTATAGGTATTTATGCCTTTTTTGAGATCTCGGTATTGTTCACACCCCAAAGTGCAGACTGTATCTAATCGTTTCAGCAGAATTTCTGCGCTTTGCAAATCATTTTTCATTAGAAGTAATTCACCATAGTATTCCAATGCATCTTTGTGCTTGGGATCAATTTCAAGTGCTACTTGATAATATTTTTCGGATTCAGCGAGATTAGGTATATTTTTTTTTCTAAAGCTATAACCCATCAAATTATTCCATTCTGCTGTTCGATTTTGATCTATATTTTCGACCAATAATTTCTCGGCTAAATCAAAGTCTCTGGCCTTTATCGCTTTTCTGGTTTGTGATAGCCAAGTTGGAGATGTTTGGTAAGTGCTTGGTGTATCTTCTGCAATTGAGAAGATGTGGAAAAACATAGTTAATATAAAAAATATTTTTTTCATATATGTTAATTTTATTATTTGTTATTAATTTTGATTTGGCAAGTAAATTTTAATCTTCATACGAATGAATTTTTTGCGATAGTCTCTGCCATTTCGGTGTACCCAAGCGCATGTCGATAGTGAAGCTGAGCCCATTTTGTGTGATATTTCATTTCCTCAACTTTGTCTGCCTCAAATGCGGATGCTGCACGATTATGAAATTCAATAGCTTGGCTTAAATGCCAAGCAGCCATACGGTGATTTTCAGCACCACAACTAAAACTCATCACAGTTACTTGATGGTGTAAATTTTTAAAATCTAAATCACTATTGAATTCGTCTATCATTTTGTCCTCACCAAAAACTGGTCTAAGAATAATTAAATTAAATGACATAACAATGAAATTTCTATTTAGAAACTGCGCAATTTGCACTATCTACCCATGCAGCATGTGCTGACCATGGTGAACGCACGCAGCCGCACTGACTAGCTGCTGCGAGATGCGGCGTATCAACATTTCGCACTACAGCTTCGCAAACGAGAATGCCATGGCCAAGGCGATCAGTCGTCAGCGGTAGGGTGTCGGTAAGCGGTGTATCGGTCATGGTCTTTAAGCCAGCCAATTTCTTTGAAAACAGAAATTCATACACAAATCATAAAGATAGCGTAATGCGTTCATATGTAGTGCTATGTAAAGCAGCTTATTTGTGTGGGGATGGGGGGGCATCTTTTTTAACCTTCCTTCAAGCCCAGCGTATTTATTATTGGCATCTTTTATGCTTTAGATGTATTGATTGGTTGATCTCTTGACCTTCAATTTTTATTGAGCCTTTCAACTCAGGTCAAAAAAGACAACCAATCAATCATTTTGAAACTTAAATAATTAATAAAAGCAGAGGTATAGCGGAACAGACCAAATTGATCGGAAGGAGCTAGTGTCATGAATAAATCATTTTCGCTTCGCATTGACGGAAACGCCAAGCAATGGGGCGGCAACAATTCACAGCAAGGCGATCGACAAAACCGACGCCGCCAGAAACTACAGGCATTGCTTCAAGCCTTAAAGGCTGGTGAACTGGATGCTGCTTGTCTGGCCTTCACTGCACTGATCAACTTCGACCCAAGTGTTTCTTCTGATCCATACCTGCACAAGATTGGTTCAGCGCTTCAAAGCAGCAATGTATATGCTGCGCAACACGTTGGCTTGGAACTGCAAAATCGTGGCGGGCAACTCCAGTCACATGCATCGGTTAGTGATACTCAGCCAAGTTCAAAGAAACCTAAGTCTTTGGCCAGTCATACAGGATCAACAAGGATTGACCTGTCTGCGTAAATTGCAAAGTTAACCTTCATTTGAGATTAGGCGCTATGCGACCTACTTGGCTGCCTGATGAGTTGTAAACGAGATCTCCATCAATGCGACCTGGTTGTCTACCAGATGCGTCATAAATGGTGAGTCCATCATGTGCATTGACGAGATCGTCGCACAAATCGGCTACTGGCTTTGGCGAATCAGGGCGCGGCAGCTGGCTCCAACAAGCGCACCGCGAAGGGGTTGCGTTGGCGGGTGTCCACCGTCACATGTACTGCGCGCACGTCACCGGCACCGGGCACTACCAGCCTGGTGAGTTGGGTGATTGGCTTTTTGTTCAGCGTAAAGGGCTGGTCAAAGCGGAAAACATGGCTGTCGCCGTGGATCAACAGCACCGGGATTTTGGATTGCGCCGCTAGGGGCAGCAAAGTCTCGCCAATGCTGGCACGGAAACCCGAGTGTGCAGGAAAGTCTTCCCACAGGCTCTTGACTTCAAACACGTCAGCGTGCATGTTCAGCACGATGGCTTTGGCCTGTGTCTGTGTGGCGCTTGCAAATGCTTCACGTATCCAAGCGATGTTGGCCTTGTCACGCTCAAAAAATTCGGCTGCGGCACGCGGGTCACGCACTTCAAAGTTGTTGTTGCTGCCCACGATGTGCAGCGTGGCGAACACCACGCCCTGGTGAACCCAGCGCTGGTTTTCTACAAACTTGGCAAATGCCGGTATCGCCACTGACTGGTTCAGCACAGGCAGCGGCTGCTTGCCCATCGACAAACCCGGCTTGTAAAAAGTGGCACGCAAAGCCTGCAGGCGCTCCAAGGGATCATGACCGCCATTGTTGGCGCGGTGGCAGTCGGTCCATTCGTTGTCGCCTGGCGTGAAGACCAGGGCGCTGTCAAACAAGCCAAAATGCCCGAGTTGCACTTGGGACTCTTCATCCGAACACAGCGTAGAGCCTGATTTGAAGTCACCGATGTGAATCGAAAAATTGGGATGTTCTTGGTTGATAGAACGGATCAGCGATTTGTAGGGCGCGTATCCTTGGCCCGCCTGACCGTAAGGCAAGTCACCCAAGGCCACAAAGCTAAAAGGCTGGGCCGCCACAACTTGGGCTGCTACGCATAAGAGCGCAGCCATGCACCAGCGTTTGCAGAGACAAATTGTGCTCATATTCATTTGGTGTTTCCTTTTTCAAAAACTTAATTCTTTGACATCTGCAAGTCAATTTCACAACAGCTTTGATTTGGCGTTCCATGCAATACAGGCAAAGTCCATAGCCCCCAGCAGGCCCGTCGCCAATACCCAACTCCCGACCCGAGCTTAAGCCTACTCACTTAAGTAGTTTTAGCCAAGATGACTTAAATTGTTATAGCTGTGTTTAATCCAAACTTCACGGCGCCTCCAAAGCTCAGCGGCTAATGCAGAATTTTGCTCCAGCGCTACAGGTTGCATCGGTTTAGGGTCTGCATAGTACAAGCAGGACTCTTTTTGGGGCGCATGAATTGCGCAGTGCAATGTTGTACGAGCACCTTCCTCTGGTGTCAGAAAACCTCGTAGCCTTAATAATGGACGATCCCAGTTGGGTATCCAAGGTGCCGGTTCGTTGTCGCACCTTATTGAGTCTTATCGTTGCTAAATTGAGGCCAATTACGAAGTTCGTTCCACATAGTGCCGTCATTGGTGATTTTTGTTGAATCGTCTCTTGGCATTTGAGTATTTTATGGGCCGACTGATTCTGCCTATTGACTGATGCCATCCACCGTGTAATATACGTGCAATAACCCGATGAAATTTGATGGCAAAAAGTCACCCAGAGGCCTTCAGCGCGACAAGTAGTGGCGTATAAAAGGAAAAAGCATGGCTTGTGACCATGCTTTTTTAGGTGGCTCCTCGACCTGGGCTCGAACCAGGGACCTACGGATTAACAGAAAGCCAGGCTCGTGAAAAACCCATATAAATTAATGACTTATAGCGATAATTACGGAACGTGTAATATTTCGTGTAATTGACCAAAAATTGTAAATTACAATTTTTCAATCACTTTCGTAGACTTTACACTTGGCACTGTCATTTTGCACGCGAACAGTTATAAAGTTGGCTTGGCGCTTGAACTGGATTTTGCAACATCACAAGATCGCAGATGATGAATGTCATTGAATGCTGCAGAAGGCTTGGAACACTATTTTGCTGCTATTGTCGTAAAACTGCTTGAGCTGTCGGTTATTGGTTAATGATCCAGGTCAGGGCGTTGATCGGATTTACTGGACGCTCCGGTTACCTAGGTTGGGTGAGTTGAAGTGTTTGATATAGTAAAAACGTGAGTAAAGAATT
>Ga0209768_10001094_pt1 | contig 17655 bp, 10 predicted proteins | sample LauGreSBDMM110SD_3_FD_187564 | JGI IMG/M metagenome (GOLD analysis project Ga0209768, IMG submission 187564) | Freshwater lake microbial communities from Lake Michigan, USA - Sp13.BD.MM110.SD (SPAdes) (version 2) | ecosystem: Environmental > Aquatic > Freshwater > Lake | place: Lake Michigan... | reverse complement strand
CAGCCATGTCAACTGCTCATCTTTGGTAGATTGTTGTATGTCATCACTTAGATGCCATTTTCCAACCATGCCTGTTTGATAGCCATTCTCTTTTAGTAGTTCTGCTATCGTTATACCATTTTTTGTTAATGAATTGCCATTACTTGCTAAGCCTACTTTATGTGCATACTGACCAGTTAGTAAACTTGCTCTAGTAGGAGAACATCTTGCATTATTGTAAAAATTAGTCATCCGTAAACCACCTTTGGATAGTCGATCAAGATTAGGTGTGCTTATTTCCCCTCCAAAACAACCAATATCCGAATATCCTAAATCATCAGCCATGATAATGATTATATTAGGCTTTACCATCATTTTATTTTGTGCTTTCAAACTGATTGTCCAAAATAAAATGATGGCTAATGAAATAAATCGCTTTCCCATGATTCTAGCTTTTACCTAAACATTGTTTTGTAAAAACTTAATCCATCTTTAGCTAAAATATCAGAACTTTCCGCTAAAGGCCTCCAAATAGATGCGGCTTTTGCTAACTCAGCTGAAGGAGCTCCAAAAGTTTCAATGACCATTGCCCCTTCATAATCAATATCAATTAGCGCTTGCTTAATTCCAAGCCAATCAACACTACCGGTTCCAGGCGTTCCCCTATCATTCTCATTACCTTGAATGTGACACAATAAATCTTTCCCAATTTTTCTTATCGCCAAAGGAACATTTTTCTCTTCAATATTATTGTGAAAAGTATCCATTGAAATTTTAATGGACGGATGTGAAATTTCATTGACCAATAATAATGCTTGGTCGATCGTATTAATCATATCAGTTTCAAATCTGTTAAGTGGCTCAACCCCTATAACAACCCCATGATTTTTAGCAATCTCCCCCAATTTATATAAGCCTTCTACGCACCAAGCATTTTCTTGTTTTTTTACCTCTAAAGTTGTGTATCTAGTTTTTCCAACTGCAGAATAAACGGGACCAGTAAATATTGGACTACCCATTTTTTCTGCAATTTGAATACAATCAACTATGTAATTAAAACTGTTTTTTCTATAAGCGATGTTTTCGCTGGACAAATCCCTTGCTTCCCCAAAGGCCCCACTAATGGTAATACTTAAACCTAAATCATCGGCAATTTTTTTCAATGATTTCCAATCAATTAAATCCTTATCCTCCACGGCAATTTCAATGATATCATAACCCATTTTGGCCACTTTTTCAAGTAAACCAAAACAATTGGTCATAAAGGGAGAATACCATACAAAAGTACTAACGCCGAATTTTATCATTTAAATAAATTTAATTTATTTAAAAATTTCACAGTTTATTTGCTTGAAAAATGGGTTAGGAGAATTTTGGAATAGTAATTCTTTCTCCTCCTTTCATAGCTGATTCGTGGGCACATATTCCAGCACAAGTATAATTTGCGGCAAGCTCTGCGTCGACAGCCGAGTTCCTATTTTCTAAAATAGCTGCTAAAAATTCTTGTACTAAATGTGGGTGAGATCCACCATGACCTGCTCCTTGTAAAAAGGACACATGATTGGGATCATCAATTTTTTCGCGTTTAGTAAAATGTTTGATTTCATCGATTAACATTTCATCCGTATCCGGAACTGCGATACGAGAAGCATTTTCCCCACCATCAAAAATGATATGATCTTCATCTTGTAATTGCTCCCATTCAAACGACATCTTAGTTCCATATACATCATAGCTTTCCCTATATTGTCTTACTACATCAAATAGCGATCTAGTGGCCTCAGCTACAACATCTGAGTCCTTAAGTGTGAATGTTGCTGTTTCTACAGCAAATGGCGAACCATATCTTTTAGCTAAGTCATCACTTAATCTACCTGATCCATGGCATACAACTGTTTCAGCAACCGTATTATTGATTCTTAATAATGGAGAAATTGCATGTGTACCATTTAACATCGGTGGATAACCTTTCCAATATTCAGCCCAACCTTCCATGCTCATATCTTGGATATGCGATCCTCTTACAAATTGAATGCGCCCTAATTGACCACTTTCTGCCAACTTTAATCCATAAAGAAACTCGCGCGTATATAATGCCGTTTCCATCATCATATACACTTTATTAGCTCTTTTCTTAGCTTCTACTATTGATTTACAATCTTCCACAGTCATGGCCATTGGAATCGTACAAGCTGTATGTTTATTAGCATTAAGGGAGGCGAGCGTCATTTTAGCATGTTCCGGAACAGGAGTTACTACATGAATTGCATCAACATCAGCACGATTAACAACATCATCAAAGTCTGCAAAACAAAGATTTGGGTCTAAGTCAAATTTTGAACAAAGCTCATCTCTCGTTTTTTTATTTCGTGTACAAATTCCTACTGATTTGATGTTAGGGTGAGATTTATAAATAGGGATAAATTCTTTTCCAAACCCCATACCAACTATAACTACTGTGATTTTTTTTTCATTCATCTTTGTAAAAATTAAAGTGTAAACTATTTATATGCTAACCATTTTATTGAATTTCTTAATAACGTTTTATAACTGCTTAAATCATGAGAACCAGAATCATGACCTAAAGCAAGCCCAACAATCCTAGTTTTGGGATGCTTTACAATAAATACAGATGGATAAATTAAATCTGAATTTGGAGTACTCGAGGAAGCTAAAATTTCAATTCCAGGACCAGTATCATCCATTTTATAATAATACCGTTCATCTTTTAATTTAAAATTTAGTTCACAACCATTGGTAATAGGGTGCTGCTTATTTACAATAGTAACGTCGAACTCCCCAAATTTATCATGACCACGTGAACCTCCACCAACAATTTGTTGGTTATATTCTGGCCAATCCTTCCAATTATACCACATAGCTGGATGTGCAATTAGTAATCCTTTGCCTGCATTTGCAAAATCTATAATGGCTTTACGTACTTCCATATTTTTAATTGGCCGATTATTTGCAAGATATAATACATCGACTTCCGGTAAAAAATATTTAATAGAATCAGGATCTCCAAGATAATTAACTTTTGCAAAATCATTATCCCTTAATGTAATTGCATCAACTTTTTTATACCATAAATCGAAGTTGTGAGAGGTACCGCCTCCTACTATTAGTACTCGAATAGGCTTGTTGGTTTTAAGTTGGCTACTAGTCTGCTGACTACAATTAAACAAAAACAAAACAGTTACTAAACAAATAAATATACTTGTTAATTTATGGTAAATTGAAAATTTAATTAACGTTTTCATGTCGTTCGTTATTATAAGGTTACAGATTATTGTACGCGCAAAATACCTTGCATTATTCTCCAATGTCCAGGAAATGTACATATAAATGGATAATCCCCCGGTATTTTAGGAGCTATAAATTCTAAAAAATAAGATTCTCCGGGGTTAACTAATTTTGTAGAGGCAATAATTTCGTCCATTTTAGGAATGTAATTTTTCTCAAACGCTTTGGGATCTTTTGCCATTATATCAGCAGCATTTCCTACTTTTTCTTTAGTGCCAATTTTGCAAATTATCAAATTATGCTGCATATTATCTGGATTATCAAGTTTAATAATCACCGGCACGCCTGATTTTACCGTAACTATTTGTTTATCATACTTCATTTGTTCCGGGATAACTTTTATCTCAATAATAGCGGTTTGATTAGTAGGAGCCTGAGGAAGCGGGGTACTAATGTTTTTGTCCAGATTATTAATTAGTTCTAATGTTCCGTTTAATAAAGTGCCATTGAAGGGTGAAGTAGTAGTATAAGACTCAATAGAGTTTCCATTAATGACATTAGAAGTATTTTGTACACGCTGTATTTGAACTTCTTTTAGTAAGGACCTAGAAAACAAAGATGGGACTTTACCTTTTACCTTAATATCATCATCTACACTAAGCTCCACTATACCTTCTTTAATAAGCTTGAAAGTAAAGTTAAATTGATCTTTTAAGGTGTCTTTAGAGACAAAATTATAAACTTGATTAAACTGTTTAATTGAGGCACATAATCTATTATCCTTTATATAAAGACCATATCCATCTTCATTGCCTCCTTGACCTACAATCAAACCTTCATTATTTCGAACTCCTTTAATTATCTTACCTTTTATAATTAATTCTTTATTGATTACATCAGGAATAAGCGCAATAGTACTTCTTCTTAAAAGGGTATACGTTTCTTTGTTAATACCTTCATAGACTTTAAAGGCTAACGAATTTTTATCCTTTGATTGGGCAATATTTTTATTATTCGCAGCCAATAAAAATCCATCTCTATTTTTTATTGCCGCAGCAAATAAAGCCTGAGGGATCCATTCATCTGATTCATTATCAGTCATTAAAGATTGCTTATAAATCTCTTCGCCAACATTTTTAGATGCTGGCATATTCGCAATTGAAATAAAAGCAGCCAATCTAACATTAAGATTTTTATCATTCAAAATTCCAGAATTTATAATTAATTCCGTACTATTTGAACTTGGAGGTAAAGTTTCTAGAGCAGCTTTCCTAACCCCTGCAGCAGGATGTTTTAATGCCAAACTAATTGCATTCAATGATTTAGCATTATCAGGATTAATTTCGCCTAGTCCATGAAGCGTCCAAATTGCGTGAACGGCAGGACTATTTAAACCTATTTCATCCACAAGATTATTTTCAATGATTTTATACAATTCAGGAATCAATGAAACATTTTTTGATTCAACAATAAGTCTTTGGGCTGTCATACGCCAAAACATATTATCCGAATTTAAACCTTTCAATAAACTTATTGGGTCATTCTTAGACAAAATAAGTGGACTATATGGCTTCGCTTTTTTGTATACGATGCGGTAAATTCGACCATGATTTATATCACGCATTGGACTAATAAATGCATTTCCCTGACCCCTTGGCTGATTGACAAAAGGGAGGACCATGTTTGAAGGAGCTTGTCTTTCAACAAACACATTATGTTGAATAATGAAATTATACCAATCGGCAACCCAAACAGCTCCATCAGGTCCCACTTCTGCTTGTACTGGACCCACCCACTCATCTGAACTAGCTAGTAAATTCCATCCGTCATTTTCAGAAAAACCAGAACCATTCGGACTTATAATTGCGTTGTGAATTAATCTTACCGTTGGCTCACAAACAAAAGCAATTCGATTCCAATAAGATTTAGGAAAATCTCTGGCTGTATAGAAATGATGCCCAGCCGCTGAGGTAAATCCCCCTACCACATCAACTTGCCTGAGGTTAGGAGTCAATGAATGAGAATCATAGTGTCCATCTATTTTTTGAACAGATTGAATCTTGGATCCAAGTAAATTTCGTTGCAATAATGATGCTGGCATAGAGTAATAGGCACTATGAGTATTATTAGCTGTAGAAATAAACACATTATTTTCTTCAGTAATACCTAAACCCCATGTATTATTACTTGTATTACCTAAAAAATTCAAACCCGTTCCATCTGGATTTAAATTATAAACACCAGTTCTAAAATTATATTCTTTCCCGTCTTTTGAAAGTCCAGTAAAACCTGATCCAACAACTCCCCATATCTTATTATTAAAACCATACTGTAAATTTGAAGGGCCAAAATGGGTATCATTTTTATCCCAACCTTTCATGATTATTTCCCTTACATCAGCGCGGTCATCTCCATCAGTGTCTTTTAAAAACAAAAAATAAGGTGCCATCGAAACAACTAGGCCACCATTTGCAAAAACTATACTGGTTGGGATATTTAATTTATCAGCAAAAATGGTAAATTTATCTGCCTTACCATCCCCATCCACATCTTCACAAATCTTAATTCGGTCATTTGACGCACCATCCGTTTCTAAAAATGTATTTGGGTAATCCACTGATTCTACAATCCAAAGTCGCCCTTTTTCATCCCATGCCATCGCAATTGGATTTGTAATATCTGGCTCTGATGCAAATAATTTTATATCAAAATCAACGGGTACTTGACTTAACTTAAGTGATTCTTCTGGTTTCAAAGACTCTTGCATCTTGGGTACCATATGCCTCTTGGTAAAATCAGAAATTTGAATGCCAGAAGATTCATAAATATCTACTTTAGGTATATTTAAATAAGCAATCTTATTTTGCACTGAATTTCCTAAGCTCCACTTGACACCATTATTCACTAATTTAAGAAAACCTGGATTAGTCCAAGTGGAATCATTATGTCCATAAGCAGTATAAAAAACTCTGCCTTTTCCTTGGTTTCGTATCCAAGTATATGGAATATTTCCCTTGACATCTTTCCTGGAGGTAAGAACTGTCATGTCACTATTTAAATTCTTGTGCATGTAGGTCTCATCCCATTTGGTTATAAAACTTGCTAAATCCTTCGTAATCTGATGATCGGACTTATTTATAATGGATTCAATTGGCCCTGAAGAATGTGATGCAAATTGGCCGCCAATTGTTTTAATATACCATTCAGAATTTTTAAAACATCCAGACGCTGAATGAAGCGCAATTAATCCTTTTCCCCCTTCGACAAATCCCTTCAATGCATTCTCTTGATCTACTGATATTGTTTCATAATTAGCATAAATAATTAAACCATCATATTTTAATAAATTTTCCGAATTTATATCATCTATATTATCCGTATAAGTAACATTAATTCCTTCTTTAAATAGCGATATGGACAACCATGGAGCATACTTACCAGAATCATGATGCTTACTTTTATTTCCAAGAAATAACACTTCTCCCCTTCTATTTTTGTTACTAGTATCAATTGAATTATTTCCAATTTTAATTTTTTGAGTACAACTAAATAAGAGCAATGCTGAAAATAGAAGAATAAAAAAGTGATTTTTCATATGTTTAATTTTAAAAAATTAAATTACAATGTTATGTGAATGTAACAAAGACATATCTTTGAATTATTTGACTTCTTTCTTCTCTGGGAAGAGCAAACTCAAAATAATGCTGGTCGCTAAAATACCGACAATCACCGCTAAGGAGGAAAGCGTTCCAAAACCGATTTCAGTTAAATAGTGATGCCCCAGCATTTTCAAACCTACGAAACTCAGTAAAACTCCTAAGCCGATCGGCAAAAAGCGAAATAAGCCCATCAAATTCGACAGAAAAAAGAAGAGCGAACGTAAGCCCATCACCGCAAAAACATTGGAGAAAAAGACAATGTAAGGATCCTTAGAAATCGAGAAAATGGCCGGAATGGAATCCACGGCAAATAATATATCGGTAAAAGCAATCACCACCACGATCACGAAAATAGGCGTAATAAATAATTTCCCCGTTTTCATACGAACGAAGAATCGACCTATGACATTCCGGTGATACACATTAAAGAATCGCGATAAGAACTTTACGATGGGGTGTTCGGACGGATTAATCTCTTCATCATGTTGCTTGGTAAATAAAATTTTCACTCCCGTATAAACTAAAAATGCTCCAAAAACGTAAATGATCCAATCAAATTTTTGCAACAAAGCCGCGCCCACGAAGATGAAAATTAAACGCAAAATGATGGCTCCCAAAATACCCCAAACCAAGATCTTTTTATAGTAGCGCTTTTGAACACCAAAGGAATTGAAAATTAAAATGAAGACAAATACATTGTCGGCCGACAACGAATATTCGACCAAATACCCCGTAATAAACTCAAGGGATAAATTATTTTGAAAAATAGCTAATTGGTCAGCAAAAGACCCGCTGCCCAAGTCTATGTGAGGAGCATACAATTCTTTGACGGCAATTAATCCATTTGCATCCGTAATGCCATGCACCATACCCCCAAACTGTCCCAAAAAAAAGTAAAACGAAATCGCTAAAAGTACCCATGCCCCTGTCCAAAAACCCGCCTCTTTAAAGGTAACCTCCGCAGCTCCTGCCTTTTTGAAAATTCCCAGGTCCACAAGCATAATGGCTATGACCAAGATTGAAAAAAGAAGAAAAAATAGAGATTCGCTCATAAATATTTAATTTTACCATTAGGCGACACAAAGGTCGCAAAAAATAGCCGAAAAATATGTACGAAGGGAAAAAGGTTATCGTGGTGATGCCGGCATACAAGGCCGCTTTAACATTAGAAAAAACATATCAAGAAATACCACATGATTGGGTGGATGAGGTGATTTTAGTGGATGATTATAGTCCGGACAATACGGTGGAAGTAGCGAAAAAAATTGGCATAAAGCATATCGTGCAACATGATAAAAACCTAGGCTATGGCGGAAATCAAAAATCATGTTACACAAAAGCGCTTGCCTTAGGCGGTGACATCGTGATCATGCTGCATCCGGATTATCAATACACTCCCATGTTATTAAAAGCCATGATTTCTATTATTGGCAATGGCTTATACCCTGTAGTTTTTGCCTCGAGAATTTTAGGAAAAGGTGCTTTAAAAGGCGGCATGCCTATTTATAAATATATAGCCAATCGGCTATTAACCCTGTTTCAAAATATACTCATTGACCAAAAACTCTCCGAATACCACACTGGATATCGGGCTTTTTCCAAAGAAGCGTTAGAAGCCGTTCAGTTTACAAAATGTGACAACGATTTTATTTTTGATAATCAAATGGTGTTGCAATTGTTTTGGAAGGGTTTTGAGATTGGCGAAGTAACGTGCCCAACTAAATATTTCGAAGAAGCGTCGTCGATTAATTTTAAACGAAGTTCCATTTATGGCTTAGGTGTTTTATGGTACTCCGTTCGCTACCGACTGGCCAAATGGGGATGGAAATGGGATTTAGTGGAATAGTTATTTTGTTTCAAGCCTTATAAAAATAAGGCTTGAAACATTGAAAAATTCCTACAGCCGAATATTGAGTCCCAATAAAAAGTTGAACCCCGCCTGAGGATATTGAAAATTTTCCGTTGTTAATTCTCCTGCATACAGGTAACTGTAGGTATATCCATTAGACGAGTACATCGAATTCAGCACATTATTCATCAATAAAGTAGCGCTGATGTATTTAGAAAACACATAGCTAAACCTCAAATCTTGAGTGACATAAGCAGCCAATGATCGCTTCTCCGTTGACGTATTATCTAAATATTGCTTGCCCACATATTTAGACAAAAGCGCTCCCTCAAAAGCTCCTATTTTATAGGTAATCGTATTCCCGGCGATTACATTGGGAGAATACGCTATATCCGTTGTGCCGTGTGGGATGATTTTCTCGGTGTAGTTTTCGTAATCGGTCAACTTCTCATTGAAATTTTGTATTTTATTTTGGCTCAACGTTACATTTCCCGACCAAAGGAGATAAGGCAAAATTTGATAATTCAAAGAAGCCTCTAGACCCAATCGGTAACTGTCTGGAGCATTGGTTCGTATCGCCTCGCCTACATTATTTAGGGCGCCGGTAAGGACCAATTGATCCTTATATTTCATGAAATAGCCGTTCAATTGCAAGGCATATTTTTTCCCAGCGCGCTGATAGCCTAGCTCATAATCCTGAAGGTATTCGGGTCGGGGTGCGGAATTTGGATTGTCTACAAAATCTTGCCGACTAGGTTCCCTGCTGCCCAAAGAAATCGAAGAATAAATTTTTGATTCATCTGAAATCTGATGGGTCAAACCCGCTTTGGGGTTAAAAAATTGATAGCTGTTTTGATTGGCCAATGTCAAAAACTTATCTGCCGTGCCCAACATCGTATGTCCCACCGTTCGGTATTGTAAATCAAGGTATGCATTCCAACGATCAGCTAAAACCAAATTAGCTTTTGCATAGAAATTCAAATCAGTTTTTTGGGACCTACTCCGATACCACTCATAGCCTTTGTATGAAACAGGCAAGAATTTCCCCTCCAAAATGAGTCCATAATGTCTCCCTACATATCGATTCCAAGCACCCCCAAAATTGAATTTAATCTTGGTAGATCCTTCATACTGCAACGAAAAAGTCGATCCATAAAAGTCATTATCTAACCATTTTTGGCGAACCAAATCGGTGCTAATTTTTGAATTTATTCCATAATTTTCTAAAGCGGCTTCAGGCTTGAATTCTTCGTAATAACCCCTTCCATAAGTATAATGAGCATTTAAATCTAAATTCCAGGCAGCGGAAATTCGATGATTTGTCAACAATTGCACATGATCCTGAGCATAATTATCCGTTTGGTTTGCATAGGTATAATAATTATAAGTCCGACCAGATTTCAACAAGTTTTCGGCCTCCGCGTTCGACAAATAATTGCGTTCAATATAAGCCTGCATCTCGGTTTTAGACCCACTCACGCGAGATTCTGGAGTCCCATACCAGGACTGAAAAGTCTTCTCTTTGCCAAGAAAATAATTGACCCGCACAAAGCTTTTTTTGCCAAAATAAGCAGCAGACAGATAAGCGGATTGAAGATTAGAGGATGCGCGGTCGATGTAGCCATCCGAAACGATTCTTGACAAACGTCCATCCACCGTAAATTTGCCACCCAACAACCCCGACCCTAATTTCAGTGTTGTCTTAAGCGTTCCAAAAGATCCCCCAGAAGCATTTATTTCCGCATAGGATTTCTCCTCAAAATGATTTGTTTGCATGTTGACCGATCCACCAAAAGCACCGGCACCGTTCGTCGACGTACCTACACCCCTTTGTATTTGAACAGAATTAACTGAGCTCGCAAAATCGGGCATATTGACCCAATAGGTTCCTTGAGATTCAGAATCATTGACAGGAATGCCATTGATCGTCACATTAACCCTCGTCGCGTCTGAGCCTCGAATTCTAATTCCGGTATAACCAATTCCCGCACCCGCATCTGAAGTAGTCACCACTGATGGAGTAAAATTTAGCAAATTGGGCATATCTTGGCCCAGGTTATTTTTGCCTAGTTCCGCTGCCGAAACATTTGAAAAGGCCATCGCCGAATTTTCATCCGCGCGCAAGGCCTTGACCGTCACCTCATCTTGTAAAAAACTGGAGCGTTTTAATTCGACACGATTTGCTTTTTCAGCTAACATCTCGACCGGCTCATAGCCAACAAAACTAATTTTCAGGGTGTTTTTTTGAGAAAGCAAACGAATGGAAAAATATCCATTGGCATCCGTAATCGTTCCATTGGGACTTCCTACGTAAGAAACAGAAGCGCCCCATAAAGGTAATTTCGATTCTTGATCTAGCACCTGCCCGCGCATTTTTTGAGCAAAAATGGACTGAACAGAAACAAACAAAATAAATAATGTCATTAACTTTTTCATGTTTGAAAATTTTAATAACAGGTAAAGGAGTCAAATCCTGTATGATTTAACAATAACCCTAATTTTTTGATTTTTTTGAGTTTTCAGCGCTAAAAACTCGACAAAATCCCTTCGACGGCATTATCCGTATCAGGTTCAATGGGTATAATCTCAGCCTATTTTTCAAGGCACCCCTTTTTGTGGATGCACAAAGATATAAATTTTTCTACCTTTACGTTCCAAATTTAAAAAATTACCTGTTTTAGGGATCGTATGATCGTAAAGGATTTCCTCCAATTATATAAGTATGACGGGATTGTGCAAACAATTTCCCAGCAAATTACTATTGCAAATAAAGGGAGTTCATTTTATGTAAAAGGGCTATGCGGCGCGCTAGACACCGTTTTAATCGCCGCCTTAAGTCAAGAAAAAAATCCATTTCTACTCATTTGTGAAGAAAAAGAGGAAGCTCAATATGTGTTGAACGACCTGCAATCACTCTTAGGGGATACCGCTGTCATGCTTTTCCCCATGTCACATAAAAAACCCTATGAGTGGGAGGAAGTAGATAATGCCAATGTGCTTATGCGGGCGGAGGTGCTGAATACATTGAGCAATTACCATGATCAAATATTAGTCTTAGTCACCTACCCTGAGGCGCTAACAGATAAAGTAATTAATCGAAAATCGCTGGTAAAAAATACCCTTTCTATACGCGTTGGAGATAAAATTGACCCCACTTTTGTAGCCGAGACGCTCAATGAATATGATTTTGAGCGAACCGATTTTGTCTATGAAGCGGGTCAATATTCCGTGCGAGGAGGAATTTTAGATGTGTTTTCCTATGCTGCCGAATTTCCTTATCGACTCGATTTTTCAGGCAATGAGGTTGAAAGCATTCGAACCTTTCATCCAGAAACCCAATTGTCTATCCAATCGGTTTCAGCCATGCACCTGATTCCAGACGTTCAAACGAAATTAGTGCAAGAAACCAGAGAAACATTTTTCTCTTTTTTGCCTGAAAAAACGAAAGTTTGGATTAAAGACCCAGGCACATTATTGGAAATTATTGAAACCAATTTTGAAAAGGCTACTGCCGATTTTGAGCGAATAAAATCCTCAGGCGGCGGAAATATTCAAATCATTAGCGACCCCATTGAACGCTGGGAAACAAAAAAAGACGTAAAAAAATCATTGAGTGGATTTACGCTCGTGGAATTTGGGAAGCGAGCCTTTTTCAAAGGTGCCACGCTCATCCAATACCCTTCCAAAAATCCAGGTGCCTTCCAAAAGGATTTTGAACGTCTGGCCGCTGCGTTTTTAGAAAATCAAAGTTTGGGCTTTCAAAATATTATTTGTTCGGAATCTGCGCGCCAACTCGAACGTTTGGAGGTTATTTTCAATGAGATAAATTCGACGATTCAGTTCAAAACAATTCAAATAACGCTTAGAGAAGGGTTTATAGATGAGCAAACAAAAATTGCCTTTTACCCGGACCACCAACTTTTTGATCGATATAATCGGTTTAAAGAGAAAAATAAATTCTCAAAAAATAAAACCCTAACCTTAAAAGAATTAAGAAGTTTACAAGTGGGTGACTTTGTGACCCACGTCGATTATGGGATCGGTCGTTTCGCGGGTTTGAACATCATCGACACCTCGAACGGCGAACAAGAAGTGATCCGGTTAATCTATCGAGATGACGATGTTTTGTCGGTTTCCATCCATTCCTTGCATAAGATTTCAAAATATTCAGGCAAAGACGGAGCGCCGCCAAGCATGTCCAAACTGGGTTCACCCGAATGGGACAATAAAAAATCAAAGGTAAAAAGGCAAGTAAAAGATATCGCAAAAGAATTAATTACGCTCTATGCCAAAAGAAAAACTGCCAGGGGATTTGCCTTTTCAGCTGATACCTATTTACAAGCGGAATTGGAATCTTCCTTCATTTATGAGGACACGCCAGACCAAGCAAAAGCGACGGCCGATGTAAAAATGGATATGGAAAAGCCACATCCGATGGACCGTTTGGTCTGTGGTGATGTGGGTTTTGGCAAGACTGAAATTGCCATCAGAGCGGCATTTAAAGCCGTTGCCGATTCGAGACAAGTGGCAGTGCTAGTGCCAACCACTATTTTGGCCATGCAGCATTTTAGAACTTTTCATGAACGATTAGCTGCTTTCCCTTGCAAAGTGGAGTACATTAATCGCTTCAAATCGAGTAAACAGATTAATGAAACACTCGCGCGAGTGGCCACCGGTGAAACCGATATACTGATTGGCACGCACCGACTGGTCAATAAAGATGTGGTGTTCAAAAACCTAGGTTTGATGATCATAGACGAAGAACAAAAATTTGGAGTCAAGGTCAAAGACCGATTAAAAGAAATGCGTGTAGATGTAGATGTTTTAACGTTAACGGCTACCCCCATTCCTAGGACCCTACATTTCTCGCTGATGGGTGCGCGTGATTTATCCATTATTGCCACTCCCCCACCGAATCGCCAACCAGTGGAGACCAAATTAGTGGTCATGACCGATGAAATTTTAAGAGATGGTGTGCGAAGTGAATTAGCACGCGGAGGGCAAGTTTTTGTCGTACATAATAAAATTAGTGATTTGGAGAGTACGGCCAACCGGATTTTGCGTTTAGTTCCCGATGCTAAAATAGGTGTGGCGCATGGACAGATGGATGGCGATAAATTAGAAAAAATCATGCTAGGGTTTATTGAAGGCCATTTCGATGTGTTAGTCGCCACCAATATCATCGAATCCGGTTTGGATATTCCAAATGCCAACACCATTTATATCTTGAACGCAAACCATTTTGGTCTTTCCGATTTACACCAAATGCGTGGCCGTGTAGGAAGATCGAACAAAAAAGCCTATTGCTTTTTGGCCACCCCATCTTTAGCCTCCTTAACCAGCGATGCGAGAAAAAGATTAAGCGCCTTGGAGGAATTTGCGGATTTGGGAGACGGCATCAAAGTAGCCATGCGTGATTTAGACATCCGAGGAGCCGGAAATTTATTGGGAGGAGAACAGAGCGGGTTCATTAATGATTTGGGATATGACATGTACCATAAAATTTTAGATGAGGCAGTCCAAGAGTTAAAAGAAAATGAATTCAAATCTTTATTTGAGACAGATTTAGGGATGGTGGCAGAGGCCCTAAAAGTAGATTGTCAAATCGAAACCGATTTAAGAGTTCTGATCCCAGAAGATTATGTGAGTAGCATTTCGGAGCGACTAGCCTTATATACGCGACTAGACGAGATCGAGAACGAAAAAGAGTTGGATGAATTTATGGCTGAGGTGAAGGATCGATTTGGCGAATGGCCAACAGAAGTACGGGATATGTACGAATTAGTAGCTTGCCGTTGGAAAGCGCAGGCACTCGGAATAGAAAAAATTACGTTGAAGGGCAATATTTTGAAATTGTATTTCGTTTCTATGGAGGCGCAGCCAAATACCGGGACAACCATAATAGGTCAGGTTATTCAGTTTGTAAATACCAAAAAAGGAAGCTGCCAACTGCGTGAAAAAGGGGGGAAATTGATCCTCCAAGTACAAAAAGTAAGTACAATAAAAGATTTAAATAGTATTTTGATAGATATTTTAGGTTAATTTTGAGCAAATTGCTTGAATTTCATACCTTTGTTTTTCAAATTCTGTAGAAAAGAACATATAGATGATTGCTAAATTAAAATTTGTTTTAGGCCTTTGCGGCATCGCGGTGTTAATGACATCCTGCCCAAGTGGCATTGGAAGTAAATTAGGTGGAAGTCTAGGCGGCAAACCTAATAGTGTCAACGTCGGAAGTTCATCCTCTGTAACCGGTCTTGCATATAATCAAAAAGCAGGATTTCAGGTTGACAAAAAATTCACAGGACAGCTCATTGGGCCTAACTTAGTCTTTATTGAGGGAGGCCGATTTACCATGGGATCCATCGAAGAAGATGTGATGGGAACACATGATAACATCGAACGTACGGTTTCTGTACAATCGTTTTACATGGATGAAACGGAAATTGCGAATGTGCATTATTTAGAATATTTATATTCCGTTCAAAAAGATTCGACCTTAGATTTTTATGAGGCTGCCTTGCCTGATACGAGTGTTTGGCGTAATGATTTAGCCTTTAATGATCCATATGTTGAGCAATATTTAAGGTTCCCAGGATTTAGAATGTATCCAGTCGTAGGAATTTCTTGGACTCAAGCGACCGATTATTCTTTGTGGAGAACGGCTGTGGTGAATCAAAATTTAGCTGGAGGAAATGCTAAAACAAAAGCGCCTAAAGCAACTAAGACGGGTGCGGCAACAGCTTCAGCTGCGACTAGAGCCAATGCACCAGCCAGAGTAAGTATAGAATCAGGACGTATTTTACCATCTTACCGACTACCTACTGAAGCGGAATGGGAATATGCGGCGAAGGCGATGATTGGAACGCAACAACAAGATGAAAACCAAGCAAACCAACGAATTTATCCTTGGGATGGTCCATCATTAAGAGAGTCGAGCGGAAAAAGTAGAGGAACGATGTTGGCCAACTTCAAACGTGGACGAGGTGATTATGCAGGTATTGCAGGTAAATCAAATGACGGTGCAATCATAACCGCTGAAATTTACAAATATGCTCCGAACGATTTCGGATTATATCAAATGGCAGGAAATGTGAATGAGTGGGTGATGGATTTATATCGTCCTTTGTCGTTTCAAGATTTCAATGACTTAAATCCTGTGCGCCGAAATGATAAATTGGACAAAGCATCCCGTTACGATAGCAAAAACAATAATTCATTAATTGACAATAAATCCAGAGTTTACAAAGGAGGTTCTTGGGCTGACATATCTTATTGGTTAGCTCCAGGTTCTCGTAGATTCTTAGATCAGGATTCTGCTACGGCGACCATTGGTTTCCGTTGCGCCATGATATCTGCTGGATTAAATAAATAAAAAATTATTTTAAAGCCGCCAGTGCGAGAAAAGAAATTTCTCTTGCCCCGGCGGCTTTTAGTTTTTCGGCTGCCGCTAAAAAAGTAGCTCCTGTAGTCAAGGTGTCATCCACGACTAAAATGTGTTTGTCCTTAATGAGCCCCTCATTTTCTACCTCAAAAGCATCTGAAAGAGATTCATATCGCTGAGCTCTATTTTGGCCAACCAAAGATTTACGCTGAATTTTACGAATTAAGACTTGTTCAAGACTAGGCAATCCGGTGGCTTGTTGGATTCCTTTGGTCAAGCATGCTGCTTGGTTATATCCTCTTTCGCTCAGTTTTTTAGCAAAAAGAGGAATCGGGATCATCGCATCGTAAAAAATAAACGAATGAGCTTTTTGTAATTCCTTGCCACACCAAAAACCCAAAAACTCCCCTAAATCAGCATGTCCTTTGTATTTAACCTCATGCATAAGGTGCTGAACTCGACTTCCCTCAGCAAATAAAAAAAAAGCGTTGACATCTGTAAAATCAAATAACCCGTCAAATTTTGCCGTAATCCAATTGGGCGTGGGTATAAATAAACCCGGCTTAGGCAAGTCGAATCGACAGCCCGTACAGATAAAATCCTCCGATGCTAAAAGTGGAAATTGGCAAGCTCCGCAGAGCCTAGGATAAACTAATTGTAAAAAGCTCTTAAACATCTAGAAAAACTTTTGTATTTAATATAAGTTTCAGTAATTTTGCACCCCTAAATCAGTACTAAAACGAAAACATATTGTTTTGTTGTCCAAGTACTTGATCATTTAAAAATAGAGTTAAAAAAAACATTTCATAATTAAATTTAAAAATGGCACGCGATTTAAGATTTACTAGAAACATTGGTATTGCTGCGCACATTGATGCTGGTAAAACCACCACAACAGAACGTATTCTCTACTATGCTGGGGTTTCTCACAAAATAGGTGAGGTACATGATGGAGCGGCTACCATGGACTGGATGGAGCAAGAGCAGGAGCGTGGAATCACGATCACATCGGCGGCGACAACTGTAGGTTGGAAATACCGCGATCAAGATTATCACATCAACATTATTGACACTCCGGGTCACGTAGATTTTACCGTAGAGGTAAATCGTTCTTTACGTGTATTAGATGGTCTAGTATTTTTGTTTTCGGCGGTAGATGGCGTTGAGCCTCAGTCGGAGACCAACTGGCGTTTGGCTAATAACTACAATGTAGCTCGTATTGGATTTGTCAATAAGATGGACCGTTCGGGTGCTGATTTCTTAAACGTGTGTAAGCAGGTGAAAGAGATGTTAGGTAGTTATGCGGTGCCACTTCAATTGCCAATCGGAGCTGAAGAAGGTTTCGAAGGGGTGGTTGACTTAGTTAACTTCCGTGGAATTAAGTGGAATGAGGCGGATAAAGGAATGACATTTGTGGAAGTCCCTATTCCAGATGATATGTTGGAAGAGGCGACTGAATACCGTGAGAAATTATTAGAAGCAGTAGCTGAGTTTGATGAGACTTTGATGGAGAAATATTTCGAAGATCCTGCGTCCAT
>Ga0209768_10001090_pt1 | contig 17670 bp, 16 predicted proteins | sample LauGreSBDMM110SD_3_FD_187564 | JGI IMG/M metagenome (GOLD analysis project Ga0209768, IMG submission 187564) | Freshwater lake microbial communities from Lake Michigan, USA - Sp13.BD.MM110.SD (SPAdes) (version 2) | ecosystem: Environmental > Aquatic > Freshwater > Lake | place: Lake Michigan... | reverse complement strand
CGTCCTTCCAATGGTACGAAACTGCCGACCAATAGCGAGGTCTTCAAAATGGATGCCAAGGCCAAGAGTTTCCACAGATGATTCCTTTTTTATCAAGGTGATACCGCAGGATCTTGCCTGCACGCGAATCCACTTTTTCCCCTTGCGAAATGCCGTGTCAGATCTTTGATGGCTTGCAGATCTTCGTATAGGAAGAAGATCAATCGTGCCTCATTATTGGTTCTCGCGACCTGAACTTAACGAGGTGAGAATAGCGTTTATTGAATGACTATTCAACATCAGTTTAGTGCATGAAAGCACCCTTGACAAGCGTCTTGAATCGAATACATTAAGCCGTAACAACTGAACGAGCATTCAACCGAAAAAAACGTTAGTCATCAGAATAAATTCCTTTTTCTTAGCCTTCAACATCATGTTTGCCTACTCACTATCCGTAGACGGGATTCCTACCCTGGAGCCGGGCAGGGGCTCAGCAAACACCTTTGATGGCAAGGCCATCACGGCCCGTGCCGCCTATGCAAAGGGCATGTGCCGTCCCCTTGACTTTCATTGCGTAACTTTCGCTGCGCGCAGCCGATTTTTTGCCTGTGTCAACATTGCCTAGGATGATTCAAACATGGTGAGCCAGGTGCTGTTTGATCCACTTGATGAACAACTCGATTTGCAAGCGCTGGCGGAACAGTTCCGCGATGTTGACCCAGTGGACCTAGTCATTGACGATGTGAATGGACGTGGGAAGGTGGCCTCGCAGGTCCAACAATGTGTGGAGTTTGATATCCGCCTTGTGAACGCAAAACGGCGTCGATGCGTAGACCGACGGGCGCAGATATATCTTGGTGGCATCAAATACATCGACCATTGCGTGAAGCTCAATCGCCAACAAATGAGTAAAGGTGTTTTTTTTGCTTTGCGAGACTACGACACAAAGTGCCAATCAGAAAAATGCATTGTTTGAGAGAAGAAATTTGTCCTAATTAGTGTCGGAGCTTTACGCGAAAATATAATGATATTTAAAATGGGGTACTTGTGAGTTTTATTCTTAATGAAGACCAATTAGCGGTTCAAGACTTGGTCAGACGTATTGCGAGAGAAAAAGTAGCTTCTCGGGCCAGCGATATAGATAAAACGGCCGAATACCCGCAAGACATGTTTGATTTATTGCGCGAACTCGGCCTGTTCACGCTGCCATTTCCCGTTGAATACGGAGGTATGGGAAGCTCATTAGCAGCCTGCGTCGCTATTGAAGAGTTAGTTCGTGTTTGCTACAACACTGGATATTTGCTAGCTGTTCAGTGGACACCGTTTGGCGCCATACTTTCAGGTGGAACAACTGAGCAAAAGGAAATGTATTTGCCAGGCTTAGCCAACGGAGCATTGCGTGGTGCGTTGTCTTTAACGGAATCACAAAGTGGTTCAGATGTGGCTGGCATCCGAACTACTGCCGAACAAAAAAATAGTGGTTTTGTACTGAACGGCTCTAAAATTTGGTGCACGGGTGCATCCATTGCAGACTTCATTTTGATTGCTGCCAAAACACATGGAACGCACGAACGTGCAAAGGTTAATTTATATTTCGTTGATCGCAATGCGAAGGGATTACAAATAGGACCCAAGGAAGACAAAATGGGGGCTCGCGGTATTCCTTCGTGTCCTTTGTTCTTAGATGAAGTATTTATACCCGGCAATTCTCGATTAGGTGAAGAGGGCAAGGGCTTCAAAATTGTTATGGAAGCTATGAATACAGCAAGACCCCTGCATGCCGCACGAGGCGTTGGATTGGCACAGGGTGCGATAGATCACGCCACTGAATTTGTTCAACAAAGACATGCATTTGGTCAAAAGGTGAGTGATTTTCAAGGTATCCGGTGGATGCTAGCAGACATGCAGACACAAACCGAAGCTGCACGTTCATTGGTTTATCGTACGGCTAGTATGGTCGATCAGGGTATTCGTGGACAAGAGTTAGCACCTTTTGCGGCTATGTCAAAATCATTTGCTACAGATACGGCTATGAAAGTCGCAACAGATGCAGTACAGTTATTCGGTGCTGCTGGCATATCCAGCGATTATCCCATAAATCGTTACATGCGTGATGCCAAAGTTTTGCAAATTATTGAGGGCACAAATCAGATTCAACGCAATATTATTTCTAATGCACTGTTAGGCCGTCAACAGCATTAATTTATCAAAAGAAATTAATAGAATGGCTTGAAATTTATTACAAAATCTATCATTTAAAAAAACTTAAAAAATATATTTAAAGGCACTTTTGTGTTAGGAATTATTTATTAAATCATCGAGAGCCGTGGATTAGGTGTCATTATTTTAATCATGTCCGTATTGATTTTTAACTTTATAAAAACCTTGTGTGGAGACACTACGTGAAACATTTTTTTAGAACATTATTCTTTATTACTCTCGTATTTTCTTGTGCCACGATTGCAAGAGCTCAAAATACAAGTTATCCAAATATGCCTATTCGATTGGTTATACCATTCGCTCCGGGCGGATCAACTGATATCTTAGGGCGCAAGTTGGCTGTTCGCTTATCGGTTGTTTTGGGACAAACAGTCATTGTTGATAACCGTGCAGGTGCTGCAGGCATGATAGGTTGTGCAGAAGTTGCGCGAGCAAAACCAGATGGATATACATTGCTCTTAGGAACGACAGGCACACATGCCATCAATCCATTCACAATGACACAACCCAGCTACGATTCAGTCAAGGATTTTACTCCTGTAGCTTTAATTGGTACGCAACCATTTTCGATCGCCGTTCATCCATCGGTACCTGCTCAAAATCTCATGGAATTAACCGCATTGGTAAAAGCTAATCCTGGCAAATATTCGTATGCTTCTGCAGGTACTGGTGGTATAGCGCATTTAACTGCGGAGTTATTTAAGTCATTAGCTGGTAAATTAGACATCACTCATATTCCTTATAAGGGTGGCGGTCCTGCATTGCAAGACGTGCTTGCTGGCCGTGTTCAAATTTTTTCTGATTCATTCAGTACTACCTACCCACAACACAAATCGGGTTCACTCAGAGTGCTTGCAATGACTGCAGTGTCGCGATCTAAAAGCGCACAGGATATCCCAACAGCTATTGAGTCGGGATATCCTGATTTGATCTCAGCAACGGCAGGCATTTTGTTAGCACCAGTCGCAACACCCAAGGCTGTTGTAGATCTACTTTCAAAGGCGGTTGACAAAGTGATGATGAACCCAGCTTTTCTGGCAGAGCTAGAAGCCATTTCAGTTGATCCCGCTATCAATTACGGGCCTGAAAAAACAGCTCAATTCATTCGAGCAGAAATGGCGAAATGGAGTCCTGTAGTTAAGTCAACCAATACAAAAATGGAGTAGTGCTTGTCTACGCCTTTAAATCCAGTAGATCCGAAAATTGCACTTGTTACGGGCTCAAGCCGCGGCATTGGTTTGGCTATTGCAAAAAAACTATTATCTAAAGGTTATCTGGTAATATTAAATGGGACAAATAATACACAATTAAAAAAAATATGCGAAGAATTAGCCGAAAAATATCCAATCGTTGATGCCATGTCAGCTAATGTGTCGGATGAAAATAGCGTTGCTGAATTGTTCCAACAAATAGAAAAAAAATATAATAAACTTGATGTTTTGATTAATAACGCTGGCATCTCTCCACGACTCAATGGTAATAAACCTACTGTTGAAAATACATTAACTGATCACTGGATACAAACTATTGCTGTTAATTTAACTGGTGTATTTTTTGTAACACGTGCAGCAATCCCATTGCTCAAAAAAAGCAGTTGTGGACGTGTGATTCAAATAGTTTCTCAGGCTGGGCAAATGAATACGGGCTTTGCCAGTGCCCATTACGCAACAAGTAAAGCTGGTTTGATTGGTTTTTCTAGGGTATTAGCTGGTGAATTGGGGTCATTAGGTATCACAGTCAATTGTGTGTCACCTGGAAAAATATTAACCGAAATGGCAGCGACTTATAGTAATGCTGCCGTTGTTGAACAAGCTTATATTGACAGAACACCATTGCAACGCATCGGTCAGGTGGATGATGTTGTGGGTGCCGTTGCATTCTTGGCATCTCAAGAAGCCAGTTTTATATCTGGTGCAGTGCTAGATGTTACGGGCGGTTTTTTCATGCCGTAAAGGCTTTGGGTTTTAGCCAAACATAAGGAGAATTTCTATCAGTCAGCCGCTTAAACAAGGACCGCTGTCACACATCAGGGTGATTGAAATGGCGGGTCTCGGTCCATGCCCGATGTGTGCCATGTTATTGGCAGAATTGGGCGCAAGCGTGATTCGTATTGATCGCAAGGAGCCTATTGATTTGGGCATCAAACGCCCCCTCGAATATGACTTACTAAGACGCAGTCGGCCCGCGATTGGTTTAGATTTAAAAGATCCAAAAGCTGTTGACATGGTGTTAGATCTAATAGCTTCGGCGGATGCTTTAATTGAGGGCTACAGGCCTGGTGTGTTGGAAAAAATGGGACTGGGCCCGGATGTTTGTTTTCAGCGAAATCCCAAACTTGTATTTGGTCGAATCACTGGATGGGGACAAACAGGGCCGTTATCACAGGATGCGGCACATGATCTCAATTATATTGCCTTAACTGGTGTGCTAAATGCCATAGGTCAACGCGGTGGGCCACCAGCCATACCACTCAACCTTATTGGAGACTTTGGCGGTGGTGCTTTGTATTTGGCAATGGGAGTTCTTGCGGCACTAATGCAGTCGCAAGTGTCTGGTAAGGGACAAGTGGTTGATGCTGCTATTGTGGATGGCGTATCTTCTTTGGCAACAATGTTTTATGGTTTTAAAGCGGCCGACATGTGGCGTGGCGATCGAGGTACCAATACCATTGATTCTGGTTCTTATTTTTGTAATGTATATCAATGCGCCGATGATTTGTGGGTAACTGTTTCTCCCGTAGAAAGTCGTTTCAATCAAATAATGTTGGATAAATTGGGATTGGACTTTACTGTGTGTGGTTCACAAATGGATCACACCTTGTGGCCCGGCATGAAAGAAAAGTTACAAGCTATTTTTAAAACTAAAACACGTGCTCAATGGTGTGAAATTTTTGAAGGCAGTGATTCTTGTTTTGCACCTGTACTGAGTTTTGATGAAGTGGCGGTTAATCCTCACATGAAAGAGCGTAAAACTATTATTATGATCAATGGTGTTGAACAACCTGCACCAGCACCTCGATTTAGTAAGACGCCTTTGGGGTTGCCAACACCGCCTCAAGTTATTAATGCTCAGAATACATGGAATGCATTAGAAGATTGGATGACCCCAGAACAGTTAGAATTTTATGCTAGGCAAGGTGTTATTGATAATATTTAAATATATATAAAGGATAAATTTATGCGTTATTTTAATAGTTATCTTTTTTTGTCGATATTTTTTTCAGCTTCAGTGATGGCCCAAGTCGGTTATCCAGTAAAACCTATTCGATTGATTGCACCTTTGCCAGCAGGTACTGCCACTGATACTGTTGCGCGGATCATTGCCAGTTCTTTGTCTTCGGCGTTGGGCCAACCAGTTATTGTTGAAAACAAAGCTGGCGCCGATGGTGCAATTGCCGGTACGGAAGTATCAAAGGCTTCTCCCGATGGCTATACCTTGCTTTTTGGAACTAACAGCCCAATGTCAGCAGTTCCCGCATTAAGAAAAAATCCTCCCTATGACCCTACCAAAGATTTCACACCCATAACATTAGTCGGGCGGTATTCATCTTTTTTGTGGGTAAATACAAAATTACCAGTTAATAATTTAATGGAGTTAATTGCTTATATAAAAGCAAATCCTGGTAAACTCAATTACGCAACAGGGAATACAGGTGGGATTGTAGCTATGGCTCAAACACTGTCATTGGCTGGGCAATTGCAAATGATGCATGTACCATATAAAGGCGAGCCGGCAGCTTTAATTGATCTAGTATCTAATTCCATCCAAGTTATGTTTGCAACACCTACCACTGCTTGGCCTTATTACAAGGATGGAAAACTACGCCCTATGGGTACTACCTTGCCGCATCGAAGCCCGGGGGCACCTGAAATCCCAACTTTGGCAGAGGCCGGATTGCCAAAATTTTCCGTATCCCTTTGGGCTGGTATTTATGGACCACCAGGCCTACCTACAGCAATTGTTGAGCGATTGAATAAAGAAATAACGATTATTTTGAATAAGTCTGACATTAAAGAAAAATTAGAATCGCAACAATTTTTCCCTCAAGCATCGTCTGCCAAGGAACTTCAAAATATCACTACCGAGCAATTAATGATCTATTCAAAAACACTCAAAGAGGCTGGAGTCCAAGCCGAGTGATAATTATTGGTAACTACGTTAATTACTCAACAATGGAATGAAAACTTGGCCTTCTTTATCAATTGATCCAATAAAGTCAAAACTGTGGCGAGAAAACGGTTTTTGGGTCGATTGTCCTATCACTGAATTGTTTGATGAGCATGTATCTCTACGACCAAATCAACTTTGCTTGATTGATAGTCGACGAGAAATTACCTATCTCGAATTGCAAGAGTTGAGCTATCGCTTGGCAGCTGGATTGCAAAAAAATGGATTCCAATCTGGGGACGTTATTGCAGTTCAGTTGCCAAACTGGATTGAGTTTGTTGCTATTTATTTAGCGGTGGTGCGCTCGTGTGGTGTCATTGCATTGATTCCACCCATCTCACGCGGCCCTGAAGTAGCCAAGATGCTACGTATTTCTAAAGCTAAATACTGGGTTATTACGAATCATTTTAAGGACTTTGACTATCTTTCGATGGCGCATCAATTAAATTGGGATAACTTGATTGTACTTGGTAAGTCGGACAGTAAGTCTATTTCCTTTGATGACTTAATATTTTCAACAATAAATATCAGTGACATAAAAAAACAATTCAATCATATTCACAAATATGCAGATGATTTTGTAGAAATTGTTTTTACATCAGGCACTACTGGTGATCCAAAAGGTGTGATGCATACGCATAATACAATCATGGCACCACAATTGGCTATGGCTCAATCGCTGTCTGTGGACCATAAAAGCGTATTGCATATGGCCTCCACCTTGTCGCACCAAACCGGTTTTCTCAACGGCATTCATTTAACTCTTCAAACTGGTGCGACTACTGTTTTGCAAGATCAATGGGTCGTACATAGATTTTTAGAGCTTGCCGAAAAATACAAAATTCAGATATCGAGTGGCAGCTCCACTTTTCTATTAGATATTTTGCGGGCCCCAGAACTTGACCAATTTGATTTGAGTTCATGGCGTATTTTTAGAGCTGGGGGTGGTCCAATACCTGTCGCCCTGGTCGAAGAAGCTGAATCTCGACTACCACATCTGCGTGTTTTAAGAGGATGGGGTCAAACTGAAAATGGAGTTGTTACGCTTTCGCGATTAGACGACCCACAGTCCATTCGGTGCCTTACAGATGGACGAGTTCAAAGGGGTATGCAAATTCGAGTGGTTGATGCAAACAATCAAACCATATCCAGTGGACAAGAGGGGTCCTTACAGTGTCGAGGCGCATTCATGTGCGTTGCTTACGCTAATGATCCGTTTATGCTGTCCAATGATCAGCAAGACGATTGGTTTGTAACCGGTGATTTAGCAACGATGGATCAAAACGGGAACATTACCCTAACAGGTCGACAAAAAGACATCATTATTCGCGGAGGGGAAAAAATACCTGTGCATGAGATTGAAAATATACTCTTTAAAGATGAGCGAATTTTAGAAGTAGCAATTGTTGGTATGCCTGATGACAGATTGGGCGAAAGAGCCTGTGCATTTGTTTTATGTCGGCAGGGTCATCAACTCAGTCTTAATAATATGCAAGATTTTCTTAAAGATAATAATGTTGTTAAGCAATACTGGCCCGAACGATTGGAAGTTGTATCTAGCATGCCCAGATCTCCAAATGGTAAAATTAAGAAAGCTGTTCTTAGGCAGCAAATTATCAGTTCTAAAATACTTGGTTAAATCTCATGATAGAAGCTCAATACGCTGTTGTTGATAATATTGCAGTAATAACTTTGCATAATCCGCCAGTTAACGGCCTTTGTTTTGAGTTGCGAATATCTCTCTTAGAGCAATTGAATCGTGCTAACTTAGATAACGGCGTTCAAGCCATTCTATTAATTGGTGACAATGATGTGTTTTGTGCCGGCGCTGATATTCGCCAGATGAATACGCAACAATATTGGAACTACCCCCGAACTATTGATCTAGCCAAAGTTTTAGATAATATACCTAAATTGAGTGTTGCAATCATTGGTAAATTTGCCATGGGTGGCGGCATGGAATTGGCTTTGGGTTGCCATTACCGCATGTGCTTAAGCAATAGTAAATTAGCGCAACCAGAAATTAATTTGGGACTTTTGCCAGGCGGCGGAGGCATTTTACGATTGCCTCGATTATTGGGTATTGAAACTGCTTCGCACTTTTTACTCAATGGTCAACCAATTGAAGGTGAGACAGCTTTAAAAATAGGGTTAGTTGATGCTTTGGCACCCCTTGGTACGCAACAATCTTTACTTGAAAAAGGCCTTTCTTGGACGCGTAAACTTCTCAATGAAGACTTTTCTTTGCGTCGTATCTGCGATATGAAAATTGAATCCAACAATAGTGAAAAATTATTTCAGCAATTAAAGAAAATCTATTGTAAACCAAGTACTGGACTTGCACCATGTGTCATTGTTAATAGCTTAGAGCAAGCAATGCTACTTAGCTTTGATGAGACATATATTGTTAGTGATCAAGCTACCGCCCAACTCATGTCTGGTATTGAGTCTGAAGCATTGCGCTATTTGTTTTTTTCCCAAAAAGATGCTTTAAAAATATACAGTCTTGAGTCAGAGTCTATTCAACAAGTACTTTCAGTTCATTGGTGCGGCCCTTACGATAAAGAATGTTTTGATCACTTTGAAAAATATTTAATACAATGTGAACATGTGTCTGTGGATGTAAACTTTGATGCATCTTCATTGGGAAGTAGTGTATTAATTCGATTGTATGAAAATTCAAATTTAGTTGAAATCGTAACTCATCACCAAAATCACCCGACTACACAGCAATTGATCAAGTGCTTGAAGCTTCAAAATAAAATTCCTATTTATTCAAATAGACTCATCAGCAGTTTGATGCAACCCATGCTCGATGCTTTTTTACTCGCATATAAAGAGATGATTTATCTGGGACTTGATGGACAACAATTTCAAAAATCCTTGGAAGATTGGGGATTTGAGTTCACGCTGCCAACATGGCCATCCAACCCAACCTCTGTTAATACCGAAATTACTTTTGAACATGCCATGCAGGTAATGCTGAATTCCATTGTTGATCAAGGTAACCAATTGATAATTCTTGGTCATGCTCTTCATAAATCTGATTTAGATTTGGTTTGGGTTTGGAGCTGTCGTTTTCCTGCTTTCCGTGGTGGTCCTTTTTTTAAAGCACAATCTGCGTGATACACTTTTAGCTATGCTACGTCATAACTCTTTACAAGTCGACCCGGTTGGTTAATTGTTGAATTTTTTATCATATTCCGATCCAGAAGGCTTGAAGATGTGAGGTAAATTAACCTTGTTCTTACCCTTAAGCTCACCACTTCTGCACTGTTCGTATTTCCAAATTTGTGATAACGAAAATATTATTGGGTGTTTGATATAGCTTTGCTGATTAATGAGTGCAACGGTGTGGTGGCTGTCAACTACATATATGCGCTTTAAGTAGTTAGCTATTCCACAAGAATTTACTAATTATCTGGTCAAGTAAAATTCTTTTTAATATTTAATTTTTTCTAAAAATGCGTTTCTTTTGCCTCCTCATCGTGATTACCAGGTTGTCCAGGGTGGCTCATGCCTAAATCCCGTATTATCCGCAAGGCAGATCCAGACCAGACACGGGTTATGAGTCATGCCCTAGACCCGGATCTCGTCAAGCTCAGACGTAAGCAGATCGTCGAAGCAGCCATCAAGCTGTTTGCTGATCAGGGCTACTACAAGACTACGGTGCAGGATGTCGCTCGTAAAGCCAAGATCAGCACCGGGCTCATTTACCACTATGCGAGTACGAAAGAAGACATCCTACTTCTTTCTCTCTTGAGCGTGCTTGAGTCGTATAAACGTGAACTTCCGCCGGCTATCGAGCGGTCAAAACACCCTTTGGAGCGTCTCTTTAATGGTCTTGCGGCTTACTGCCGTGTTGTTGATGCGAGCAAGCAGGCCACTGTCTTGGCTTATCGCTCAACTAAGTCACTGCCCAAACACCAGCGCGAGTTGGTCATGCAAAGCGAAATCGAAACCAATGCATTGATTGAAGCTTGTCTGAGTGACTGCGTGAAAGAGGGTCTTTTTCGCGATGTGGCGCTAGGGTTGACAACCTATCACTTTGTTAACTATGCCCATGCTTGGGCTTTAAAGTACTGGCGACTGCGGGCATTAACGACTCACGAGGCTTATATACGGCATGGATTTGATTTTTTTGCCCATGCCCTCACCACACCCAAAGGATGGCGGCAGTACCATCGCCTCCGCGACCGATTGGTGCCTTGATCATTTGGGTAATAGCATATCTGATAAAACCATAACCATTTCAACAGCCCCACGTACGAATAGAAATGATATTGGAATTAATAATAAAATAGAAACTGGCCATAACCAGTGGAGGCCGACATTAAAAAGTAAACAGGCCAAGAAAATTGGTGGAAGGCAACCGCCCACCCATGAAAGAATCTTATGAAATTTAACAATGAATGCGATGGCAGGATATGTATTCATTTTTTAAGTCATTTAACTATTAACAATTGTGGTATTTTATTTTTTTGTCTTTGGACTCAGGGTTAAGCTTAATACTATTTTGCTGAGGTAGTCGTAGGCTTAAGTGATTTGATTAAGTTACCCCATTTCTGCATGTCGCGTTGAATTATCTTGGCGAATTCATCTGGTTTGTTGCCGATGACTTCAAAACCTTCGCCGATGATAAATGACCTAATTTCGGGTGTTTCGAGGGCAGCCGCGATATCGGATTGTAACTTTGCAATGATAGCTGGTGGCGTACCGGCTGGCGCTAATAACCCATACCAGCTGGCAGCTTCAAATCCAGGGATTGTTTCGTTTACTGTTGGTAATCCTGGAAAACTATTCCACCGCTTTGGACTTGTGATTGCTATAGCGCGAAGTTTTCCAGATTCGACGTGTTGCTTAACCGTTGAGATAGCACCAAACATGATTTGAATATGTCCCCCCAATAAATCCAATACAGCCGGCGTGCTTCCTTTGTAGGGCACTTCTACAATTTGTGTATTGGTTATAGTCTTGAGTAACTCCATGGACAATGCTGGCGAGGTACCGGATCCACTTGAACCATATGACAATGCGTTTGGTTTAGATCTAGCCAAGGCAATTAACTCGGTGACATTATTAGCTGGGACGCTGGGGTGGACCAAAAGTAAATTAGGGGTCGATGCAACTAAAATAACTGGGATAAAGTCTTTAACAGGATCATAAGCCAGAGTCCGCTGAAATGGTGAAATAGTGTGAGCATTAGTGATCATTACCAATGTATAGCCATCGGGAGCTGATTTGGCAACTAATTCGGTTCCAATGGCGCCATCTGCACCTGGCCGATTTTCAACGATCAAGGGTTGCGACCAAGTTTCTGATAATTTTTTAGCAATTATTCTAGATAATACGTCTGTACCACCTCCCGTTGCGAATCCAACGACCAGCCGTACCGGCTTATTTGGATAAGACTGTGCATGCAGCGGACTAAAAAGACCCATAAAAAAACTTAAATAAATTAATGAAAATATAAATTTAAAAAAAGTCACAATACCGTCTCCTTGTTACAAATTTTTTTGACTGAATTTATTTAGTAATTCTGCTGTTTATTGGCGCACTTGGGAGCGTTGCCACCGCAGTAATAGGTAACTTCTCGCTTAGCATAAGATTTTTGTGCGAATCCGCATGTCTGCCAACTGATTGGTGACCTTATTCGGTCGCACCGAATTTTTTATAAAAGGATTGTCTGCGCAGGCAAAAAATTGGCCGTGTGTAGCGAAAGCTGCGCAATGAGAGACATAGCGACTGCACATGCCCTTTGCATCGGCGGCACGGGCCGTGATAGCCTTACCATCAAAGGTGTTGGCTGAGCCTCTGCCCGGCTCCAGGCTGGAAATCCCGTCTAGGAATAGTGAGTAGGCAAACATGATGTTGAGGGCTAAGAAAAAGGACCTGGTTTTGATGACTAACGCTTTTGTATTCGGTTGAATGCTCGTTCAGTTGTTACAGCGTAATGTATTCCATTCAAGACGCTTGTCAAGAGTGTTTTCACACACTAAACTGACGTTGAATAGTCATTCAATAAACTCTATTTTTGGCTCGTTATGTTTAGGTCGCGAGAACCAACGATGAGGCACGATTGATCTTCTTCCTATACGAAGATCTGCAAGCCATCAAAGATCTGACACGGCGTTTCGCAAGGGGAAAAAGTGGATTCGCGTGCAGGAAAATCCTGCGGTATCACCTTGATAAAAAAGGAATCATCTGTGGAAACTCTTGGCCTTGGCATCCATTTTGAAGATCGAATTTAGTTTGGTATAAGTACTACTTAATTTTCGGATTAACTGCGATTAGAGAAGATTAAAATATGACAATCTATATGGTACAGCATACATTTTCAAAACCCGAATTTGAGGAGGAGTGGAACGAATGGTATGCTGGCAATCTCCCGATCCTCATGCGTGTCCCTGGTTTTAAAACTGGCCAGCGCTTTAAATCACCCATTGGTAGTCCCCCGCGTTACATGGCAATGTACACCGTAGATGCTGACGTATTTGAGAGTAAATTTTATTTGGACTCGGGGGGCGGTGGTACAAACAGTCAACGTTTTAGATCGGCTTATCAGGTCTGGATACGAAACCTGTTTGAAGGATTGCCGAGTGCACCTAATATCAATAAAGATGAATTTCTAATCGTAGTTGATATTTCGGAAAAGAAATCTTTTCATTCGGATTTACAATTAACTTGGCTTGAGTCGACAGGCTTTCACCGGTCAACTCCACTGCGCGGCCTAGCTATTGCCAAGTCTGATCAAGTTAGTTCTTTGATTAATGACGAGCGAATTACCATTTATCAGCCCTTATCAGAGCAAATGGGACATCTTTATTGATGGTATATTTTAAATAATTAATTTACATACTGCTGATATAATTTTTGGGTTTATATTATGGCGAAGTCGTCGATATGCTTGGTTGATTTTTTATTGACAATTGATGAGGGGAAAGTTTCGTCAAAGTTACTTGAACACGCTAGTATGGCGGTTCTGGACAATATTGCTTGTGGAATCTACGGATCTCAACAGGATTGGGGGAAGATAGTTACCGAATTTGTCCTTGACGAAGGAACACATGGAAAAGCCACCTTATTTGGTTCAAATCGCAGTGTCTCTGCCGCACGTGCAGCGTTTGCAAATGGAACTTCGACTCATGGCTTTGAACTGGATGACATTGTTCAGGGCGCTTTGACACATCCAGGAGCTGTTGTTGTCTCTGCAGGACTGGCTGCAGCGGAACAAAGCGGCGCCAGCGGAAAGCGCTTGCTTCTAGGTGTCATCGCGGGCTATGAAGTCATGGCCCGGCTGGGAAGAGCATTAGGCTCAGAACACAACACCAACGGATTTCACACTACAGGTGTTGCCGGTTCCGTTGCAGCTGCCGTAACTGCCGGTATTGTCTGGCAATTGTCACGCGAACAACTACTGTCAGCCATTGGTATTTCATGCTCAATGTCATCGGGTATTAAAGCCTTTACTCAAGGAACCGGCGGCATGGTCAAACGAATGCATGCAGGACACGCGGCTGAATCGGGCGTGGTGGCCTGCGAATTGGCCCGTCGTGGTTTCACTGGCCCGAGCGAAGGAGTAGATGGTCGTTTCGGATTGCTCGAAGTCATAGGAGGAAGTGACATTCGTCCCCAAGAGCTCGATATCAAATTGGGTGAAATTTTCGCCATCACGCAAATTTGGGTCAAGGCATACCCTTGCTGTGGTCTTTTGCATTCTTCAGCCAATGCGCTAGAGTCCCTTAAAAAAGAGCACCATCTGACAACTGCTTTAATCCATGAAATTGTGATTGGTACAGGTGAACGTGCAGTTGATCAAAATAGCGATCCAGATCCGCGAGAACCCATGACAGCGCAATACAGCTTGCAATATTCCGCTGGAGTTGCAATCGCAAAGGATGCACGTGACCCTCAAGCGTACGCACAAGAAAATTTATTTCATCCTGACGTACGCTCCGTTGCCGCAAAAACCCGCTTGACAGTAGATTCAGAGATGAATGCATTGTTTCCAGCCCATTTCGCTTCTCGCGTCGTTGTCAAAACCACCGACGGTCGCACTCTTCAGAGGACCATCATTGATCCCAAAGGGACTATCGTGGATCCCCTTAGTTTTAACGAAATTGGAGAAAAATTTGCTCGACTGACTTCGATTGTGAAGGACACCGCAAGCATTAAAAAAATACGACTTGCCGTTAGGGACTTGGCACACGAACCCAATTTGAAAGTACTCTCTGCCGCTTTGCTTGCTGGTAATTTATCGCGCTAATTAGTTTTTATAACCTTATCGGGGCACTTATGAAATCTATCAAAGTTTTTCTTGTCTCTCTATTTTCAGTTTGTTGCGCATCAGCCATGGCACAAGCCTACCCCTTAAAGGCTGTACGGGTAATTGTTCCCTTTGCACCGGGAGGTGGGATCGATATGGTGGCGCGAGTGATCAGCCAACGCCTACAAGAAGTCATGGGGCAACCCTTTGTGGTTGACAACAAACCCGGAGCAGGCGGCGTGGTCGGCAGTGAGATTGTTGCAACAGCCAGGCCAGATGGGTACACCTTGCTGGCGGTGCCTATCAGTCATGCTGCAAATGTCAGCCTCACCAAGATGAGTTTTAATCCTGTGTCAGCATTTTCACCCATTATTCATATTGCCTCAGCACCGAATGTGGTTTTGGTTCACCCTTCTCTACCAGTTAATTCAATCGGTGAATTCATTGCCTATGCAAAAAAGAATCCCGGCTCTGTCACTTATGCATCCAGCGGAAATGGCAGTTCCACACATTTAGCCGCAGAACAGTTCAAGATGCTGGCAAATGTGGAGTTGCTTCATGTGCCTTATAAAGGCGGTGGTCCGGCACTAGTTGATTTACTGGGTGGGCATGTGTCCATGTATATTGGAAGTTTGCCTGCTGCCATACCTCATTTGCGGGGACAAAAACTCAAAGGATTGGGCATCACCAGTTCAAAGCGGGCCATCGAACTGCCAGATGTTCCCACTGTTATAGAAGCTGGTGTTGCTGGATATGAATATGTGGGCTGGTATGGCCTTTTGGCAACCGCAGGAACACCGCCCGCTGTGATTGATAGGCTCAATGCCGAAATTAACAAAATATTAAAAGAGCCCGCTATCCTAGAGAAACTTGCAGGCGATGGCGCTCAACCCATTGGAGGTACGCCCGCACAATTTGATGCCCACATTAAAAAGGAAATCTCCAAATGGGCTAGCGTCATTAAACACGCCAAAATCGAGGGCCAGTGATCATGTTAAAAAATTTTCAACGCTCTATTTTTTTGCTTTTTACAACGATCGCTTTGTTCTCTGCCCAAATCGCTCAAGCACAAAAGTTTCCTGACAAGCCGGTTAAATTGGTGGTTCCATTCGCTGCCGGGGGTGGAACGGACATATTGGCAAGAATGATTGCTCAAAAATTATCTGAGCAGTGGGGACAGAATGTTTTGGTTGACAACCGTCCAGGTGCTGGGACCATTACCGGTTCGGATATCGTGGCAAGGAGCCCTGCAGATGGGCATACCCTGCTCTTCACCGCCAATCCGCACACCAGCAATCCGGCACTCCTTGCCAAACTTCCATACGACACTTCCCGGGACTTCACTGCTGTGAGTATGCTGGTTTCAGCGCCGATGATGTTGGTGGTCAATCCGGCTGTACCCGTTCAAACAGTTCAGCAATTGATCGGTTATGCCAAGACGTATCCTGATGCACTCAACTACGCCAGCTCAGGAAATGGCGGGCCTCAACACCTTGCTGGGGAGCTTTTCAAATTCTCGGCCGATATCAATATGGTTCATGCCCCCTACAAAGGCACGGCTCCTGCGCTGATTGATTTGCTTGGCAACCAAGTGCAGGTTTCCTTCACGAGTCTTCTTGCCAGTGAGCCTTATCTCAAAAGCGGTAAGCTCAAAGCACTAGGTGTGACAAGCCTAAAAAGAATCAACGGCCACCCAGACATTCCAACGCTATCAGAGTCAGGCTTGCCTAAGTTCGAATATCTCACTTGGTATGGCGTTTTTGCGCCAGGCGGCACTTCACGTGCTCTTTTGAACAAAATCCAGGAAGACATGCTCAAAGCACTGGGATCTCCCGATATCAAAAATCGAATCGCTAGCGACGGACTCCAATCTGTTGGCAGCAAACCCGATGAATTTGAAAGTTTTATCCGCAATGAAATTGAAACCGTGAAAAAACTTGTTGCCAAAGCAGGTATCAAACCGGGTTGATTATTTTGGACCCATTCAAAATCTCTTTTTAACTACTTTAAGTCAATGTCCTCTGTCTCTATAAATTTTGACATCGTTGTCATCGGTGCAGGTATTTCCGGCATGATTTCCGCCAACCGAGCCGCTCAATTGGGGCAGCGTGTATTGGTACTTGAGCAAGGATCGGAAGATAAGTATCCCTGTAACACTCGCTATACCGGTGGTACTTTTCACATCGGTATGCGTGATATCACCTTGGATGAAGAAACACTAACCCAGCGCATACTTGAAGCTACCGCTGGATTTGTTCGCCCTGAAATCGCATGCACTCTGGCAAGAGATGGACGTCGGGTTATTCGATGGCTTCAAGATGAGGGTAGTCGATTCATGCGAGCTAGTGCATCTGAATACCATAAATGGGTTCTGTCACCCCCTGGGCGAAGCCGTCCTGGTTTGGACTGGGAAGGCAGATGCGGAGACGTCTTGCTTCAAAGTCTTGAGAAGCACCTGCTCGAAAGGGGTGGGCAATTGATCCGAGGTGCAAGGGCTCGATCTTTAATAATGGAGCAAGATGCCTGCCGGGGTGTCACAGCCGAGCTTTCTGGCAAGGAGACCTCGTATTCAGCTCGAGCTGTTTTCATTGCTGATGGCGGATTCCAGGGAAACGAAGATTTGGTCAAGCAATACATCAGTCAGCGCCCTGAACGACTTAAGCAAAGAGGCGCAGGCACTGGGCGTGGCGACGGCATGCAGATGGCCTCCCGAGTCGGCGCTGAGTTGATCGGGATGGATCGTTTTTATGGGCATATGCAGTCGCGAGATGCCATGAGCAACCCCAATTTGTGGCCATACCCTTATTTAGACAGTTTGGTCACTGCCGGTATAGTGGTAGACCCACAGGGCCATCGTTTTGTTGACGAGGGTCGAGGGGGCGTTTATGTGGCTAACTGCGTTGCAAAATTACACGACCCAATGAGCGCCTATGTGATTTTTGATCACCAGACATGGGAAAAAGCCGGGAAAAATGGTCTGATCCCAGCCAATCCACATCTTGAAAAAGAAGGAGCTACTATTTTCCGTGCTGAATCTT
>Ga0209768_10001088_pt1 | contig 17684 bp, 18 predicted proteins | sample LauGreSBDMM110SD_3_FD_187564 | JGI IMG/M metagenome (GOLD analysis project Ga0209768, IMG submission 187564) | Freshwater lake microbial communities from Lake Michigan, USA - Sp13.BD.MM110.SD (SPAdes) (version 2) | ecosystem: Environmental > Aquatic > Freshwater > Lake | place: Lake Michigan... | reverse complement strand
GGGCGAGTTGCCGTTTGCGGTCGACGACTATGCCACCCAACAGATGGCGTTGACCGAGCGCAACTTTTTGCCCGCCGTGCAAGCGAGTTGTTCTATCCCGTTTGTGCTGCAAGCGGTACACGACATTCCCGATGCACCCACCGGTGCGTATTGGGACGGCGGCATCACCGACTACCACTTGCACCTGGCCTACAAAGGCTTGGTGCTGTACCCACACTTTCAACAGGCGGTGGTGCCGGGTTGGCTGGACAAAGCCCTGAAGTGGCGGCACAAAGCCACACCCTTTTTAGACCACACCATCGTGTTGGCCCCCAATCCCGAATGGGTCAAAACCTTGCCCAACGGCAAACTGCCAGACCGCAGCGACTTCACCACCTATGCCACCGACTTGGCTGGGCGGGTGAGGGTGTGGACCCAAGCGGTACGGGCCAGTGAACAATTGGCCGATGAGTTGGCCCAGTGGTGCGCGTCGCCCGACCCGGGCCGGGTCCAAGCCCTCGCATAAGCCGGGTCAGTCAAGCGCCGCGTCGCAGCGCCCCTCGCGATGGTGGGTTTTGACAGACCCTTTAGTTGCCGCGCTCACATCGAGGCTTCAAGCATCTCGCGGTAATCGCTCTCGCTGGCCAAACGGGGGTTGGTTTTGTGGCAGTGGTCGGCCATCGCCCCTTCGATGATTTTGTCAAACCACGACCGCTCCACACCCATGGCGGCCAAACCCGTGGGCAGGCCCAAGCGCGCGTTCATGGCGGTGATGGCTTGGGCCACGGCTTCGGCCGCGGCTGCGCCGGTGATGTCGCCCAATCCCATGGCATAGGCCATGCGCTCCATGCGGCGCTCTTGTTGAACCGACGGCGCCGCCGCATTGAAGCGCACCACCGCCGGTAAAAACATGGCGTTCAAGGTGCCATGGTGCAAACGCGGGTTCACGCCCCCGAGGCTGTGGCTCAGGCTGTGCACGCAACCCAGGCCTTTTTGGAAGGCCATGGCCCCTTGCATGGAGGCGCTCATCATGTTCAGGCGTGCATCGCGGTCTTGTCCGTTTTGGGTGGCGCGCTCAATGTGGGCCCAACCCCGCGTCAAACCATCCAGCGCAATGCCGTCGGCTGGGGGGTTGAAGGGGGCGGCCATGAAGGTTTCCATGCAATGGGCCACGGCATCCATGCCGGTGGCCGCCGTCAAGCCAGGCGGCAAACCCAAGGTCAGGGTGGGGTCGAGCAAAGCCGCCTTGGGCATCAGGTGCCAGCTGTGAAAGCCGAGTTTGCGGCCATCGTCCACGATGACAATCGCCCCACGCGCCACCTCGCTGCCGGTGCCGGCCGTGGTGGGTACTGCGATCAAAGGGGCGACGCGTTCGCTGATGCGGGGTGAGCCGCCTTCGATGGTGGCGTAATGCTTCAAGGGTCCGGCGTGGGTGGCGGCAATCGCCACGCCTTTGGCGCAGTCGATGGCCGAGCCGCCGCCAAATGCCACCAAGCCATCACACGCATTTTGTTGGTACAGGGTGGCCGCCGCACGCACCGCCGCCTCGTTGGGGTTGGACGGGGTTTGGTCAAACACCACGGTGTCGCGCCCCAAGACCTCCAGGGCCATGTTGAGCAAGCCTGCGGCTTTGACCCCGGCATCGGTGACGATCAGGGGCTTGAGGATATGGGCTTTTTCACATTCGGTTTTGAGCTGCTGCAAGGCCCCAAAAGCAATTTGGATTTGGGTCAGGTAAATGATGTGGGACATGGTGGCTTCTGTAAAAAGGTTTGGCTGGCCAGCCAGCACTGAGGGAACCACTATAGCCAACCGCGCTTGCCATAAACTGCCGACTTTCCCCAATCGCTGGGGGTCTGTCACAGGAGACACGGCATGAAACCAGAAGATTTTCGTTTTATCCACCGACTGCGCGTGCGCTGGTCGGAGGTGGACATGCAGCAAATCGTGTTCAACGCCCATTACGCCATGTACCTGGACACGGCCATCTGCGACTACTGGCGCCATGTGGCCTTGCCTTATGAAGCCACCATGCAGGCACTCAAAGGCGATATTTTTCTGAAAAAAACCACCGTGGAGTTCCATGCCTCGGCGCGCTACGACGATGCGCTGGCGGTGGGCTTGCGCTGCGCGCGGGTGGGCCGATCGTCCATGGTGTTTGAAGGCGGGGTGTTTTTGGGTGAGCAATTGCTGACCCAAGGCGAGATGATTTATGTTTTTGCCAACCCGCAAACCCACACATCTTTACCCGTGCCCGATCCGCTGCGCCACTGTTTGGAGGCATATGAACGCGGCGAAGCCACCACGCAATTGCAATGTGGCGAATGGGCCCACCTCGAACACTTGGCCGGCCCCCTGCGCAAAGAGGTGTTTGTGCAAGAGCAAGGCATCGATCCAGCGCTGGAGTGGGATGCGGAAGATGCCCATTGTGTGCATGCGGTGCTGTGCAACCACCTGGGTGTTGCGGTGGCCACCGGTCGCTTATTGCCGAGCCTCCAGGGGGTGGCCAAGATTGGGCGCATGGCGGTTATGCGCCGCTTGCGCGAAACCGGCTTGGGACGCCAGGTGTTGTTGGCCTTGGTGGCCCAGGCCCGGCAACGCGGTGACTCACAAGTGCTGCTGCATGCCCAGCGCAGTGCCCAGGGCTTTTACCATCGGCTGGGGTTTGTGACCCAAGGCGAGCCCTTTGAAGAAGCGGGCATCGGCCACATCGCCATGGTGTTGAACCTGTGAACCCGACAGGTTGCTGCGGTCATTGAGAACAAATCGCCGCAATCCTAACGATCACACACAAGGTTCGATGCAACAAGAATGGACTTGTGTAAACCGGGCTTAAATATCGTCGCGCAAGGGGTAGGGCAGGGGCAAAAGTTGCAGCAGCGGCCCATCGGGCGCGCCCAAATGCAGGGTTGCGGCATCGGCAGCGGCGGTTTGCAAACAGGCGATGGCCACGCCAGCGGTGTCGCCGTTTGGGGCAGCTTGCGCAATGGTGCCGCAGTCTTGGCTCAGGTCCTGGGCCGAAAAAACCGTTTGACCCACTTGCATGGGTGGCCCCGACAGGATGAAAGCCCGGCGCTTGATGGCCCCCCTGAACTGGCTGCGCGCCACCACCTCTTGACCGGGGTAGCAACCTTTTTTGAAACTCACCCCGTCGATGGACTCGTGGTTGAGCATTTGCGGCACAAATGCTTCTGCCGTAGCGGCCTGCACATCGGCCACGCCCGCCATGACCTCGCCCCACAGCCAAGCGTCCACGCTCAATGCGGCGGGATGGGTGGGGCTGAGCGGGCTTTGACCCGCCGGGGCCAGCCACAATGCCCGTGCTTGACCAGCCGCCCGGTACAAGCCCATGGCGGTGCCACCCAAATGGCTTTGCTTTTTCCAAGTTGATGGCAGGGGCCCGCCCACCAGGCCCCACAGGGCAAACTCTTCGGTCGCGTCGCGCAAACGGGCTTTGGAGCGCAACACGAACATGGACAGGCGTTTGCACACAGCGGCCAACACATCGCGGCGGCACACCATTAAAACTGTGTCAGGGGACAGGACGCACAGCACAAAAGTGGCTTGCATGCGCCCTTTGGCATTGCAAAACGAGCTGAACCGAACGCCATCGGCAGGCAGCAAAGCCAGATCATGGGTGAGCTGGTTCTGCAAAAAGGAAACCGCATCGCTGCCACTCACCTCGATCACACCCAAATGGGGCAATTCGCAAGCGCCGTGGAAATTTGCCGGTGGCAAGGTGAGGTGTGGGCTCGTATCGGTCATGGGCTGAATTATGATCGCGGGCTCTTTTCCTTTAGAAAGCCCAGGCCTTGCGCTATTCATGGGGCAGATGGCTGCTCATCACCTTACTGGTTGTCTCGTTGTGCTTGGCCACCATGGCCGGTTGGGTGCTGCGCGATTTGCCTTTGGCCCGCGAGGTGGTGGAGCTGACGATTGAGCCCGGCACTTCGGTGCGCGGCATTGCCCAAAACAGCGTCGACAGCGGCATCGAGGTCAACCCCAGTGTGCTTTATTGGTTCATCCGCTTGAGCGGCCAATCGCGTTTGTTGCGAGCCGGCAGTTATGAGGTCAAAACCGGTGAATCGTCTTGGGATTTGCTCCAAAAGCTCAGCCGTGGGGAGGAGTCCTTGCAAGCCCTGGTGCTGGTGGAGGGCTGGACGTTTCGCCAGTTTCGCGCCGCTTTGGACCGCTCTGAGCATTTGCAACACCTGACCCGTGGCCAAACCGATGAAGCCATCATGGCCCAATTGGGCCGCTCGGGCCAAGCGGCAGAAGGGCGGTTTTTTCCAGACACCTATACCCACGGCAAGGGCGACACGGATTTGCGCATCATGCGCCGTGCCATGAAGGCCATGGACCGCCAATTGGCCAGCACTTGGCAAGCCCGCGCCGAGCGCATCGAGTTGACAGATCCCGACCAAGCCCTGATTTTGGCCAGCATCGTCGAAAAAGAAACCGGCAAGGCCAGTGACCGGCGCATGATTGCCAGTGTGTTTCACAACCGATTGCGGGTGGGCATGCCCCTGCAAACCGATCCCACGGTGATTTATGGCATGGGCGAGGCCTTTGATGGCAATTTGCGCCGCCGCGACCTGCAAACCGACCATGCCTGGAACACCTACACCCGAAAGGGCCTCCCCCCCACAGCCATTGCCATGCCCGGCAAAGCCGCTTTGTTGGCCGCTGTGCAACCCGAGCGCAGCGAAGCTTTTTACTTTGTGGCCCGGGGGGATGGCAGCAGCGCTTTCAGCAAAAATTTGGACGACCACAATGCGGCAGTTGACCGCTACCAACGCCGGCGCAATGCGGGCGGCACCACGCCCTGACGGGGGCATGGACAAGGCACAATCAGGCCATGAGCAAGGGCGTTTTCATCAGTTTTGAAGGGGTGGACGGGGCAGGCAAGTCCACCCACATCCAAGGCCTGGCCGACACCTTTCGCCAACAGGGCCGGTCCGTCACCCTGACGCGCGAACCGGGTGGCACCCCCTTGGCCGAAAAACTGCGCCAACTGGTGTTGAACGACGCCATGGACCCCCTCACCGAAGCCTTGTTGATGTTTGCCGCCCGGCGCAGCCATATCCAAGAGGTCATCCTGCCCGCTTTGGCCCAAGGCCAGGTGGTGTTGTGCGACCGCTTCACCGACGCCACCTTTGCCTACCAAGGCCACGGGCGCGGTTTTGATCTGGCGGTGTTGTCGCAACTCGAGCAATGGGTGCAGGCCCAAGCCAGCGGCGACTTGCTGCAACCCGACATGACCCTGTGGTTTGCCCTGGACCCGGCCATTGCTGCCGAACGCCTGGCCGATGCGCGTTTGCCTGACCGTTTTGAATCCCAGCCCCTGGCCTTTTTTGCCCAGGTGCACGCCGGCTACCAAGCCCGTGCTGAGGCTGCACCGGGGCGCATGGTGCGCATTGACGCAGCCAAATCCCGCCACCAGGTGTGGCAGCAACTGACCCAGGCCTTGGTGCGCCGCGGTTGGTTGTCCATCATGGTGCCGACGCCCCCGGCCATGAACGCGCCATGAGTGACGCCCCCACCCGCCCCGCGCCCGCCCCTTGGTTGGCGCCTGCCTTGCAAGCCCTGCTGAATCAGCGCGGGCACGCTTGGTTGCTCTCGGGACCGTCCGGATTGGGCCAATACACCCTGGCCTTGGAATTGGCCCGCGCTTGGTTGTGTTTACAGCCCAGCGAGGAGGGTGCATGTGGGCATTGCGACAGTTGCCGCAACATTGATCTGCGCACCCACGCCGACCTGCGCTTGCTAATGCCAGAGACCCAAATGTTGGACAAAGGCTGGCCCCTGCACGAAAAAGCCCAGAAAGAAATAGACGACAAGGACCGCAAACCCAGCCGTGAAATACGGGTGGATGCCGCCCGCGACATGGTGGCCTTCACCCAAACCACCCGCTCTGGTAGCCGCCACAAAGTGGTGTTGATTTACCCCGCCGAGCGGATGAACCACATCACCGCCAACACCATCTTGAAAACCCTGGAAGAGCCGCCTGGTGACACCCGGTTTTTGCTGGTCAGCGAAGCTGCGCACTTGTTGCTGCCCACTTTGCGCAGCCGCTGCCAAACCCACACCTTGCCTTGGCCAGATGCTGCGCCTGCTTTGCAATGGCTGGCCAGTCAGGGTGTGGCCCCCGCCGATGCAAAGGTGTTGCTGGACGCTGCCGGAGGCCGGCCCGAAGATGCCTGGGCCATGGCTCAAAGTGGCCTCAAAGCCAGCACCTGGCTGGCCTTGCCCCAGGCCATGGCGCGTGGCGACAGCCAGGCTTTGCAAGCCTGGGCCCCCGCGCAAGTGGTGGCCGTGATGCAAAAGATTTGCCACGACTGCCAGATGCTTGCCGTGGGCGCCGCCCCCCGCTTTTTCCCAGCCCAAGCGCTGCCAGTAGGCGCACCCCTGGCCGCACTGACCCAGTGGTCAAAAGACCTGCTGAGCAGTGCCCGCTCGGCCGAACACCCCTTCAACGCGGGCTTGATGCTCGAAGCCCTGGTCAGCCAAGCCCGGGGGGCTTTGCAAGCCAAACACGGAGCTCATTGACCATGTTCGTTGACTCCCACTGCCACATCAATTTCCCCGAACTGGCCGCTCGCATGGGAGACGTCCGCGCGGAAATGGCGCAGGCCCAGGTTGATCGTGCCTTGGTGATTTCCACCACTTTGGAGACTTTTCCCGAGGTCCATGGGCTGGCCTTGGCCTACGATAATTTTTGGTGCACCGCAGGCGTGCACCCCGACAACGAAGGCGTGGCAGAACCCACGGTGGCGGGTTTGCTGGAGCTGGCCGCCAAACCCAAGGTGGTGGGCATTGGCGAAACCGGCTTGGACTACTTCCGCCTGAATGGACGCAGCGTCGCTGACATGGAATGGCAACGCGAACGCTTTCGGGTCCACATCCAAGCCGCGCGCTCAGCGGCTTTGCCTTTGGTGATCCACACCCGCAGTGCCAGTGATGACACCTTGGCCATCTTGCGCGAATGCGGAGAAACGGGCGGCGAGGGCTGTGCTGGCGGGGTTTTTCATTGCTTCACAGAAACCGAGGCTGTGGCCCGCGCTGCATTGGACTTGGGTTTTGACATCTCTTTTTCAGGCATCTTGACCTTCAAAAATGCACAAGACTTGCGTGACATCGTGGCCTGGATGCCGATGGACCGCTTGCTGATTGAAACCGATAGCCCTTATTTGGCCCCGGTACCGCACCGTGGAAAAACCAACCAACCCGCTTGGGTGGCCTGGGTGGCCCAGCAAATTGCCGACATCAAAGGCCTGTCCATTGAAGCCGTGGCGCAGGCCACCAGCCATAATTTTGAACGCTTATTCAGCAAAAGCCTAGATCATGCGTCACTTTAAATACATCTTCCAAATCATTGTTTTTGCTTGTATAAATACGGCTATCGCAGGTTCTTATGAGGATTTTTTCTTGGCCGCAGAAAACAATGATGCACCCGCCTTGGAACGATTGCTCAAGCGCGGGTTTGACGCCAACACCCCTGGACCCAAAGGCCAATCGGGCTTGCTGACAGCGATCCGTCAAAACGCCAGTCAAGCCGCCTTGGTTCTGGCCAAATGGCCCGACACACGGGTGGATGAGCGCACCGCAGACGATGAAACGGCTTTGATGCTGGCCGCTTTTCACAACTTGCTGCCCGTTGCCGAGGTGCTGATCCAGCGCCAAGCCGATGTGAACAAACCAGGTTGGACACCGCTTCACTATGCAGCCACCAAAGCACACGTCTCCATGATGCGCTTTTTGCTGGAAAACCATGCTTTTATCGACGCCTCGTCACCCAATGGCACGACACCATTAATGATGGCCGCCCATTACGGCAGTCCCATGGCCACCAAAATGTTGCTGGAAGAGGGTGCAGACCCCCGGCTGAAAAACCACCTGGGCCTGAGCGCCCTGGATTTCGCCCAAAATGGGCCGCACAAGTCGGAGACCACGCCATACATCCAAGCCTTTATGGCCAGCTGGAATGCACGTTACCCGATGAAGCCTTGAATGTTCTTGTTTTTCAAAAACTTACTTGGTTTGTCATCCACTGGATTTGCCTCTTGACAACATTTTTAAAGATCAATGGCCCCCATTATTAACTTAACATAATATACATCGTAACGCTTTAATAATCGGCAAAACTGGTCACATCCAAAGGGCCAATCGGCAATGAATATGGGATGGCACGCTATCCATCAATCCGTCCAGAGCAATAAAGCATCCCGACCTTGAACCATCAACTGGGCTTGGGCGCCAAATGGCAAACACACTTTGGTCGCCACATGGCCATAAGGCAAACCTGTGAGCACCGGAACCTTGAGTTGCTGGCGCAATCGGTCCACCACGGTGTTGATTTGAAAACCCGCGTCGTGGCTTGACAGCGTGTAGTGCGTGAATGCCCCCAAAACGATGGCTTTTTGGCGGGCCAATATGCCGGCATGCAACCACTGGGTCAGCATGCGCTCAATCCGGTATGGATGTTCGGCCAAATCCTCCAAAAAAAGAATGCCGCCGCTGATATCTGGGAAATAAGGGGTCCCGATCAAACTGGTCAGGACCGATAAATTACCCCCCCAAAGCGTGGCTTTTTTGGCCCAAAAACCATCTGGGCGGTGGGTCAAGGCACGGGTGTCGCGCAGCGGCAAACGCCAGCCTGCCCCTTCGTTCTGGCCCAAAGCCAGGTCCTGGAAGGTGTCTTGCATGATGTCGTCGAGCTCTTCGCGCCCCCAATCGGCCACCACATCGGGGCCAGACCAAGTGGGGCTCGAATGCCGGGTGTAGAGCGCGGCTTGCAAAGCTGAAAAATCACTGAAGCCCACAAACTGGGTGCCCTGAGCCACGGCTTTGGCCATGGCTTTATAGGGCAACTGCGGCAATAAACGGGTCAGTCCATAACCACCGCGCGAGATGATGGCGATGTCTGCCCCACTGGCCGACGCCCGCGAAATGGCCGACAAACGGGTGGCGTCGTCCCCGGCAAAGCGCTGCTGAGCGGACAAAGCCGCAGGGTCGATTTCAACCTCGTGGCCCAAGGCTTTCAAGCGCGCCACCCCACGGCGAAATGCGGCCTTGTCGCGCACCGCGCTGGATGGGGAAAACACATAAATGTGTGCCATGGTCAACGCTCCTGATGAGAAAAATGGGCCACTGCGCGCTCAGCAATGGCTTGACCATGCTCTTGGACAAAATGCCCCGCCTGGGGCAGCACCCATAAAGGTGGCGCGTGGCGAATGCTTTGTTGTAAGCCTTGCATCACGGGAACACCCAGCACCGGGTCTTGCTCACCCACCACCAAAAAACTGCGGCCTGCCCAGTTGTCTCGCCAAAAAGCTTCGGCTTGGCGGGACAGTTCAGCGCCCTCGTCTTGCGGTTGTTCAGGCACCAAATTGGGAAAGGCGCGCAAAGCGGCTCGGTGCCCCGCATCCGGAAATGGCGCTTGATAGGCAGCGCATTCGCCGGCGCTCAAATGCGGATTGCCTCGCCCCATCAAGCGGCCCACATCAAACAAGGGCTTGTCGTTGCACATCTGCCGCCAAGCCACAAAACCGGCACTCAAGGGCTGGGTGCCTGTGGCCAAGGTGGTGTTCATGGCCAGCAAGCCTTGGTAGCGTTCGGGCTGGGCCATGGGCAGGGTCAGCCCCAAAATACCACCCCAGTCTTGCACCACCAACACCACTTGCTGCAAATCCAGGTGTTCGACCATTTCCAGCAAAACTTGGCGGTGCCATTCAAACTGGTGGTGTTGCGGTTTTTTGGGCTTGTCGCTGCGACCAAAACCCGGCATATCGGGTGCCACCACCCGATGCCCTGCAGCCAAAAACACCGGGATCATCTTGCGGTACAGATAACTCCACGCCGGGTTGCCATGCAAACACAGCCAGGTGATGTCGGCATCCTTGGGACCCAAATCCAGTACATGCATGCGCAAGCCATTGAGGCTGGGCAAGTCGGTTAGGTAAGTTGGGGGCCAGGGGTAACCGGGTAAATCGGTGAACAAAGCATCTGGGGTGCGCACGGCATCGTCGCGCAGGGGGGTGTGGGGCTTGTCGAGTTGCTGCATGATTCGTCTTTCGCGAAAGAATGACTGTATCAATTCGCCGCAGGCCTCAGCCATCACCCCCTCTGTGACCAAGGGGGCATGCATGCCTGGCAAATCAAACAAACGCGTGACCGACGTCACCGCCCCGGTTTTGGGCTCTGCCGCGCCATAGACCAAGCGCGCCAATCGAGCATGGGCAATGGCTCCGCAGCACATGGCGCAAGGCTCCAAGGTGACATACAAAGTGCAGTCTTCCAGGCGGTAATTGCCCAAGGTTTGGGCCGCCTGGCGCAAGGCATTGATTTCGGCGTGGGCGCTGGGGTCGTGGTCACCGATGGGGCTGTTGTGCCCGGCTCCAATCACCCTGCCCTGGTGCACCACCACCGCGCCCACCGGGACTTCGCCCAACCGTTGCGCCGCTTGGGCCTGGGCCAAGGCCAAGCCCATCGCCGCTTCATCGCTCAGGGGTGCGTGGGCAATCGACATGTTTGGGCTATGGCTATATGGCTGGCAACGGGTTCACAGGCCCAGTCTCTCCATCCATTGGGCCAGGGCGCGCTCTTGCTCAGTTCCTTGCGCGTAATCGGCTTTCATGCGCTCATGCGCTTCGCTGCGGTGCTGGTTGAGCTTGATTTTGCATTTCACATCGACCACCTCGCCTGTGAAGGCCACGATGGCTTTGAGCATGCCCTGGGTGTAGCTCTCGGGCAAACCACGCCATTGCGCGGCATAGGGGGCATCGTGGTCAGCGATCAACTGCTTGAGCAGCACATCTTTGGCTTCTTCGCCGTCCACCAATTGCATGCGCACCTTCACATGCACCACCAGGTAGCTCCAGGTAGGAACGCGTACCAAGTCTGGATAGACACGGGTGGACATGAAAGCATGCGGCCCCTGAAACACCAACAAAGCCTCGGAGCGTTGGGCCAAATAGCGCCAATGCGGATTGGCCCGCGCGCAATGCCCCAGCATTTGCCAGTCAGCGCCTTCGGTCTCCACGTGCATGGGCAAATGGGTCACAAAGGGAAAGCCATCGTCATCATTGGAGATCAAACTCGCCAAAGGATGGCTGCGGATCAGCTCCAGGGCATGTTCAGGGTGGTTGAACTGGGGGGGCAGGTACATGGCGAGTTAAGTGTAAGGAGCTTGATTATTCCCACTCAATGGTCGCCGGCGGTTTGCTGCTCACGTCATAGGTGACGCGGTTGATGCCGCGCACTTCGTTGATGATGCGGCTCGACACTTTTTTCAGCAAGGCATAGGGCAATTCGGCCCAATCGGCGGTCATGAAGTCGCTGGTTTGCACGGCGCGCAGGGCCACCACATATTCGTAGGTGCGGCCGTCACCCATGACGCCCACACTTTTGACGGGTAGAAACACGGTAAAGGCTTGGCTGGTCAGGTCATACCAACTCTTCCCGCTGTCGTCTTTGAAGTGGTGCAGTTCTTCGATGAAGATGGCGTCGGCCCGGCGCAGCAGGTCGGCGTATTCTTTTTTCACCTCACCCAAAATGCGCACCCCCAGGCCTGGCCCTGGAAAGGGGTGGCGGTAGACCATGGATGGCGGCAGACCCAAGGCCACACCCAACTCGCGCACCTCGTCTTTGAACAGGTCGCGCAAGGGCTCCAACAATTTCAAGCCCAGTTGCGCGGGCAAGCCACCCACGTTGTGGTGGCTTTTGATGGTGACGGCTTTTTTGCTTTTGGCCCCACCCGACTCGATCACATCGGGGTAAATCGTGCCTTGGGCCAAGAAGGTGGCGCCTTTGTGGCCACCCTGCCCGGCTTTGAGCTTGGCGGCCTCGGCCTTGAACACATCGACAAACAAACCACCGATGATTTTGCGCTTGGCCTCTGGGTCGGTCACACCCGCCAGCTTGCCGAGGAACAAATCGGCCGCATCCACACGGATCACTTTGGCGTGCAGTTTGCCGACAAACATCTCCATCACCGCGTCACCCTCGTTCAAGCGCAGCAGGCCATGGTCGACAAACACGCAGGTGAGTTGATCGCCAATGGCGCGGTGTATGAGTGCGGCCGCCACGGATGAATCCACCCCACCGGACAGCCCCAAGATGACTTCTTCATCGCCCACTTGGGTGCGGATTTTTTCGACCGCTTCGCTGATGTAGTCGCCCATGATCCAGTCCGGATGGGTCTGGCAAATGCCCAACACAAATCGCTCGATCAGGGCCCGACCTTGAACGGTGTGGGTGACTTCGGGGTGGAATTGCACGCCGTAAAAGCCCCGCTGCTCATCGGCCATGCCAGCGATGGGGCAACTGGGCGTGCTGGCCATGACTTTGAAGCCCGGTGGCAAGGCAGACACTTTGTCACCATGGCTCATCCACACCTTGAGCAGGCCGTGGCCTTGGTCATTGACCATGTCTTGGATGTCTTTGAGCAAGGCCGTGTGCCCATGGGCGCGCACCTCGGCATACCCAAACTCGCGCTTGGCCATGCCGTTGACCATTTCAGCAGCCGACACCTGACCACCCAGTTGCTGGGCCATGGTTTGCATGCCGTAGCAAATGCCCAATACCGGAACCCCCAACTCAAACACGGCTTGGGGTGCGCGGTCTGTGCTTTCTTCATAAGCACTGGCATGGCTGCCCGACAGCACAATGCCACGCAATTGACCATCGCTGGCAAAGTCGCGCAGCCAAGCGTCGCTCACATCGCAGGGATGAACCTCGCAATACACATGGGCCTCACGCACCCGGCGCGCGATCAGTTGGGTGACTTGCGAGCCGAAGTCAAGGATCAGGATTTTTTGGTGCAGCATAAATAGAAAGTCAATTGAACTGATGGCCATCGGAAGCAAGCATGGCACGCACACTGTCGATGAGTGGTGGCAGGTGATTCTTCACGACCAATAAAACGGTCATTGAATCAATATCACCCAAATAGTTATGAACCAGGATATTGCGAAACCCACTGACCTCGCGCCAAGGTACGTTTGAAAACGCAGACTTGAGTGAGTCTGGCAACATTTGCGTGGCCTCAGAAAGCGTTTGCAAATTTCGCAGCATTGCATCGAATAGCACTTCATCCTGGGTGATGTCGCCACGTGCTTGAATGCGTTCAATTTTGGCACATACATCCAATATATGCAGCGCGTAAATTTGCCAAGATTTACTCACAATGAAACAGCCTCTGCCAAGATTTTCTGGCGCATATGGGCGTTCAATTCGTGCTCAGGGATCAGTTCAACCTTGCGATTCAAAATGTCAGCAAGCTTTTGCGCCAACGGCATCCGCTGGGTGATGAGGTCATAGCCTCGAGGGAATTCCACCAAAAAATCCACATCGCTTTCAGCGGATTCTTCACCGCGTGCCACAGAACCAAAAACGCGCAAGCGACTGGCACCGAATTGCTCAGCGATGCCATTCAAATGGACGTTCATTTGTCGGAGTTGGTCAAGCAGCATGAGACATTGGTTTCAAGGAAGATTATTTCAACACATCAATGTCAAAAGATGCATCAGTCAGCCCGGTAATTGGGCGCCTCTTTGGTGATCTGAACATCGTGCACATGGCTTTCGCGCATGCCCGCAGCGGTGATTTGAACAAATTCGGCTTGGGTCTTCATGGCATCAATCGTGGGGCAGCCGCAGTAGCCCATGGCGGCGCGCAAACCGCCAGCCATTTGGTAGACGATGTTGACCATCGAGCCTTTGTAGGGCACCCGGCCTTCAATGCCCTCGGGAACCAACTTGTCGGCATTGGGGTTGCCGGTGGAAGACTCTTGAAAATAACGGTCGGCACTGCCTTGCTGCATGGCACCAATGCTGCCCATGCCCCGGTAGCTTTTGTAGCTGCGGCCTTGGTACAGCACAATTTCACCGGGCGCTTCCTCGGTGCCGGCAAACATGCCGCCCATCATGACGGTGGACGCCCCAGCGGCAATGGCTTTGGCGATGTCGCCGCTGTAGCGGATGCCGCCATCGGCAATCAAGGGGATGCCTGACCCTTGCAGGGCTTGGGCCACGCCGTCGATGGCGGTGATTTGGGGCACGCCCACACCGGCCACGATGCGGGTGGTGCAAATAGACCCAGGCCCAATGCCCACCTTGACCGCATCTGCGCCCGCCTCGGCCAAGGCCAGGGCGGCAGCCCCGGTGGCGATGTTGCCGCCCACCACATCAATATGGGGGTAGTTTTGCTTGACCCAGCGCACCCGTTCGATCACGCCCTTGCTGTGGCCATGCGCGGTATCGACCACGATCACATCCACTCCCGCATGGACCAAGGCTTCGACCCGCTCTTCGGTGCCATCGCCCACACCGACTGCGGCACCGACACGCAAGCGTCCCGCTGAATCGCGGGCGGCGTTGGGAAAACTGGTTTGCTTGGTGATGTCTTTCACCGTGATGAGGCCTTTGAGCTCAAAAGAATCGCTCACCACCAACAATCGTTCGAGTTTGTGTTTGTTGAGCAAGGCCTTGGCCTCTTGCGGTGTGACGCCCTCAGGAACGGTGATCAACTTGTCCAGCGGGGTCATGATTTCACGCACTTGGACGTCGTAGCGCTGCTCAAAGCGCAAATCGCGCCCGGTGACGATGCCGACCACCTGCTTACCCTGGCAAACCGGAAACCCCGAAATACCCAACTGCTCGGACATGGCCATGACCTGCCTGACCGTGTGCTCAGGGGTGATGACCACCGGGTCGCGCAACACGCCACTTTCGTAACGCTTCACTTTGGCGACTTCTGCGGCTTGTTGTTGGGCGCTGAGGTTTTTGTGCACGATGCCGATGCCGCCTTCTTGGGCGATGGCAATGGCCAATCGGGCCTCGGTCACTGTGTCCATGGCCGCAGAGGCCAGGGGTATATTGAGCTGAATTCGGCGCGAAAATGGGGTGGCAAGCGAGGTGTCCTTGGGCAGGACTTCTGAGAAGGCGGGCACCAGCAACACATCGTCGAAGGTGAGCGCATTGCCTAAGAGGCGCATGGTTGGGCTCCAAAAGGTAAATTGTACCGACCCCCTCGAATGGGCCTGTATACCGTTGGCAAGGTTCTCGGTGGGGGCCTAATACCCTGGCTTGGCGCCGGGACGACGGTTTGCAAACAAACCCGCCCCGCGCGTGCCTTGCTTGACGAAACGCTGGCGACGGGCTTCTTTGGGGTCGACTTTCAGGGGGCGCAAGGCCTCCAATCTGTCGCCATCTTGCAAGGGTTGCGAGGGGGTTGTTTTTCGGCCCCAAATGGAAGATTCCGGGCAATCTTCTCCTACAGCGTCTAAATCTGGAAACCAATTGCTGGCCAGCCACGCTTGACGCACGCGGGTGCCCTGGGGCAGTTGCAGCACCACTTCGTGCACCACCCGAGATGCGGGTGAGTAAACCAGGGTGACCTCAATCGAGGGCATAGACCTGCTCAGCGCGCTTGACAAAGGCATCGACCAAGGTGGCGGCGATGCGGTCGAACAAAGGCCCAATGAGCACGCCAAACATGCTGTCAAAACTGTAATTGAGCTTCAAGTCCACCCGGCAAGCCCGCTCTTGGCCCATGGGCTCAAACAACCACACGCCATCCAAATGTTTGAACGGGCCGTCAATCAGTTGCACCTGCACCTCGCGCCCCGGGGTGTGGACATTGCGGGTGGTGAAGCTTTTGTGCAGCCCCCCCAGAGCCATGCCAATCTCTGCGGTCACACCGTCGGCGTGGGGGGTGACCACCCTGGCCCGGTCACACCAGGGAAGGAACTGGGGATAGCTCGGTACATCGGTGACCAGGTCGAACATTTCTTGTGCGCTGAACCAAATCAAAACCGACTTGTGGATGGTTTTCATAGAATGGGCGTTTGCACAGCGGCGTTCATGGTCAGATTGTAAGGACCCTGAACGCCCCCATTTAGCACTTCATGTCCACCAAAGCCCCCAGCACAGCCCGCATCGCAGACAACAAAAAGGCCATCTTCAATTACTTCATTGAGGAGCGTTTTGAGGCCGGCATGGTGCTCGAAGGCTGGGAGGTGAAGTCGGTGCGCGAGGGCAAGGTGCAACTCACCGATGGTTATGTGGTCATCCGCAATGGGGAGTTGTTTGTCATCGGCTGCCAAATCAACCCCTTGAATACCGCTTCCACCCATGTGCGGCCCGATTCGGTCAGGACCAAAAAACTGCTGCTGCAAAAAGACGAAATCAGGCGCTTGATTGGCAAGGTCGAGCAAAAGGGATACACCCTGGTGCCGCTCAATTTGCATTGGAAGAACGGCAAGGTCAAGTGCGAAATTGCCTTGGCCAAGGGCAAGGCCGACCACGACAAGCGCGACACCATCAAAGACCGCGAGGGTAAGCGCGAGGTCGAGCGCGCCATGAAGCAGCGCGTGCGCTGAACCTCAAACTTTGGCTTTGCGCGGGCCCTTGACACCTGGGCGCGGCGGCAAGCCGGTGTGCTGGGTCAGCAGTTGGCCAGGGGCATCCGGCCTGGGCGTGCTGTTTTTGCGCCGGGCGCTGACATACGCCCCTTGGGTTTGCGGCTGAAAGCTGGGGATCAGGTGGTGCTTGCCATTGCCAATCAAGTCGCTGCGGCCCATCGTCTTGAGCGCATCGCGCAACAACGGCCAATTATTGGCATCGTGGTAGCGCAAAAAGGCTTTGTGCAGCCGCCTGCGCTTGTCGCCGCGCACGATGTCCACGCCTTCGCTGTCGCGCCCAATTTTGCGCAAAGGATTTTTGCCGCTGTGGTACATGGCTGTGGCCGTGGCCATGGGGCTGGGGTAAAAGGTTTGCACCTGATCGGCGCGGAAACCGTTTTTCTTCAGCCAGATGGCCAGGTGCATCATGTCTTCGTCGCTGGTGCCGGGGTGGGCCGCGATGAAATAGGGGATCAGGTATTGCTTTTTGCCCGCCTCGGCGCTGTATTGGTCAAACAACTGCTTGAAGCGGTCGTAGCTGCCAATGCCGGGCTTCATCATTTTGGACAAGGGGCCCGTTTGGGTGTGCTCGGGGGCGATTTTCAAATAGCCGCCCACATGGTGGGTGGCCAGTTCGCGGATGTATTCCGGGGACTCAATGGCCAGATCGTAGCGCAGGCCTGAGCCAATCAAAATTTTCTTCACCCCTTTGATCGCCCGGGCCTTGCGGTACATCTGGATCAAGGGCTGGTGGCTGGTGTTCAGGTTGGAGCAAATGCCGGGGTACACACAACTGGGTTTGCGGCAAGCGGCTTCGATCTCGGGTGACTTGCAGCCAATGCGGTACATATTCGCCGTGGGGCCGCCCAGGTCAGAAATCACACCCGTGAAACCCGTGACTTTGTCGCGGATGTCTTGGATCTCTTGCAGCACCGAGGCCTCGCTGCGGCTTTGGATGATGCGCCCTTCGTGTTCGGTGATGGAACAAAAGGTACACCCCCCAAAACAGCCGCGCATGATGTTGACGCTGAAACGGATCATCTCCCAGGCGGGGATTTTGGTGGGGCCATCGTGGCGACCTTGCTCATCGGCATACACCGGGTGCGGCGAGCGGGCATAAGGCAGGCCAAACACCAAATCCATTTCAGCCGTGGTCAAAGGAATCGGCGGGGGCGTAATCCACACATCGCGCGCCGTAGCCCCCTCGCCATGGGCCTGCACCAAGGCGCGGGCGTTGCCTGGGTTGGTCTCCAGGTGCAACACCCGATTCGCATGGGCATACAACACGGGGTCGCTACGCACT
>Ga0209768_10001087_pt1 | contig 17686 bp, 7 predicted proteins | sample LauGreSBDMM110SD_3_FD_187564 | JGI IMG/M metagenome (GOLD analysis project Ga0209768, IMG submission 187564) | Freshwater lake microbial communities from Lake Michigan, USA - Sp13.BD.MM110.SD (SPAdes) (version 2) | ecosystem: Environmental > Aquatic > Freshwater > Lake | place: Lake Michigan... | reverse complement strand
AAAATGTACTTCTCATATTTCTCGACAGTACATTAAATCCGACATGTGTTTGGATCGTAGTATTGTAAACTGATCCATTAATAAGAGGACACGTTTTCAAACCAGACGAATCAGACGATAAAGTTACTATAGTTTCCTCGTCAAATTCCATATGCATCATATTTCCGTTCGTCCAATTCACTGTAACGGGATACTTGATATAAAATTTATTGCTAATTGGGTCAGTGGAAGAGGGTGTATATATTATACGATGTCCATCGGAGTCTTGTAACCAGTTTATAAATGACGAGAGTGTCGTTGAACCATAATATATCATGTCTTGGAAACAGACAATGTGGTCGGTGTAAAATTGACACACTGCAAAGAAATTCGTCGTTGTAACTTCTATCACCCATATTTGATTCAAGATGTTGGAAGGGTCGTTAATTTGTGTGATTCTTAACTGTTTTATTAATAATGTTTCCTGTTGCATGCACAATTCATTTCCCATGGGATTCAATATACGAATTGTCAACCTATTCAGTGATGCAATTGGGGTGGGAAAATTAAACATTTCATTTCCCACTGGACGAAATAAATGAAATCCGTCTCCACATGTGGCTTGACTCCATGTTTTGTCTCGGACGATTTTTATGACGTTGTGAGAGTAGTAGGAATTGGTGGATTTGTAAACCGAAACAAGTTCTTTAATCTGTAGAAGAAGGTATGGATAGTGTAGTAGTGTCTTTCCAAACGACTTATCAGAAATGTCGGCACAAATAGCATCCATACTTGAAAAGTATAAGAGAACAGAATCAATACTCAATTGTGTCACATTGGAAACACGTTCAGGGATATTCAAACCTTTTGAAATTCCAGAGGGTACCTCATACCATCCTATGATACTACCAATATTATTTTCGGGAATGTATGCTGGATTAGGTTCTAAAGTTACAGCTGACGAATTGTTAGTCTTGATGGGAATGACGGGACTGTTGGAGAAAATAGGTGCAGGTTTGAAAAAACGCTGTTCACTTTGAAATGTCACTGCGAAAGAGTATCGGTTAAACTTTTCTTGTACGTTGAAATTTCGATCTACACTTGATACATCCACGAAGTGTTGTAAGTGTGTATACTCTGGTCGTACAGGAAACGAAAGCGAATCTCTTCTTGTACTATCTAATGTTTCTGTATACATCTCCTCAAAATTATCTTCTTCTAGTATATCGTTACATGGGACAATATCTGGCGGTACTTGGACTTCAATGTGTATTGGTTGAACTTTCCCTGTGTTTGGAGTCTCAGAGTGTACTTCATTGGTGACAGAAGAAGTAGGAACACTTCCATACAAAGATTCACAGTCACTTGACTGGAGACTCTGGATGCTGAATTTCAATCGTTGCATCTCTTGAAAATTCTGCATGATATCAAATCCATTTTCTCCGGAAGTTGACAAATCCTTAGCGACAATTTCATTATCTGAGGTCGCTTGAACTGGTTTTAGAGTCGACGTAGGAACATGGAAATTATCAAGAGGAGTAGCGTTCAAAATAAGACTATTTGGTACTTCGACTAACATTTTTTGATTGAAAGGTAGTGCAGTGGAAGTGCTCGGTACGTCTATCTCTCTCTCAGGTTGTGGCACAGGGGTTCTTGATGGTGCAGTGAATTGACTTAATATATTTTCCGTATTTCGTCGTGGTGGAGCTGCTGCTGGCGGATTTTTTTTTATGATTTCCGTATCCGGTTTCGGAGGATTGATGTGAAGCATAGCGCTCTGAGATACTAAACTTTCAAGATTCTGAATATCGCTATTATCTACAAGAACAACTTTAGGAGTGTTTAATTCATCTAGGTAAGACTGTGAATCAGAATTTGAAGCGTTCAATAAATCTTCATTTTCTGGAACATGTATATGGATGTCCGGATGCAGTTGTACTTGACGCTGTAGCGATGGCAGTCCCTCTACTACGGCAGCTTTGTTCATCTCAACGATTGTTGTTAAGGCTGGTTGTTTTCGTTTTGCAGAGGCAAGTGCTCGTACAAGTAAGCCTTTAATCGTATCGTTTTTCGTTAAAATTACGTGATACTCTTTTCGAAAAAGATCCTGGATTAATTTCATCACTACGTTAAAATTTTCTGCGGAAAAGTAGAACTTGTCTACTGTCGCTCTTCTATCTCCCGTGATGAAAGGTTGTACAGAAGGTACAGAAGGCGTAGTGATCGAAGAAGTATTCGGTACCATGGTCTTCGGAGTGGAACTTAAAATAAATTGATTCATTTCTTTTACGAAAAAAATAAGGAAATAAAATAAAACACTTTACATGTGTGTACAGAAAATTTATGCAGTAATATATACACAGTATATATTATAAAGGCGAAATATTATAAGCAAGGTTTTTGATACTCTACAATATGTCGTCTTCTACTACAGTTACAGGATCTCTCAGCGACATGCCCTTTCCCGTGTTAGCTACCATGCTACTAATCGTCTATCTGTTTGCTTTCAGCATTTATATTCTACCGGACATGCAAAGTGGCAACTTTCTTTGGAGTCAATTTGGTCTAGATTTCTCGATGGTAGTCATTTTGTGTTTTTTTATCGGTGCCATGACTCTTCTTTCTCACTCGGACTCGTTTTTTGCGACCTACTCCGTTGCTATTTTACCTCTTGTCGTTATCATTGCGATGTGGATCAAAGTGTTTATTGTCTATGCAATGAACTTATCAGAAATGTGTAAGAAATCTTCTTCTGACGGTGGCAATGGCTCCACAGAAGTCGGTTCGTACCAAACACTCGCTGTATTTTTCAATAGTTTCAAAGTGGCTGTTTCTATATTCATAGTATACTCCGTCCTCGTCTTTTTCCCAGCAGCTGTGAATCCTTTCTTTGAACTCTTTTCTTCTTCGCATCCAATCATTTACTACTTAGGAACCGGAGTTTGGTTAGGTGCTTGTACATGGCCGGGTGAAGCTTCAGCCTTTTATTCGCTTCAGAGTGCAGGATGTCTGCCTTCCACAAAAATTGAGTTCACAGATTTATCACAAGATTCATCTTCTCCATCGAACAATAGTACAATAAATGAGTATGCATAAACATTTTTGTTTTCAAAAAATTAGTTAGGCTTGAACAGTTGTTTCAAACTTTATTATTTCTTTACAAATTCTAGGACTTTTTATAATTCGATCTGAACTTAAAGACAATAATATGTATTAATCTTAAAATAAAACAATACTATGAATGATATTTACATTATTTTCTAATTGTTGGTAATTTTCAACATTTCTATTCTTCTTCAAATATGTCTTTATTTGATTAAAATATTCCTCTATTGCATCTGTTTTCGGTGTATAAGGGATGCAAAATAAATAATCATTGCCACTTTCTACCACCTTCAAATCTAACTGGTTTCCTTCTTTGTCTCTTCGTCTCAATAATATTAGATGTATCTATACCAGATGATGATCGCTTTCTTGACATGACTTTAGATGTATGCGTTTTTCTACTAAATTTTTTCGGCAAGACTGGAATTACACCAGAAGAAGATGAGTCTGAGTCAGGGTCTTGTTTTTTAGAAGAAAATAACTTTTCCGTTGAAGTAGTGAATTTTTTTGCACTGCTGGTCATACCATTCCATGAAGCTTTCATTAGTTTTTTATTTCTACTTGCGAAGGAATCCGTTCCAGAAACGATCGACTCGTTCAAATGTTTCATCATTATATGGGCAGCTTGTCTACCAATTTCGTCGATATCTTCTTCCTCATCTTTTGCTAAGTCCAAATACACACAAAGCGTTTCATTCATACGATAAAAAAGTGTGATTGGACCTATAACACCCAAGTAGAAAAACTGTTTGATAAAAGTTGTTGTGAAAAATAAGACTCCAGACGGATTTTTTGCAACAAATCCAGCCATATTACTAAACCCTTGAGCTTTTAACTGTTCACCATGCATTCTTGCTTCTGAACTAGCATTCATTGCTGCTGCTGCCGCACCGGTGGTCATACTAAGACCTTGCATAATAACAGGAGCAATACCAGAGGTTGCAAGTCCTACACCTGCAAGTACTGCTGGATTTGTAAGTAATGTCGAAAAGCCAGTCAATAAACTAGAGAAGATCTTTTCCGTTGATCCTACATGTGCTTCAACTCCAGACGAAACTCTTAGAAACGATTTAAAAGCAATTTCAATAATATCAATCATCAGTGTCATATAGTTAACAATGATTGAAAAGATAGTTACTGTAACCTTTTTAAGAAAGATAAATGAAAAATTGAAAAAAGTTTCCAAAACTTGCCCGATTGGGTCAAAGACAGACGATGCTATATTTTTGCTATTTATTTTCTTTATTTCCTGTATATTTTTTTCAATTTTGACTTGTTCCTCTGTTGTTGCACTTAATTTTTTTTTTTCCAATTCCGCTATTACTCTTGTTTTCTTTTTTTCCCTATCTGTTTCAAAAAGAAAAGGGAAAAATATTGCTTCATCAAGAGTAGTAAATACTTTACATATAGTTTCTATTCTGTTAAAATTTAGTTGTTGTAAATAACAACCTATCCGATTAATAGGTACAAATAACTTGTAAATAAAGTAATTAATCTGATTTGACATCTTTGATTCTGCCAAGAACGGTAAAAATTCATACCATTTCATGTCTTGTAATGATTTTTCCCCATTTTTCCATTTACGAAACATTTCTGCTTTCTCACCTTTTTTATCTTCCCCTCCTCCGAACAGTCCAAGTGGATCATTTCCGATTAAACACGCATTTAAAGAATCTAAACGATGAACAAATGACTTTGGTACGGCTATTAAAGGGAATCTATTTTTTGTTTGATCACTTGCAGTTTTATATCTTCCTTTTTCAGGCAGTTTATCTCCGGCCTGTCCGGCCTCTATATCTTCATTCATAAGTTCTACTTTCTCTATATTTGCATCAATACTATCTACAATGTCAGTGTATATTTTTTCTGCTGCTTCTGTTACTGTTAAAACTGCTGTTTGGCTTGCTATTGCTTCTGCATATGCTGCTGTGATAGATGAATAAGGAATATCGATCCTTAAAATTGCACAAAGAACTCCATCGTGCACAACGTCATCTTCAACAATAAAAAAATTTTCATAAACATTTTCCAAGCGATCTTGGATGTATACTTTAGTATCAACTGTAAGTTTTAATTGTTTTCCACAATTTAATTTTTCTACAATAAGTTGTGATATAAACTTCACGAAGCATATAAAAATTGTAAATAAGAAAAAAGAAAAGAGTCCACATATCACAGAGGATGATAAACCACATATTTTTTTTGTTTTATTCTCTCCCTTTGATACCATCTTTTAGAACCTTCTTAGCAAAACTTTATGTGAATTATGATTTACTTCTATTTTAATTTTAAAAGGAGAAAATAAAATTCTATTCCCAATATAATAGCATTTTTTTATTGTTGGGAAATCTTTTTTCTACTCTTTTTTCCATTCTTTGATTTTGTCATGATGCTACTTTTTCGTTGTTGTCGAACTTGTTGTAGAACTTGTTGTCGTTGATTTTTTTGTTTTGACAAATTACGTGGCGAAACGTCTTTTTCTGCTTTTACGACAGGGGATGATAAGTCTCTGGACTCACTTTCGCCATGTAGTTTGCTCTTCCTCGATAACTTCTCCTTGATATAACTTTCTATTTTTTTGCTTAATTTATTTTTCTTATAGAGTGAATGTAGCTTCATAAGTCCGGCAAAACCCAATATTCCAGTACCAAGTATACCAAGATTTTTCAAGTCTATAGAAGGTTTACTTCTGTCGTTTGTATCCAGCGATAGCGAAAGTAGCGTATATAGTAATTTCGTCATGGTATTATCGACGTCTTTTTGGTTATCGACGTCTTTTTGGGCATAGTCGATATACTTAAATATCGAAGCATATTCACCTATAAGTTTATTACGGTGAGGAGAAACAGCTATTTTTGAGGGTTCATACATAAGTGGCAAATATGCATTATTTTTCTTATCATCGAACCAGACTATTTCAAATTCTTTTGGCCATTCTCGTTCCATCAAGTTTTCATTTAAATCAAGTAAAAGCAAATTTATAGTCTTCAAATTGGTTCTACTTTTATTTCCACCATTTAGAATTTGTCCAGATTTGGAATAAAAGCTATTAACAATTTCACAGGTAATCTTCCATCTGAGATCAATAAATATATTTAGAAGTTTCTTTTTTAGTTCGATACTCACCTTTTTACTTCCTAAAAACGTGTTTTTTAAGACAAAAGAAGATTCCTTTTCTAAGTCGAAAGAAGATTCCTTTTTTAAGTCAGAAGAAGATTCCTTTTTTAAGTCAGAAGAAAAATAAAAAGAAAAGAAAGAAGACAATCTTTGAACATCATCATCATCAAAATCTTCAGCTTTCTCATTAAAACGAGAAATCGGAAAAAATAAATGTGTACATAAGAAAACGTCAACGATATCTTTTAGATCCTCTATTATGTGAATTGCCTTCTCATAGTAATCTTGAAACATATCATCAATTCTATACTGGTAAAGGTAACGGACTATTTTATCATGTAAATTTAGAGATGTATTTATATATAGCTCTTTCAGATGTGTAATTAGGGTACCGATATCGTTTAACTTTTCATCTAGGATACCGATATCGTTTAACTTTTCATCTAGGATACCTTTTAACATTTTTACTTTATCAAGAGAAGGTAATGATCGAGCATCTTCACATATATTTTCATTAAAAAGACAGATATGATTTGTCAACCTGAAAAGAGTATTGTAATCTTCGTCGGTCAACTTGCTCAGTGTATTGTTTTCTGGAATCATATCGAAATATTCTTTAAACTTGAAATTTTTTATATTACTTAACGTTTCTAAAATCCCAAGGGTTTCATTATAAGTAGTTGATAGTTTAGAACATTCTATTATGTCAGAAGAACTGACTTCAATATTATATTGACTTATAAGATGGAGTAGAAGCAATTTTGGAGATGTTTCAAGATAAAAATCATTCTCCTTTTTAATAATTTTACTCCATGATAATTCGCAAAACGATTTGAAAGACAATTGGGATTGACCCCTACTGACGATTGTATCATTTTTTCCACTTAGTTTTTTAATTAGACATACTGTCTTATCGGATTGGGTAAGTTTTTCACATTCTTCATCATTGATGCAATTACGAACGTTATAGGATAATTTAGATTGTTTTGCACTATCATAAAATTTTGTAACGGTTTGATACTCATCTTTACCTATGAAATGTATTACTGCATTATAATAAGGTTCCGACACATCTTTCGAAGCGATAAATACGGCACTGGATGTTTTAGTATTCGTTAAAAATTGAAAAGATGGATAACTTTCTACTTCAAAGCTTCTTGGTCTAATATAAGTTTTCCTATAGGTAAGGGGAGGGAGTGGAAATTGTACGATCGTAGATCCATCGATCGGTGGGTCACTATTATCATTATTATATGTGACCATAGTAAATGGGTATAAATAGTCAATACGAGAGAGTTTTTCAAAAAGGTACTTATCATAACTGATTTTATTCATTATATCCAGTGTCATTTGATACGGTACTACGTTGTTAAATAGTTGAATTACAACTGAAATCATCTTTAGATCAGTTGTAATCATGTCTAGTCTTTGGCCAAACATATTAAATATATACAAATTGTTTTTATACATTTTGGTCATAAAAGATAGAAATACAAATGGAAAAATGTATATTTGAAAAGTATGATTTTTTTGAACAACAACAAAGTATATAAGATCAACATCACTTAGCTTAATGACGCTTCTACTTGTACGTGTGTAAAGACTTATAATATTACTTGTAAAGTTATCCTCCATTTTATGATATTCCCAAAAAGAGTACTGGTCTTCAGGTAATATAATCGTACCAACAGGCTTTGATAATTTAAAATCATCTATATCAAATGCTGTGATATCACCATTTTTTGGAATTTCTACATTACTTTTATTTTGAAGTTGGTTTTTGTTCTCAGACTGTGCTTCTCCATTTATGTTACTTATATCACGTAGTTTTAAAACTAAACTCGGAGTATTATTTTGAACTATACGGTTATCTTTTATAACGAATTTTAACTCCTTGGCCAGATCACTTTTTGATGCATCATCATAATCTTTTGGAAGGATGATGTGACGTTTGAGATATCGTAAGTACTGTTCTTTAGCATATGCCTCTCGTTCCGAAAACAGCTCCTTTTCTTTTTCTAGAAGGAGAGAAGGGTTATCCTGTCTTTGAATTTCTTCATTATCAATTTGAATTTCTTCATTATCAATTTGAATTTCTTCATTATCAATAAAACTTATATAGATAGAGTTAATTTGAAGCAGTCGTTCTGGTCGTTCTGGAATAGTACCTTTAGGTTCTTTTTTGAGTTTTTTCATGGTCCAAAAAGTTTCCTCTTCATTATCGAAATACATATGCAGTTGTCGTACACGATACAAGGCCTGTAAAAATTCCGAGAACAAGTTATCTGTACTTATCTTATTTGCGACTTTTCTTAAGCTGATTGTGATAACTATACAGTATTCTTTATTCTCATCGAATTTATAGTCAGTTCCTCTACAGCTGACATGGTCAAAAAAATAAATTACAGGATTCTCGTTTGTACTGGTTTTACTTTTCACTAGTTTTCCTTCTTTAAATATTGAAAAATCATACTTTTTAGGATTGCTTTCTTCACAACAGTCATTTATGATACCTTTTTTTATCTCATCGTGGCTACTTTCATAGAGGTAAGTATCGCCAATATCCAAGTATATGATGCTTACATCTTGTTTAACTTTGTCTGTGTCTGGTGTACGATGTAAAATTTTGATTTTATCTAGAAAACACAATTGGTGGTTTTTTATTTTTTCTACTTTAGCCATAAGAGGGACCTTACAAGGAGGAAAAGAATTGGTTTTTTCATATTTGTAGGGTACAAACTTCATCCTCTTTTCATTATGAATGTCCGTATACTTAACCATAGTAGTGAGTGGTGGTGATTCACTATATGGATATACCAATGTTATAGTTCCAGAGAATCCAATCAATTTTTTGGTATAGAAAGAAGAAGTTGCATCTATCATAGAAGTATACTTCATCTCATTGGCGTACTCAAAGTTACTCTCAAACACAAACATCACTAATCTTTTCACTATGTTTCTTCTTTCATCTACAACATGATTTGGTAAAATTTTTTCACCAGAGCCAGATTTTGATCTTCCGAAACAATCTTTAATACTTTGGCTTGTGTTATACTGCTTCACAATGTACTGAATGTCATCTTTAGAACAGTACGTATAAGATAGATAAGTTAAAACGAAAACCATATCTGGATCTGAAAATTGATTTGTGGGAGAAGGCATTTTTGCGTTCAAGTAGGGAACAGCAAACAAACGTTTGGTATCCTTCGACAGTCCATAATGAAGTTCGTACCTCATTGTATTTACTGTGACAAGGACAATTAGGAACTTATTGAACCAGTCTCTTGATCGAACGTTCTCAAATTCGGAAGCTTGAAGAACAAATGTTTTTACTGTTCCAAGATCAGGTAATTCAATATTCTTCATCTCCGCATTAAAATTGTATCTATTTTGAAGCTTGTGATAAAGTAAGTCTAGTGTAAGTACCTTATCATAAATATCTACAACTCGTAGAAAAGAGCTTGACTTAAAGAAATCAGTTTTGACATTATCAAACAAAGAATCTACTTCATCAACAATTACCATACCAAATAGAGGCTTGTCAAAACTACTCTCACTTGAGTGATCGATAATAAAGGATTTATAGTCATAGTCACTACATACGCAAATCGTAGACTTTTCTTTATCTAAAGGGTCTATTTTATGAAGTTCTGCTAGATCACATACGATATCTACACTTTCAAAATACAGACTAAATGTAATTATTTGAGATCTGACTACACTTACAAGGTTATAAGGCACTATAATAACTATTTTTTTAATTCCTTTTTCACAACAAGTATGAAGTAAACATGGAATAAGGCTAGAAGTTTTACCAAATCCCATAGGAAGTTCATATATCTTTCTTTCCAATTTTTCTATATTACTTGATGTAATTTCTTTTAATTTTAAAATTTGTTGGTCACGACGTGTAGTACTATTACCAGTATTACCACTTACCTTTTGCAACGTATCAATAATTAGTTGCCAATATTGAACGTTAAGGTTAGGTTTATTACTTTCTTGTAAACGTGATTGTTCTTCTACAATCTTTGCATAATTGACTGATTTGAACATTTTAGGAATTTTAGGAATAAGTTTTATATCATCATATTGAAAACTTATATTTTTACCAGGTGAAAACTTTGTATGAAAGTCAAATAGAAGAGTATTAATTAAATTATTAAGACACGTCCTTTCTTCTTTAGTATAGTCAAAATTGTGTAGTTGAAGTAGATCATCTAAACACTCCTTGTACTGAATACCTATTGTCCTCGTATAAAAGTACCAAAGTTCAAAATGGTTTTGTTCTCCATTATATTCTAAAAGATTTAAAATCTTTAATTTATGAAGATCGTCATTGTAAACATTATTAAAGAAGTAAAGGAGAGAATACTTCGTGTACTGATGAAAGAGATAAGGATTACTCACTAGTTCTGATGGTTCGCCACATATAATTGATCCAGTTTTCCTACCAGGTAACATGGAAGTATTTCCTCGTGTTTTGAGAAATTTTTGTTTCCAATAAAGTACTTGGGGGATGTACAAGTCCTTCCTTTTATAAATAGGATCTTTAAATTCATCAAAGTCGTCATAATTCTGTATTGGTGCGGAAATTATAAGATACTTTATTATATTGTTTTCGGAAGTTAATTTATACAGAAACTTATTTCGACAATCATAATGAGTTTCACATCTGAATTTGTAAATTTGTTCTTCTATTGACCATGTAATAGTTTCATAATGGAGTAGTAGTGTTTTTTCTTTTTCATCTAAACTAATAGTGAGTTCAGTATTACTTAAGTAGTAAACATTTTCAGACATTTCTATGAGGGAAAATACATTTTCAAATGATTTTAACCATTTCAATTGTTTTAGAACCTTATATCTTTCATGATGTTTTCGTAATACACTGTTGTCATGAATTAATACACTGTTGTCATGAATCACATTTTCTTGGCTATCATATATTTTACCTTCTTCTAAAGTATGAATATTAACAAGACATATGAACTTATAATTATCTTGATCAGAAGTGTCAAAAAATATAATCTTGTTTCCTGTGTGAAATGTATACTCAAGATGTGATGATGATTTATCTAAAGACACTTGACATGCTTTTACTTGATCTTCGTTTTCAAAGTCTTTCATCCTTTCTTTCAATTTTTCTCCAATTTCGACAGTTGAGTTTGTGTCTTGAAATAATTTCACTATGTCGTATTGAAGATAAACAAGAAGTTCGTTGTTCTTATCTGATACTTCCATCCCAGCGATTAATAATTTTGAAACTTCTTTAAATTCATCAACATTATCACTTAGAAATTTACGAATGATTGATCCTTTTTCTTCATAAGTTAAGGAGATTTTAATTATTAAGTCAATAAGCGGTTGTTTTGTCATCCCAAAATAGGTACTTTTATATACAAGATCGTAAAATCTTATTAAATAATCTTTTATTTTTATAGAAAAATTATCAGGCGTACGAAGCTTATTTCTGAAAATATCATTAATTTCATTCTTTATAGAAGCAAAGTCTCCATATATCCAAGCAAGATAAGAAGATTCTATTGTTCTTTCAATTAATGTAAGTTTTACTTCTTTACTTTTATACTTTTGAAGTAAACTATATATGTACCTATTCAAAATATCCAAAAATGGCACTTCTTCGTCATCGTTTGTTAACAGATGTCGAGGAAGTACTTGTGTACTACTTTCAATAAGTAATATATTGTAAAGTAACTTAAATTCCTTGTACACGTTTATAACATCCTTTTCATTTAGTTTCTTACTTTCTTTCGGGAATTGGTCAAAAATATACATAGTTTGGATTAGAACGATACATTGGTAAAATCGTAGAGTTAAAAAGTTAATATTTTTATCTAAACATGGGACACTCTTGAAAAGTTTTTCGATTAATTCTATATTTATTTTTTTAATGGTAACAATATTTTGAAGGTCCAGGTCTTTTATATCATAAGCTATTAAAAGATACAGTGATCTAATTATCAAGATATATAAATAACAAGACGTTTCTACTTCTTCGGTTTCCTTGATAAAGCCAAGTACCTTTTCATTAAACTTATTTATAGAAGAGGAATTTGGAGTATATGGTAGAAACATATTATAGCTCGAGTACAGAGAGTTTGTTACACGTTTAGGTGAATCATCTTCAGGATGAAGATAATGAAAGAGAAACATATTATCAAATCTCGCTAATCCTTTTGTCACTAAATCCATGATCTCTGCTGTAGATATTTTACTATTTTTTAGTGCTGGTATCAAAGAATGATAATCTGTATACTGGGCATGATCAGCAGTAAATTCCCCTTCTACAGTTGTTATTTTTTCATCACTTTGTTTAAAAATAACAACTAAGTTCGTTTCAGCATTCCAAGGACGACATTTACGAAATCGACTGGGTAAAACTTTTAAATAGTCGACACTCATTTCTAAAAAAAACTATTTATTATAGTATATACGTCTAATAAAATATTGTTATCCAAAAAAACCCGACCTAGTAAAATGCCGATCGATTTTATTTGTAATGCAAGAAGGTTTGAGGTAAATCAACATGGTGTTGACAAGTTTTTTAGTTTATGTACAAAAGAATTATTAGAGGTTAGTTCAAAGAAAGACAAAGACGAGTTAAAACTCGAACTTGATAACGCTGTTTCGAAAGCAACAATAGAGATAAAAAATGGAGACAATGTAGGTCTATATGAAACTATTGAAATCTTATGCAAATTATCAGAAAAAATAGATGATACTATTACAAAGGGTAAAGCAAGTAAACTATTAGTTCCAACCGGAGTATTTGGAGTAGGAGTACTAACAGTTGCTGGTATAAGACATTTATATAAAAAATGGAGAAATAAAAGTGAAAAGGCAATTGTGGCAAAAAAAAAACAGGAAAAAGAGAAAGAAGAACTGGAGAAAGCAAAGGAAGAACTGGAGAAAGCAATTAAGGCAGCAGAACTGGAGAAAGCAAAGGCAGCAGAACTGGAGAAAGCAAAGGCAGCAGAACTGGAGAAAGCAATTAAGGCAGCAGAACTAAACCTAAACCTACCAAACCTAACCCTACCTATGACAAAAGAACAGAAAAAATTGTATTTGACTGATTTTTTACGTAATAGGCTTAGTCTTAAAAACCCAAATAAAGGAGTACAAGGAGGAATGAGAAAGAAAAAACCATTCGTTTCCAAGAAAAAGAAATTTCAGAAGAACAATAAATAAAAAATAGATCTATAAGTGTAAGTTCACATATAAAACATAAAATATGCAAATTGTCACCGTTCTCTCTATTGCACTTCTTGTCTCCATTCTTTGGGGATCGCAACCAGTAATACATAAACACTTAATTACCAATCTGAATCCAGTCACTGTACTTTTCTTCCAAACTGTAGTAAATTTCAGCTGTATTCTTTTATTTGCTACTCTGAACTATCGTGAAATTTATAGTGACTATGTGACAAAAGTTAATGCTTACGACTGGTATTGGATTGTTTTTTTGGCTGTTTTCACTGTGTTCGGGACTAATGTTATGTATTTGTATATACTAAAATCGAATGAAAGTTCTTTGGTGTCTGCATTGGTATATTCGGCACCTGTATTTACTATGATTCTGGCTTACTTCAGTCTCAGTGAAAAGATTGACATGAACGGGATTATAGGTATCCTACTCATTACAGTGGGAGTATGTTTCATAGCAATGAATGTAAGTAACACAGAAGACTTTCTACTCGGGTCTAAATTTGACTAGAAACAAACAATTTGCTCCATAGAAACAAAAAAATTGCTAGCGCTCATGGCGACTCTCATTTTCCACAAGTAAAAATGGTAATATAAACGAGAAAAAATGAATACATCTTATACCTCCCGTTCTACACTTTTATACTCGAAGTATAAACGTTAGGTCCTTTTGCTAAGTAGACAGAATCTCCAAAATCGACAGAATCTCCAGAACTGTTAAAATGTCCAACACACCTTCAGTATCCATCAAATCTTCCATCCAAATGTTTGTGACCAAGCGTGATGGTACATCCGTACCGGTCTCATTCGATAAAATTTTACGTCGTCTTCAAGTTCTAGCAAATGATCGGTCACCTCAGTTGAACCACGTCAATGTTTTTAATGTAGCGAAAGAAGTTTGTAGTCAAATTTACGACAATGTAACAACCGAAGAACTTGATATTTTCTCGGCATCGGTGGCATCTTCCATGTCAACAACTCACCCTCAATACCTGGATCTAGCATCACGTATTGTCATTTCAAACCATCAAAAGAAGAACAAGTATACGTTTGCGGAGACTATGAAATTCTTTGCCTCCAAGAAAACTTCGACAGGAGTTGCTGCATCCATGGTCAGTCAAGAGCTCGTTGAGTTTGTAACAGAACATGGTGATACTCTTGAACAAGTAATCAACTATGAACGAGACTATGACTTTACTTATTTTGGATTTTGTACTCTCGAAAAAAGTTATTTACTCAAGTTGGATAATGATGGTGGCATGATCAGTGAACGTCCTCAACACTTATGGATGCGTGTTGCAATCGGTCTCTATGGCAAGGATCTGAAAAGTGTCCTACGTGTCTACCATCAACTCTCTAGACGTCTCTACATTCATGCCACTCCGACACTTTTCAACGCCGGAACTCCACAGAATCAACTGGCCTCTTGTTTCTTACTTGGAGGCGTAGAAGATAGTATTGAAGGTATTTTCAACACTCTTGGACAGTGTGCACAGATCTCCAAACATTCTGGTGGCATTGGTATGAACATTCATGACATTCGTAGCAAGGGAATGGCGATTCATGGAACAAATGGATTCTCGAATGGAATCGTTCCCATGTTACGGGTGTTCAACGACACGGCTAGATATGTGGACCAAGGTGGAGGAAAACGCAACGGTTCTTTTGCGGTGTACATTGAGCCCTGGCATCCAGATATTCTTGATTTTCTGAACATGCGGAAAAACCATGGCGACGAAAGTATGCGAGCAAGAGATCTTTTCTATGCACTTTGGATTCCTGATCTTTTCATGAAACGTGTGGAAGAAGGGAAAACGTGGACCCTGATGGATCCTTTTCACTGTCCTGGACTTGCAGACTGTTACGGCGAAGCTTTTGACATCTTGTATACTCGATACGAAAGTGAAGGAAAGGGCTTGGTTGAAATGGACGCTCTTGAGCTTTTCAAATCTGTCGTACAGAGTCAACGTGAGACAGGAACTCCTTACATGCTTTACAAAGACAGTTGCAATTCCAAAAGTAATCAACAGAATCTTGGTACTATACGCTCCAGCAATTTATGCACAGAGATCATTGAGTACTCCTCGAAGGATGAAACAGCCGTTTGTAATTTGGCTAGTATCAGTCTACCTGCATTTTTGGAAAGAAAGAATGTACTGATGGAAAACGATCATATTTCAGTGACAACGATACAAGGATGTTTTTACTGTGACTTGGCAAAAAGTTTACTGAAAAAGTTGTGTACGGAAAGAGGCTTAGATTTTGAAAGAACGGTTTCCTTTACGACTCTTACCGAAGAAAATAAAAAAGCTTTTCCTAAAAAAGCTTTTGTTCCATGTACTGGTGAGCCGAATGCTACATTTCCGTATATTTCAAGAAATGGTGTTTACATTGGTGGATACACGAGTTTGCAGGATCAATATGGGTTTCACTTGAATCATGAAAGACTCGTAGAAATTTCCAAGAGTTTGACGAGAAACCTGAATCAAGCGATTGATCGAACTTTCTATCCAACTCCGCAAACAAGAGCTAGTAACTTGCGTCATCGTCCTATTGGAATCGGTGTACAGGGTCTTGCAGATGTATTCATGGCTCAACGAGTTCCATTTGACTCAGAAGAGGCGAAAGAAATCAATGTTCGCATTTTTGAGTCCATTTACTACGGTGCAATGTCGGCTTCATGCGAATTGGCACAAGAGAGAGATGAAGCGGTACGTTTGTTAAAATGCAATAGCACTGAAGTGTTTTCCATGGCACCGGAGTCTAGACTTATTTTTTCGCTGGATTACTGGAAAGAGAACTTATTGAAAAGTAATGTAAAAGACGGAGGAAGGTATTTGAAGGAGAAAGAAGACTTACTTCGTATCATTGCATGGGACAAAGATGTAGACTGGAAAAACGGACCTATTGGAGCGTACAGTAGTTTCCAAGGATCTCCTTTATCTCAGGGTAAATTTCAGTTCGATTTGTGGTCAAACGACTCTCCGACTACAACATATTCCTATGACTGGGACTCACTCCGAACAAATGTCATGAAGCATGGGGTGCGAAACAGTTTACTTGTGGCTCCCATGCCCACCGCAAGTACATCACAAATTTTAGGCAACAACGAATGTATCGAGCCAATTACGGCGAATATTTACTTGAGGAGAACACTTGCGGGCGAATTTGTACTTGTCAACAAATACTTAATCGACGATTTGACTGCCATGGGTCTTTGGAACAATGCTATGAAAGAGAAAATTTTAGCCGCTGAAGGAAGTGTACAGGACTTGACAGATTTACCTGTTTGGATCAAAAACCTCTATAAAACAGTATGGGAAATTTCCCAGAAGGTGATTATAGATATGGCAGCGGATAGAGGTCGATTCATTTGCCAAAGTCAGTCAATGAATTTATTTCTTGCATCTCCCACGGCGAGTCAGCTGATTTCAATGCACTTCTACGCTTGGAAGAAATCGTTGAAAACAGGAATGTATTATCTACGAACAAAACCTGCGAGCAAAGCATCGATGTTTACACTCTCTATAGAGAAGTATGGGACAACCAATGTTCAAATGCCTGTACAAGAGCAAGAGGAGTGCCTTCATTGTTCGGCTTGAAAAAATGCTATGAGCTAACAACACCTTTCAACGGAAAATCAACACCTATCTATGTGATGCCAACAACCTCGAGTTTCGACCACTCACATATGACAAAACAACACTATTGGTCTTCCCGTTTCTCTTGTAAAAGCTGGGTGTACTGTTGCTTTCACATTTTGATAGCCTAGTCCACTGTCTTTAGTTGGAAAGCAAGCTTGTGTCCACTGTCTTTCAGAAATGTCCTTTCCAGTGATGATGATGATGATGATGATGATGATGTATCTATAAGTAATATGATATCTCTGTTGCTCATGTTAATATTTTTTAATGATTGGAATGATGATGTATCTATAAGTATAACTAGAAGTATTAGCTATCAATCCTTCTAATCATCTAAAACGATTAACTAAGACTGTTGCTCATGTTAATATTTTTTAATGATTGGAATATTTATTGAAATATAACAACACCTTTCAACAAAGCATCTAAAACGTAAATCAAGTGAAAAGGTATTAACGAGCTGTGTAGAGTGTAGTGCTATAAGAAGGATTAACTAAGACTGTTGCTCATGTTAATATTTTTTAATGATTGGAATATTTATTGAAATATAACAACACCTTTCAACAAAGCATCTAAAACGTAAATCAAGTGAAAAGGTATTAACGAGCTGTGTA
>Ga0209768_10001079_pt1 | contig 17736 bp, 14 predicted proteins | sample LauGreSBDMM110SD_3_FD_187564 | JGI IMG/M metagenome (GOLD analysis project Ga0209768, IMG submission 187564) | Freshwater lake microbial communities from Lake Michigan, USA - Sp13.BD.MM110.SD (SPAdes) (version 2) | ecosystem: Environmental > Aquatic > Freshwater > Lake | place: Lake Michigan... | reverse complement strand
CGCTCCACCCATTATCACTGGCAATTCGCCATTCAAGATCGACATCGCTTGTAATCCGGTATACGCCTCGTCGGCATTCAACGATCCCAATGGGGTCCTCAACAGGTGCACCCGCATCAACAAGCCGAAGAGCCATACGAATACAGCGCCAACCACAAGCATTCGAGATTTCGTCATACTCCAAGTCTTTCAATTTTCGTTGCGGCTGCAACGCGTTGGGGATCAATCGTCGAAAGTGGACATTGAATGATCTCAAGTCCCGACCTACTCCACTGACGTCTCAGCCCTTCAACAAATGAACGAGGGCTCAGCGCAACCGTGAAACGATCACGGGGATTCGTTCCCGCAGAATGACCAGCCTTCTCAACAATCGCTACAACCTCTGCTTCAACAACTGAATCGCCAATCAAGATCAATGTCCGTGATCCACACATATGGTCTCGAATACGTGCCAAGTCTTCACCAGACAACAATCGGGTGGGTTGCAATAACAGCGCAGCGGCCCACTTTGTTTGGAAGATCTTGCGTGAGCGTTCAGCCAACGCAACTCGACCAGCAGTTGCTGTTGCATGTGCATGCACCACGGGCCGATCGACGACTAGCCGCGAAACCAATCCACGCGATCTCGCCGTGAATGCCAAGTCTGGATCTTCGAAATAAGCAGGTGCGTACGCCGGATCAAATCCACCCAAAGATGTGAATACCGATCGACGAGTTACCCAACATGCCGCTGATGCGTAATCGACATCTCGGGTAAACATCATTTGCTCATAATCGAACGGCAACTGCGGTCCACCCACAGCATCACTACCACCATCGGCGAACATCACTTGTCCAGCTTCTTCAACGTACCCGTGTGCCGACAACAAAGGAGGTGCAGCTACGAACACAGCCGGATCGGCAAGCGCCGACAACAACGGCGGAAGCCATCCTTCGCTCACCACCACATCAGGGTTCAAAAAGGCAACAAATTCGCCCTCAACCTGCTCAACTGCAAGGTTGTTTGCTGGCCCAAATCCGATATTGGAATCAAGGGCAATGACATTCACCCACGGAGCACGGCGAGAAATCTCTTCAGCCATTGAACCCTCATCAGATGGCTGGGTCACAACAGTCATGTCAAAACTGATGTCGCCGGCATGGCGTTGCACCGATTCAAGTAACGAGAAAATTTCTGGAGTCGGGCCGTACGTAACGGTGATGCAACTCACGTGCGGCATGTCAGCCGCCTTGCATCACACCGCGAGTGCCACTGATTGACCACTCAGCAGGAATATGAATCGTGCCCAAGTCGTAAGCCTTGTATTGACGCACTTCAAAGCTCACGAACATACCCGACGAATAGTTTTTAACTGGCGTGTCAATGAATTCTTCAAGACCAGAAATTTCGACAATGTCAGAAAACTTGTTAGTGATCTCTTTCTCAGTCAAACCCAAAATCGCGCCGTTCATAAACACGTTTTCGCGACCAGTGAGTTCGGGGTGAAAGCCTGCACCCAATTCGAGCAGTGCTGAAATTCGACCGGTCACTTTGACCGAGCCCTTATCGGGAGTCAAGATGCCGGTCAGGCACTTCAGCAACGTGCTCTTACCCGAACCGTTCGACCCGATCACACCGAAGGTCGTGCCAGTCGGGACGGTGAAGTCGATCTCACGAAGTGCCCAGAATTCTTCATAACGGGCCCGGCGGCCACGCAAAATGGCTGCTTTGAGATACTGGTTTCGCTCGTGGTACAGGCGGAAGTTTTTCCACAGTCCAGAGACAACGACGGCTTGGTTTGACATGCGTGTCCATTCTTGCCGATGGAGGGCTCGCCTGAGCAACACCCTCCCAGTCGAACCACCAACTAGGCTCTCCTAAGTCATGAAAAGTCTGAAACGAGTCTTTGATTCCCGCGAACTGTTGTGGAATCTGACTCTCCGAGAACTCCGCACCAAATACCGCCGTTCACTGCTTGGCTGGGCCATCTTTAATCGAATGGGTCGCCGACTTCCCGAAGAAGTGTAAGGAACACGGCCATGGCACTGCACCACGCCCAAACCATCGCCGAAGCACAAGTCCTCCTCGGTGGCACTTCTTCTCCCGTTGTCGTTGTACCCGTTTATAACGCACCCGAAGAGACGACACAGTGCCTCAATTCAATCCTGACTCACACTCTCAATACTTGCTCCATATTGATCGTCGATGATTGCGGGGCCGATCGAACATTCTTTAATGCTTTTGAATCAGCGCAATTCGTTCACAACGTCGTCATCTTGCATCTCGAGAAAAATCAAGGCTTTATCGGTGCATGCAACTCGGCATTCGAAGCGACCGGAAATAACGACGTCATCTTGGTTAATTCTGATGTCATCGTCGGACCAACTTGGTACGAAAGAATGTGTGCAGCCGCAAACAGTGCGACAGATATCGCTACCGTTTCTGTTTTCACCAACAACGGAACAATTCTTTCTCTTCCGCATCGCAATATGCCATGGCCAAATATTCCAAATGGCATTGATGTCGCCGAAGCATCCCGACGAATCGCCAGTGTTTCCCAACTGACTCGACCCACAATCCCGACTGCAATTGGCCATTGTTTCCTCATCAAGCGCCGCGCTATCAACCTCGTCGGAGGCTTCGACACGACTTTTGGCACTGGATACGGCGAAGAAGTCGATTTCAGTCAACGCCTCATTCAAATTGGGTTACGTCACGTCGTCGCCGATGATGTCTTCGTATTCCACAAAGGCTCTTCAAGCTTCACGGCTGCAGCGCGACCCCAACAGCTCGCCAACGATGAGATCGTTTATGAGCGCTATCCCACCTATCGCGGTGGCGTCAGCCGTTTCGCTTCCGATCCATACTCGCCACTTGCTGCCGCAATCAATCGAGCATCCTTTCAACTTCGTCAACCAACTATTGCCATTGATGGTCACTGCTTCGGTTGGGCCTGGGCCGGCACCCAACAATTGACTTTTGAAGTCATTCGTTCCCTCGCCGAGGCGCGACCCGACCAGAAGTTCACAGTTCTTTTCTCTGAACACGCGCCACAACACATCATTGAAGAAATCACCAATGCTTCTAATATCTCGGCCGAAGTCATTGCGAACATCATGGAAGACCGCCAATATCGCTTCGACTTAGTTATCCGACCGCACCAAGTTAATTCAACTGAAGAACTCCGTTGGCTGAAGCGAATCGCCGGACGATGCATCGTTGGTCAATTAGATTTCATTTCGTTTCATAATCCGACATATTTCGCGTCAGATCATGATTGGTTAAGCCAACGAGAACTCACGCGACTCACAATTGCTTCCGTTGATGGTGTCGCCTGGATCAGTAAATATTGCCTTGAGGACGGTCGTCGGTCGGGCATAGTCACCGGAGACGCTGTACATCGAGTCACCTACTGCGGCACCAATCCCACACATCGAACTGCAACATCACAACGGCCATTAGGCCTGCATTCAACAGCACCGTTTCTCACCGTTCTCGGAGTCAACTACCTCCACAAGAACCGCATCTTCGCGATCAAAGTTCTTGAAAGACTCGTCGCATCGTCGGTGGACTGCCACTTAGTTCTCGCTGGAGCGACGCCCAAATACGGAAGCTCCGAAAATGCCGAGCAGAATTATCTGGCCGAACATGCGCATCTTGCCCCACACATCACCGTCCTTGATGCGATCACCGAAGACGAGAAGCAATGGCTCGTCAGCCAATCGGCTTTGATCCTCTACCCTTCTCTAGCCGAAGGTTTTGGTCTTGTACCTTTTGAGGCAGCCCGCCTTGGCACTCCAACACTTTCTTCTCGACTCACAAGCCTTGATGAAATTCTTCCAACAGAAATCCCGACCGTCTCCGACTTTGATATCGCGCGTACGGCCGACCAAGTGACGCAAATTTTGAGCGACTCATCATTAGCTGACTCGATCGTCGACGAGTTGGTTAAGCGCGGAAACCTTTTCTCTTGGCAACGAGCAGCCCGCGAGTTCTTATCGCTTATCGATGAAGTACTCGGCAGTAGCAAAAACCGAGTCGATGCAATCTGGGCCGAGGCGCCCGTCATGTCTCAAATTCACACCCGTGATTATCTTGAACGAATTGCAAAACTCAATCGGGTGAGCCAACGTGTCTCGCGAGCCAACAATCGCAAATTCATACGTGTCATAGTTGGACCACCAGGTTCGCGACGCCGACAGTTTCTGAAGAGAATTCCCGGACTTTCAAGCCGGGGTTAACTAGATCAGTCCTTCGTCAACTGCCATTTCAATCCACAGAATGGCACGCCTGCTTGTTGATTCTTCTCTGGTCTTTTCAATGGGCGTTGCTGGTTCGCCTATAACTACTATCCTCAAAGTTATGTCATTTCGAGTCGCTGTCATTGGAACTGGCTATGTCGGTCTCACAACGGGTGCATGTCTCGCCCATCTTGGGCACACCGTCGTTTGCGCCGATATTGATCCCGTCAAAATCGCCAAGCTTCGGGACGGAATCATCCCCATCGTCGAGCTTGGTCTTGCCGAACTCGTCGCAGAAGGTATGACTTCTGGTCGGTTGTCATTTGTTGTCGGTTCAGTAGAAGCGGCCAAAAACTGCGACATCGCTTTTCTGTGTGTGCCAACCCCACAAGGCGAAGATGGCTCTGCCGACCTCAGCTACGTTCAACGTGCGTCAGAAGAAATCTCTGCTGCACTTCCTTTTGAGGCGATTGTCGTTAACAAATCGACTGTCCCCGTCGGTTCAACCAAAGTTGTCGAGCGCGCTTTGAAACGCCCCGATGTGAAAGTTGTATCGAACCCCGAGTTCTTGCGTGAAGGTTCGGCTGTTCAAGATTTCTTAAAGCCCGACCGGGTTGTCGTGGGTAGCGACGATCAAGCAGCGGCAATGAAAGTCGCTTCGTTGTATGACGGTCTCTCAACTCGAGTCATCATCACCGACCCAGCATCGGCTGAAACAATCAAGTATGCAGCCAATGCTTTCTTGGCAACCAAGTTGTCATTCATTAATGCCATCGCCGCCATTTGTGAAGGTGTGGGTGCCGACATCAACGATGTCGTTGTCGGTATAGGTAGCGACAAGCGCATCGGTGAAAACTTTTTGCGCCCCGGGCCCGGCTGGGGCGGAAGTTGTTTCCCTAAAGATTCACGCGCACTCATCAAGATCGCCGAAGACGCCGACTACTCATTTGATTTGCTCAAGGGCGTCATCACAGTCAATGATCAACAGCTCGATCGCGTCGCCGACAAAATTCGACTTGCTGCCGGCGGAAATCTGTCGGGCAAAGTGGTCGCGGTTTGGGGTCTCACTTTCAAAGCAGGAACTGATGACCTACGTGACTCTCCAGCGATTGCCATCATTGAACGCTTGATGAAACTAGGAGCCCGCGTCCAGGCGTTTGACCCTACGGTCTCTGTCGCCCGGATCGGAATACCTAACGATCTCGTGATTGCCACGTCAAGTGTTCAGGCGACTGCGCAAGCCGATGCCCTTGCAGTTCTCACCGAATGGGATGAATTCAAATGGGTTTCTGCTTCAGAAATCGCTGGCCACATGAACGGCACACAGATCATCGATGCCCGCAATCTGCTTGACCGCAAAGATTGGGAACGCGCTGGATTCACCTATCAAGGCATCGGTCGCTAAACATGCGCGTCCTTCTTGCTGGTGGTGCGGGCTTCATCGGTTCACATATTGCCGATGCGTTACTTGCGCGCGGCGATGAAGTGGTTGCTGTTGACAACTTTGCAACTGGTCGCCGCGACAATGTGGCTCATCTCAGTGGCAATGCCAAGTTCACACTTATCGAACACGACATCACCCTCCCCTGGCCCGCACATCAAGCGCTCGTAGCAAAGTTTGATGCAGTGCTTGATTACGCAAGCCCCGCATCACCAAACGACTTTGCAACGATGCCACTTGAAATTCTTGCTGTTGGCAGCACCGGCACGCGCAACCTGCTCGATCGTGCCAAAGCCGATAATGCAGTCTTCTTTTTGACTTCAACGAGCGAGGTCTACGGCGACCCGCTTGTTCACCCGCAACCCGAAACTTATTGGGGCAATGTGTCGTCAATCGGACCGCGCAGTTGTTACGACGAAGCCAAACGATTCAGCGAAGCCCTCACCATGGCGTACCACCGAGTTCACGGTGTTGACGTGCGTATCGTACGTATCTTCAATACTTATGGCGAACGCATGCGCCCCAATGATGGCCGCGTCGTGAACACATTTGTTGTTCAAGCATTACGTGGCGAGCCACTGACATTGCACGGTGATGGTTCGCAAACTCGTTCGTTTTGCCATGTAACCGATGAAGTTCGTGGTCTCATGGCGTTGCTCGATACCAAGTACAATATGCCAGTTAACGTTGGCAACCCTGGCGAATTCACTATGCGCGAGCTCGCCGAACTAGTTGTTGAACTTACTGGTTCATCTAGCGACATCATCTCGGTTGCATTGCCGCCCGAACGAGATGGCGACCCGTTACAACGCAAGCCCGACATCACGTTGGCTACCGAAATTCTTGATTGGACACCGACGATTTCGTTGCGTGATGGGTTGCAACGCATGATCAAGCATTTCATTGAAGTTGAGGGAATTTTGTGACGATCCTTGTTACCGGTGGTGCTGGATATATCGGCTCACACACACTGCGTTTGTTGCGATCGCAAAATCGTGATGTTGTCGTGCTTGATTCGCTAGTCCGCGGATCAGAAAAGAACTTGCTTGACGCAACTCTTGAAGTTGCCGATATTTGTGACAGCGCAGCAGTTGAATCAATTTGTCGCAAGCACAACGTCGACAGCGTCATTCATTTCGCGGCCTTTAAGAGTGCTGGCGAATCAATGACTCACCCACACCTCTACTGGCGCAACAACGTTGAAGGAACAGTCGGTCTTGTCGAAGGCATGTTGGCCGCCGGAGTGAAACAGATCGTCTTCTCATCGTCAGCAGCGGTATATGGCAACCCCGATCAATTGCCCATCACCGAAGATGCCGCAATCATGCCCGAGAACGTGTACGCCGAAACCAAAGCGATGATGGAACGCATCATCAGTTGGTACGGCATCTCACACGGTCTGCGTTGGGTCAGCTTGCGCTACTTCAACGCGGCCGGCGCCAGCAGCGACGGAGTGCTGGGCGAAAACTGGGATATCACGACCAACCTCATCCCCTTAGTGATGAAAGCAGCATTGGGTGCAAGTGGTCCGCTGCAAGTCTTAGGCAACGACTATCCCACGCCAGATGGCACAGGCGTTCGCGACTACATCCATGTTGAAGATCTGGCCGACGCACACGCCAAGGCCGTTGATTACCTCAACGATGGACAACCAAATCTCACGGTCAACTTGGGTACTGGTGTTGGGACTTCAGTACTACAGATCCTTGAAGCAACCAAAAACGCTGCCGGCAAGCCAGTCCCCCACGAATTTGCTCCCCGCCGACTTGGTGACCCAGCCATCGTGTACGCCGACGCAACTCTTGCTCAGCAAAAGCTTGGCTGGGTAGCGACTCGCTCGTACGAAGACATTATTAATAGCGCCTTCACCTGGCACCAATCTCAACGTACAATTGCTCAATAAATATTGATTTGAATTTAGTAATCCCCCCATTACGTGGAATATCTCTGATGTACTCAGCAGCAGATAGGTTGAAAATTTGAATTTTGATTGGACAACGCAGTCTTGAATCTTTCCAAAATTATCCATCTCAGTCGGCGACCAGACTTAGCCGTTTTCTGGTTTTTGTGTACCCTTTTCGGAACTCTGATACTTCTGAGATATCGGCATCATTCCGCTTTCTTCATAGATGACTGGACAATTTTTGGATCACGCCTCGGACATTTAGATCGTCTAGGTTTCGACGATTTTGTGTTGCGTCGACACAATGAGCACCTCATGGGCGGCATGGTCATGTGGGATGTTGGCCTTGCGAAGTTTTTCGGACTTCGCAATTACTTGCCCTGGATGATCACAGTTCAGCTCGCCAACTGTTTCGTATCTTGGGTGTTCTTTCGCTTTATGATCCGCGTCGGTCTGACCACTCTCGTCGCTGCGATCATTGCCCCATTCTTTATGATCTGGGCGCCCTTAGGTTCAGTTGCCTATTGGGCTCCCGAAGCAATCTTTACAATTTCGCTCGCGTTCTTAATGGTGCATTTTCGTTATTTAGTTTTAGACACTTCTTCCAACAAGGCTCTCTTTTGGGGAACTTCGGCGGCAATGTTGGGGATCTTCATTCATTCAATCTCCGCGGTGTTAATACCAATTTCAATGACTGTTCTTTTGATACAACGAAAATGGCGCTCGGCTTTCGTTGCATCAGTTCCACTAGTGATGTACGCACTTTGGTTTTTGACCTATCAGAAACTTCCTCAGGCAAACCGCTGGTCGCTCGCTCCTGCTCAAGAATTACCCCAAATTCGAACAGCAGAACTATTCTTTGAATGCACATGGAAGATACTTTCGCGGGCAATGTGGCTCAACTCCTCACCCTTAATCGCATGTGTATTTCTTGTTCTTGTCGTCATCGGTTTTTGTATCTGTTTCAGACGTGGCGGAGAGCAACGATTCATCGCAATTAGTGCAGTTGCCGCCAGCACAATTTTCCTTGCAGGGTTCGCATGGTCACGCGCCTATTTTATGGAGGTACTGCAGCAAGACCCTCCAGGTCGGTACGCAGCAGTTGTTTTTTTACTACTTCTCCCTTTGGCAATTTTACCAATCGCGATCCTCGGCCAGAAGATTCGACCACTACTCCGCATCCCTAAAAAACTTTTGTACTTCAGTGCCGTTACATTCGTATCTCTCGTCGCACTTTTAAACTTCACTCTTAGACAAACGTTTGACAGAGATTTCTTGTCAATAGCGGAGGCGTCCCGATATCAGATCCAAAATGTGGCAGACGACCCCAATCTTGATTCGCACAACCCCGAAGAATTCGTCTTTGGCGACAACAACCCTTGGATTGACTTGACGTACGGGGACGTAGCCCGATTCGTGCGTCTCGGATGGCTATAGACGAGAATGCCTGAGAGATCTATGCGGTTCTGCCTCTCAAGCACCATCCAATAACTGCTATAAATTAAAAGTGTGCTTGCGTCGTCTGACAATTGCTTTCCTATCTTTTCTTTTGTTTTTCGGCCCGATTTTGGCCTACGCCAGCGGCCGCCGTGGTGCACCTGTCGAAAATCGTCCGGCCGCCGATTTCAGTGAACTTTCGGTGAGCTGGGATGGCTTTTCAACCCTCAGCAAGTTCATTGGCGATCGCATTCCGTTGCGTTCTCGGGCCATCAAATCAGACGGTTGGATTGACCGACATATTTTCCATGAGGATCCAGCGTTCGGCGGCGGTGCAACCCCACGAGTCATACACGGAGAAGAAGGTGTACTCTTCTTGTCTGATGACTTTGATATCCCATGCAATAGCGAAATAACGCCCACCGAAACTGTCGACAATCTTTCGCAATTCGCCCACCTGATTGAAGATTCGGGCCGAAAAGTCACCATGACTTTCGCTCCAAACAAGAGCACGCTTCACCAAGATCTACTTCCTAGTTCCGCTTCATCACGCGAATGTTGGCGAACCTTCACAAATGATTTGTATCTCGCCTTATCAATGAGCGATATGCCTGGATACGTCGACCTGATCAACCCGCTTGAAAGGGAAATAACTGATACCCGCGAATACTTGTTCTATCGAAAAGATTCACACTGGGACACCGCCGGCATTGCTGTGGCCATGCAACAAATCGTTCAACAAATCGAACCTGGCCTGTGGGACCCCGCTCAGCTTTCATTCAAGGGTACCCAGATTTACTACGGAGATCTTCTCGGACTTGAAGGCCAGTCGGGCACAGACGAGGCTCCCAACTTTGCCATTGAACGACCAGAAATTGTGCCTGGCCCAACCACTGATTTTCGCCCAACCGACAACATCGTCGTACACCGGCGATACACGAATACCGGGCCAGTTGATCAACTCATTCAAGGTAAAACTCTGCTTCTCACCGACTCTTTCGGAGTTGTTGCACTGCCCTCAATCATTCCGTTTTTCGCAGACCTCACGGTCAAACACTTTGATGTATCTGACCCATTGTTGAACATCCCATTGATCGAAGAAGCCGACAGGGTTTGGATATTCGCGGCTGAACGCCTCGTGAGTGTGCATGCAAAATCTATTGAAGGCAATCCATACTTTCTTGAGCCCTTATCAAAGGCGCTTTCTACACCATTGCGAGATGAGTAATGGTTTTCTCTGATCCGGTATTCCTCTTCGCATTCTTTCCTGCATGCCTACTTGCTTATTGGCTAGGTGGCTGGCGTGTCCGAAATTTGTTCATCGCTCTCGTCGGTGCGGTTTTTTACATGTGGGGCGGGGGTGCCTTCATTGTTTTGTTGTTGGCATCAATCAGTATTAATCACTTCGCTGCCGTCAAGATTGATTCATGGCGAACGAGTCATCCTGGCAAAGCTCGGCGCCTAAAGCATTTAGTTTTAGGTGCCGACCTTGCAGCGCTAGCACTGTGGAAGTACGGCGGATTTGCCGTCGATCAGTTTTCAAGTGGACTCAATGAGTTGGGAATCGACGCCAACTTTGAACTATCGCTAGCCCTACCTATTGCCATTAGCTTTTTTACATTCCAGTCAATGAGCTATGTGATTGATGTTTCGCGCGGGGATGCGAAACCAGCGCCACGGCTACTCGATTACGCGACCTACATTGTTTTATTCCCACATTTGATTGCCGGGCCGATTGTTCGATATTCACATATTGAACCCGACCTACTTCGCACACCACGTCGCCGGCTTGACGACTTCGCCGCCGGGGCGCCTCGATTCTTCTGGGGTCTTGGTAAGAAAATTCTCATCGCCGACCAAGTTGCAGCAATTGCCGACCACGCCTTTGCTTTGCCAGACAATCGTCTGACATGGGCGGTGGCCTGGATCGGCGCAATTGCGTATGCGATTCAGATCTATTTCGACTTTTCGGGGTACAGCGATATGGCAATTGGTCTGGCCCGCATGTTTGGGTTTGATTTCCCCGAAAACTTCGATCACCCGTATAGCGCCGTGTCAATCACCGACTTCTGGCGTCGCTGGCATATCTCATTGTCATCTTGGTTTCGAGACTATTTATATATACCGCTCGGCGGTAACCGCAAAGGCCCGAACCGCACCTACTTCAACTTGGCCTGCGTGTTCTTACTGACTGGCTTGTGGCATGGTGCCAACTGGACCTTTATTGCGTGGGGTGTTTTCCACGGAAGCTTCTTAATTATCGAACGCCTAACCGGCCTTAATGAGGTCAAAACGAAGTGGTTCATTCCGTTGAGACGAATCATCACTTTTGCTGTTGTCTGTATCGGTTGGACATTGTTCAGAGCAGTCGATATTAATCAGGGTTTTGCGTTTATTAGGTCAATGCTGTGGCCGACTGGTTTGGCTTGGCCGAGTACTTTGAGCGAAATCATGACTGACCAAAGACTGTTCTGGCTAATGGCTGGCCTGCTGGTGGTATGCCTACCGGCGAAGATTCACATTGGTCGAGATATCTCACGTGCGCAAGGAAGAACAGCCTCGATTGTTCGATTAGCCGCCATTGCACTGGTAGGACCAATCGCCACCATGTACGCACTCTCGAGCACGTTCAGCCCATTCTTGTATTTCAAATTTTAGTGCTTTGAGGTACTAATAATCCAGAAGCAACTTCTTTGACTTACTTAGGGCAAGAGTGCTGTTATGCAATTCAATTAACCCTGAAAGTTCTCGTGACAGCGTTACGAACACTTACGAGAGAGTGCGGAAAACCTTAAATCCGTCAGCGATTAGGTAGTCAATCAATTTCTGGTCCATGTGTGAAACTAAACGAAGTCAGATCGTTATTGAATAGCCCATGCACATCACGCTTCGGCACAACCGCAAACTGAAGGACGCTTTGGACCCAAGCAACAATCTCATGATGGAGCGAGTGGCGTCCGTTGCCAACACCAATCGTCATCGTGTACTCGCCTTGTTGCACCTCGGGCCACGTCAGTCCCATCGAAAGTTGGTACAGCCCTGGGGACATTTGGCAGACATCGAAGCCACAACCAACTGTGTTCTCCCCGAACACGGGGGTGCTCATGCGATCTCTCATGTTGTACCCCCATACAGGCTCCAATATTGTCGTACCAATACTCGCCAGGAAGTTGATAATCAAGGCATCCCCATGCGACACGACCACTGGAATCCCTGGTTGTGCAATGGTTGTCTTGTCGTTAACGATCGCCGTGATCTCAAGAATTTTCAACAACTCACTTGCCGAGCTAATGCCGATTTCATCTGATGACGAGGATCCTGAAATCAACTTGGGACTTGAATTGTCATCGGAATTCTCTAACGAGATGTCATTCATCTCAAGTATTTCGGCTTCCTCAATTCTTCGTTGAGAATTCGCACGCAAACTCGCTGCCGTGTAGATCTCTACCGCCTGAAGAGGTTCGCCGTCAAAGACTACTTGTCCTCCCTCAAGCACAATGCAGCGCGAACTAAGTCGAACTGCACTTGCTAAATCGTGGGTGACTATCAACTTCGGCGTATCCCGAAGATTTGAATCCAAGAATTCGAAGCACTTCTGCTGAAAGAATATGTCACCAACCGCCAAGGCTTCGTCGACAATGAGTAGATCCGGGCTAACGTGAACCGCTGAAGCGAACGCCAGACGAACGTACATGCCCGAAGAGTACGTACGCACGGGCTCGTCTATGAACCTGCCGATCTCAGCAAAACGCTCCACCTTTTCTTCAATCGCATCGATCTCACTCTGGTGTAGCCCATGAATCGAAGCTGCCATTCGGAAGTTCTCACGACCTGTGAAATCTGGGTTGAACCCAGCCCCGAGTTCTAAGAGGGCCGAAATGCGCTCAGGGCGCGTGACCGAACCTGATGTCGGTTGTAATGTTCCGACGATCATCTCCAGAAGCGTTGACTTGCCACTGCCATTGCGCCCAATAATGCTTATGCTCTCTCCGGCCTTCAATTCGAAGGAAACGTCTTGCACCGCAGGCACTTCGAAACAATGGAGACGACCCGATCCTCGGCGATCTGCTATCGCTTGGAAGACCCGCTCGTGAGGCCTTCCGAATACTCGGTAAATCTTAGAAAGGTTACGGACCGAAAGGATCGGATCAGACGACATCAGCAAATCCTCTTGAAGCAACTTTAAACACTCGTGAACCTAACCACCAAACCGTCAGAGCTCCAAGCATGTACAGCGCTAAGCCTGAGTAGTTCAACCACTGTCCAAGAAACAAGACCCTCTTGCTTTGTTCAATAGGGAAAGAGAGCGGATTTAGGTACCGCACGACCCTCTCAATCTGGTCCGGTAATGCCGATAATGGGAAGAATACCGGTGAAAAAAACAAGAGAGCTGTCGTTAACAATGGAACAATCTGCTGAATATCCCGAAAGTAAGCCGAAACTGCAGAAATAATCATCCCGACTCCGGTCCCAAAAATGGCAACGGCGAAAACCAAAAGGTATAACTGCAAAGCGTAAGCGGAGGGAACGCTGCCTTTAATCCAAATATACATTATTAGGAATGCCATGGAGTTGATAAAGAAAGTAAACAGCGTGGACAAAGTCAGAGCGTAAGGAAGAAGGCGCGGTGAGACAGTCGTTCTTTTGACAAGAAGGGAGTTGGACTGGACCAAAAAACTAGAGCCATTAAGTGTTTCTGACAGGAAGTTGAAAATCATCAACCCCGAGAAAATCAACAGCGCGTAAGGCTCGTCTTCAACGTCGCCAACCCAACGAGATTTGAAAACCTGACCAAATACAAATCCGTAGATCAAAAGCAAAATCATCGGATTCATTAATGTCCACACCAAACCGAACATTGACTCTCGGTATCTCTGGAGCACTTGTCTGCGCGCAAGGTTGAAAGTCAACTGTATTTGTCTTCGTCGACCACGATTTCGTTGAGGGAATTTCAAAGCAACAACACCCTAGTCCAGACGACCAGCCAATTCGGCTGATCGCATTCTTGCGATGGAGTAATCACGATCCGGCAAGTTTGCAACCGCTGCCAGATAACTCATGAACTCACTGGAAGACTCCTTCCACCCCATCCATTGAGTGGCCGTCACCAGTGCGCCGTACTTGAGCCGTGCCAGAAGCGCGCGATTGCCAGCCAAGCGACGTACTGCATCGACCACAGCAACTTCGTCGTCCATGGGAACGACAATCCCGTTCACACCGTCCACAACATATTCCTCAAAACCCGTAACATCGTAAGTCACGACGGTGCCTCCACAATGAAACATTTCAAGCGGTGGACCGTACATACCTTCGACTCGACTCAACTTCAGTAGAACGTCGCACGAGCGATAAATCATCGCCATATCCTCTACCCTAACTGCACTAAACACGCGATCGACCAGGTGTCCCGAGTCTTCAGAGTTTCCAGACACCAACCACACTTCTGTAGCTCCGCCGGCTCGAGCCAATCGAACCGCCGAATCAACGTTTTTCATCGGGACCCCGATGGAACCTTCCACTAAGACGCGAATACCGTCATTTAGCAATGGGGCCAACCGAGGACCAACCGATGTAAACAAATCCTTACGGACGCCGTTCCTGACCAGAAGTGATGGTGCGCGGTATTCCGCATACAAACAGACCTGAATCCATGCCGCTATGGTGATCACAAGTAAATCCAGTTTGTAGGTTTCGTCAACCAATTCAACTATTGAACCAAGAATCGGATCGCCCCCATAAAAGCGCGACTCAATTGATTGGACGAAATAAACATACTGACGGGCATTAACCCTATGAATCTCAAGAACCGTACGCCACCATGTGGCAATTGCAACGTCGAATATCTGATCCCCGACCTTTTCAATGCTGACGAGATCCAACTCACCTAATGCTGGGTGCCAAGGATCCTTCCCATGGTCAATCATCTGACAAGCCAGGGTCACTTTCCATCCGAGGTTCTTCAGGGCAAGCGCATGTTGGAGAATGACAAAAGTTCCTCCGCTAATTGCTGTCGAACCAACCAAAAACACAACCGAACGCGGTTCGCCATCGGGCAGCGCTGACGTCGCGTATTTTGAATACTTGCGGTGCCCAAACGGATCAGAAAGATTACTCACTTTGCGCCGCCCTAAACACGCTTGACAGCGACACCGAATGAACTGGCAACCAACGCGCGTACCCTGTCGGCCATCCAGAACTCAACGCAGGGGCAATTTTCTTTAAATCACCTTTGGCACTCATGATCGCAGTTGGATCGAACCGCTTCTCAAATGGTGTGAGATTCATCGCTCCAAATGTGTCATCGTGGGAGCTACCGAACCAAATGTCCGCCACGCCAGGATCAGGGTCGTCAAAGTATCGCTTCAAAAAGCCTTTAGAGACTGCTGAGAGAATCTCAAAGTCGTATCCATTCGCGACTAAATGATCCACAAGAAATGGGGTCCCTGCACGAACGCCCTCTTGAAAGTTAGCAATCAGTTCATTGGCTCGTCCCGCTTCATCCTCAGAAATCACCAGAACACGTCCCTCGGAGTCTTCGTTGTAACTCACCGCAGACGGAATATTCGGTGTCAATGGAGACTCAAGAACTGCCGGTGGCGAGACATGCGAGAACGGCTCCCCAAAGTTGCCATCGAAGGCAAGTGCTTCCTTGGTTACGTTAACAGGCTGCCTATTGATATATGGGAAGAGCCCTAGGTAGACACCATGAAAGTGCACATCGTTGAGGATGTGAGCGAAGTTGTCTTGGATCGTCCCCCTCCAACCTAAATCAACCACCAGAACCTCGGCGCCTATCAGCCCTCGATCACGAAGATACCGTGTGAGCAAATCGCGCTGGTCCCTGAGACGATCGGCGATTATCTCTCCAACTTCCCGATCGGCAAGGAACTCTCGCACTTTCGCGCTGGAACTAATATTGCAAATAACCTCATCCGGAATCACACCAAAGCGACGCATGCCGTCCACTACACCCATCGGATCGACCCCTAGCGATGAGAGCAACCCGCGAATCGATTGGTTCGGGTACTGGCTCCATAGGCGATCAAGGTTTGGACCGTCGAGTCGCGACAACGAGGCTCCAAAGGTTGACCGCCTACTCACCTCCAAATGTACGGCGTGGGGAAAATTCAACTCTGGGTGTTCGTCACGGATTTGGCGATGTAATTCACTAAGAAATGCGCCTTCTCGACTCACATAGAAAACGCGATCAAGACCTCTCTCATTAGCTCGCTGCGCCGCAGCGAAAATAAGTGCTACTGGAAGAAACGTGTTTCGCGCGCCAGCAAACAGGGCTCGCTTGGCCGAAAGCTGCCTCTTATTGTCCCCCGCGAGTACCGAACCAATTCGAGAGCAACTCTCGTCAAACGGGTTTGATTCAAACCAATTCTCAGATAACTCACCTGGACCGGGGTATGTTGGCGCAGCAGGAACATGGAAGGTTTGCACGCCATACTTATGGGCCATAGCCACGTCAGAATGAGCATTGTCACCAATATGAAGATGGGATTCAGCAGCCACCCCGAATACACGATGAGCCTCTGTGTAAAGGGCACCCAAACGCTTCGACGCGTTGTAGTCGCACGACGAAAGAAACTTCAGTCCTTCACAATCGACCCCGTGATACTCAAGAATGATCCGAAGGGAAGACCCCTTCATGTAAAAATCTGAAAGGATTGCGACCTCCCTGCTAGGTCCCATGTCGCGCAAGTCATGCAGATATTGCGCAAGGATCGGGTTCGGTCGGGTGTTTCGACATTCATCCGCGAGTTCGGCTAAGACCAATCTTTCAACGACATCGTCATCTACCTGATCAACCAACGTCTCCAAGAGCATACGAATCACTTTGGACACTTCGTACTCGCCGTGCGGACTCTCAACAGAGAGAGCAAATTCAATTCTCACCCGCCGAGCGAATAAGTCAAAAGCTGTAACCGTGGACCTTAGCTCTCCGACAATTTTACGCGCAGTAACTAACTTGACTGAATCCGCGGGCCTGGTACGAAACATCAGGGTGTCCCAAAAATCAAGAGTCACGAGACGGATCTCGGGTCCTGGTAGCGGTATCGCTATTGGCTTTTCCTCGAACTTCAGCGAGGCGGCATGACTAGGGGTCAGCTCCCTTTCAAGTGCAGGACCAGGTGGCAACCCAATCCAAACACCGTGATCAAGATAATGAACAAGAGGGCAAGACTGACCCAGACCAACTTTTGATGAATACCAGGGACCATCAAAAAGGCTGTTCGGTTGAAGCCCAATCTGCCAACCAGTTTCGAGATAGTGCTCGAAGGGATCGCCATCAACCGAGATACCTAATTCTTCAGCTCGAAGCAGATACCAACGAACATCGAAAAAACAATTGGGATCGAGACCGCTCTGCCATCCAAATCGACGATAGTGAACCAATAACGCATCAACCGGCTCGTTCGAGCCAGTTTGATCCCGATAGAAGTCTGCGTCGAACAACCGCGATACTTCGTCAGAAGGGCGCCGACGATCGGCTTGGGGACGTTGAGTAACAAAACGAAAGACACGACTCGAGGAAAGCCCACGCTTCATCCATCGAAGAAAACGCGCTAAGGGCAGCGGGAGAAATGGAGCGACCGCCCTAAATATCGCGTGTAAGCGGACGATCTCCCGAAGAAATTTATGTTTCATCAATCATCGCCGTCATTGCCGAAATAGAAGCGTCACGGTCATCAATCATCGCCGTCATTGCCGAAATAGAAGCGTCACG
>Ga0209768_10001074_pt1 | contig 17756 bp, 16 predicted proteins | sample LauGreSBDMM110SD_3_FD_187564 | JGI IMG/M metagenome (GOLD analysis project Ga0209768, IMG submission 187564) | Freshwater lake microbial communities from Lake Michigan, USA - Sp13.BD.MM110.SD (SPAdes) (version 2) | ecosystem: Environmental > Aquatic > Freshwater > Lake | place: Lake Michigan... | reverse complement strand
ATACCCGATATATGGTCGTTCCATATCAACCTCCAGAAACAATCGGCTGGCCAGAGGATAAGCTTGTGGAAATCATCACTAAAGAGTCAATGATCGGCGTTGCACGCTTGATGGGGAGCTAAAACATGGACGGTGTACACGATATGGGCGGTCGCCAGGGGTTCGGCGTCATCCGCTATGCGCCCAATGCATCAGTATTCCACGCAGAATGGGAAAGAAGAGCAAATGCGCTCTACGGTCTGGCTGTTCGCCATGGCATCTTCAACATGGACGAGTATCGTCATGCCATTGAGCGCATGTCGCCATACCATTACATGTCAGCAAGTTACTACGAGCGCACACTGACTAGCCTCGCGACGTTGCTAGTCGAAAAAGGAGTGACGAGCCAGGAGGAACTTGAAAAGCTTGCAAAGGGGGAATTCCCTCTCGCAGGCCCGAGCGCTGCAGGTCGCAGCAACCTGCCTGAGCGGCAGCAGTTTAAGCCCGGTGACCGTGTACGTGTGCGCAATGAGTTCTTCGCTGGGCATATCCGCATGCCCGCCTACATTCGCGGCAAGCAAGGTATCGTCGTGCGAGAAACACCTGCCTACCCATTACCCGATGCACATGCCCACGGCATTCAAGCTGAGGACGAACGGACATACGATGTCGTCTTTCGCACTGAGGACCTATGGCCCAATGCGTCGGACTCTGCGCAAGTGCATGTTGGCGTATTCCAAAGCTACTTGCAAAAAGAGGACTGAGTTAGTCTACAGAAATTTTCGCATTCTTAACGACATTGCCCACTCGGATATTTTCAGAGCGTACAAAATCAGTCAGTTGTTTTTGATTCATAAAATTAGGATCAAGACCGCCTCTCGTCAACTCTTCACGGACCTTGGGATTTTCAACGACAGCCTTTAACGCCGCAGTCAATTTGTCAGCAAGGTCAGTAGGAATATTCGCAGGTCCCAATACGCCCATCCATGAAATCCAGGATTGCACACCCTGCTCAACCATTGTCATGAGCTGTGGTGCGGCAGCCAGTCGATTTTGACTCGAAACACCAAGGATCTTTGCTTTTCCTGCGTTGTGATGAGGCAACGCAACGACCGCAGGCACAAAGACTGAGTCAACCTGCCCTCCCAGAACCGCTGTCATAGCGGGTGCTGCGCCTTGAAAAGGAACATGCAACATCTGACTGCCTGTCTGAGCCAAGAACATTTCAGTTGCTAGGTGGCTTGAGCTGCCGATTCCCCAAGACGAGTAAGTCATCTTTGAGGCTGGATCTTTGCCCTTCTGGACAAACTGTTTTAAATCTCCTGGATTGTTCTGGGGATTCACAACCAGAACCAAAGGGAAAAACCCGACCATACCAATGTTCGTGAAGTCCTTATTCACATCATAGCGAGCTGTCTTAGGAGAAACCAGTGGGCTCACAATATAAGAGTCGGCAATGAAAACAATCGTGTAACCATCCGGCGCTGATTTGACCAGCATATCGGTACCGATCAGACCTGTTGCTCCGGCTCGATTTTCAACGACAACGGGCTGTCCCAATACATCTGACATGTGCCTAGCAACGATGCGCCCCAAGACATCTGAGCCACCGCCAGGAGGCCAAGGAATAATCATTCTGATGGGTTTGTCAGGGTAGCTGGCGAAGGCAAGGCTACTCAATCCTGTTGTTAAAACGACCAAAACGGCTTGCAGTAAACGCAACGCCCGAAGTCTGAAAATTGGCAAGATCATCTCCTTTTTTATCATTTATGAAACATGCGGGCCCACGCTAGCAGACCCGCTGGAACTTTAGTCGGCTTTAATGCCGGCGGCTTTGACTGTCGCTTCCAACCGATCATGTTCAGTCGTCGAAAACTGACCGAACTGCTTTGGATCGAGGATTGCAATAATTAAACCACCTTTAGTGCGTGCTTCCTGAAGACTAGGCTCTTTTCTGGCCTGTATCAAGGCTTTCGCAAAAGTAGCTCTCGGGATTCCAACTTTTCCGCCGTACCCCCGTTAGAGGTGCGGTAAAAAACTGGCTGCGACTTGTGCCATATTTGTGCCGTAGCTCCATAGATTTTGCATGTAGGCGCTTGTTTAGGCACAATACGTGTCTCCTGCGATCAACAGATTCAAAAGCCAAGGAAGAATGTCCATGCCTGATTTATTCACACCCTATACGCTCAAGGGTGTCACGCTACGTAATCGCATCGCGATGTCGCCGATGACGATGTATCGGTCTGAGCCAGATGGGAAGATGAACGATTTCCACCTGATGCTGATGGGCTCGCGTGCGGCCGGCGGCTTTGGCTTGGTCTTTCCTGAACAGATCGCCATCACACCCGACGGCCGCACGAGCACTTCGTGTGCCGGGCTGTGGGAGGACGAGCAGATCGAAAGCATGGCCCGTGTAGTCAGGATGATCAAGGACATGGGTGCGGTCCCAGCCATTCAACTAGGCCATACGGGTCGCAAGGGAAGCGAGCAAAAGCCTTGGGAAGGCAAGCTGCAAATCTCCCCAGACCATCCCGATGGCTGGCAGGTGCGCGGTCCCTCGCCCATTCCATATGGCGGGCGCTTCCCCTATGCTGTGCACGAGCTCACCGTTGACGAAATTCATGCGTTGCACCGGGCCTATGCGGCCGCCGCAAAACGGGCCCTCGCGGCTGGCTTCGAGTGGCTCGAGATGCACTTTGCGCACGGTTATCTCGGCGCGAGTTTTTTCTCACCCCTGGCAAATCAACGCACGGATGCTTACGGCGGAACGCTCGAGAATCGGTTGCGATTTCACCGCGAGGCGTTGGATGCGGTGCGTGCCGTTTGGCCTGAGCGCCTACCGCTCACGATGCGTCTGGTGACGGATGACTACCACGAAGACGGCGTGCAGTTTGATGAAGCGGTCTGGGCGGTCGCGCAGTTGAAGAACCACGGCCTTGATCTGGCGGACTTGAGCATCGGTCTGAACACCGACAACATGCGCGAGCCTCCCTTCTCTCGCGCTGCTTTCATGGTAGAGCGGGGCAGTCGTGTCCGTCGAGAGGTCGGAATTCCGGTGGCGGTTAGCTGGAACCTAGGGCAGCCTGCGGTGGCGAATCAGGTGATACGCGAAGAACTCATCGACTTGGTGTTCCTCGGGCGACCAGCACTTGCTAACCCGCATTGGCCAATCTGGGCGGCGCGTGAGCTTGCTCACGAAGACCCTTTCTCTCTGCTGCCGCGCGACTGGTCGTGGTGGCTCAAGAACCGGCCGGGCTCTGAAAATTCGCACGGCTGGCCACCGCCAGCGATCGCCAGTTGAGGGCGCGTGCTCAGCCGGCGATAAAGTTCGAAATGTTAGTCAAACCAGTTCAACCGCTGCCCACAGTTGCGTATTCCGACGATCGCCAAAGTGCTTGGTCTGAAAATCCCAGGGCAGGTCAAACTAACCAGAAATCGTATACGCCGCTCGTGTTGTTGCGACGCAGCATTCTCGAAAAGTTATAGGGTCAATCAGCCATCGCGTCCCAAGACTCTCCTATACTGAATCCTGTAATTCGTTTTCAGGCGACTGCTTTGCACTCCAATTCAAACTCCAACCGTTATCTGCGCTTAATTTCAGGCGCGTTGCTGGCCTGTTCTGCCTTGTTTTTTGGTGTCGCTCAGGCGCAGCAAGTCTTACGAGTCACCACCATCCCCGAAGAGGCTGCCACCGAGCAAATGCGCAAATTTGGTCCGCTGACCAAATATCTTGAGCGCACGACAGGGATGACGGTTAGCTTCGTACCCGTTAACGACTACCCTGCAGCGGTAGAGGCCTTGGTCAATAAGCAGGTCGAACTTGTCTGGTTCGGAGGTTTTACCTATGTGCAGGCTCAAATCCGTTCAGGCGGAAAGGTGGTGCCCCTTGCGCAGCGCGAAGAAGACACCAAGTTTCGCTCAGTTTTCATCACGCAGAAAGATTCCGGTATCACCCAGCTGACAGACCTGAAGGGCAAGCAAGTGAGTTTTGGTTCGCAATCCAGCACCTCGGGCCATCTCATGCCGCGTTCTTTCTTATTGGATGCGGGGATCAATCCGGATCGAGACTTTAAGCGCGTTGCTTATTCGGGTGCGCATGATGCCACGATCGCGTCGGTTGTGAGTGGTCGCGTGGATGCCGCAGCTCTGGACATCACTGTTTGGCAAAAATTCGTGAATGAAAAAAAAGTGGATACGAGCAAGGTTGACGTCTTTTACACCACGCCTCCCTACTTTAATTACAACTGGTCGGTGCATGCCGATATGCCTGCCGCGTTGCGTGAAAAAATCACCAAAGCTTTGCTTGCTCTTGATATGAGTACCCCCGAGGGCAAAGAAATACTGACGCTTAATCGCGCCAGCAAATACATTCCTACGACTCCAGAGAACTATAAGGGTCTCGAGTCAGCGGGCAAAAGCGCAGGTCTTATTAAATAATGTCTGGCCTACGTCTTGAGTTGGATGGCATTTGCGCTCGTCACCCTGCTGCGACCCAACAGTCTCGCCCTGCGATAGAAGGGCTATCGTTGACGATTGAGCCGGGTGAGCACGTTGCGGTCATCGGGCCTTCGGGCGCTGGAAAAACCACCTTGCTTCAGTTGTTGGGTGCAGCGCTTAAGCCCTCGGCCGGGCAAGTGACGCTCGATGGCCAGTCGGTTTGGACGCTTTCGACCCGAGGTCTTCAACAGCAGCGTGGCCGACTTTTTTATGCGCCACAAACCCCGCCGTTACCACCACGACAGCGGGTGATTGTTTCATTACTCGCAGCCAAGCTGCCTGGGTTGTCTTTGTGGCAAAGCCTGAAAAACTTGTTGTATCCACAACATGTCGAAGAGGTTGCTGGCGCGTTGGCGCAATTCGATTTGCAAGAAAAGCTATGGGATCGCGTGGATCGTCTGTCTGGCGGAGAGCGTCAACGGGTGGGGTTGGCGCGCGCGTTATTAGCGCCGGCAGAACTTTGGCTCGTGGACGAACCCTTGTCTGCCCTCGATCCGACGCGTGCCCGACAGGCTATCACGACGCTCTTGCGTGAGGCGAGCGCACGAGGTGTCACGTTAGTGACGACTTTGCATCAGGTTAAGGTTGCTACCGCTGAGTTTCCCCGAGTGCTTGGCTTGCGCGAGGGAAAACTAGTCTTTGATTTGCCCGGACACGCGGTGTCGGAAGACATTTTAGCCAAGCTTTATGCGCAGTTCGAGTACGAACTCGCTCAAGTCGAGGCGCCTGTCGCGCCTCAAGAACAGCTCCCAGTGGCCAAGCGGGAAACTCGCGTGGGTTGCGCTTGAGCGCGATGATAACCACTGGGTCCGTCTCGACTTCAGTGACCAAAGATCCCGCCTTGAGAGATCCCGCTTGGACGCGTCGAGTATTCTGGTTTGTCGTGGGGTGTGTGCTCCTTTGGCCCGCTTTAGTGAGTACAGAATTTCGACCCTGGGTATTTTTTGAAAAAGAAAACCTAAAGGTCACTACGCGCTTTTTAGCCGAATTTTTTCCGCCAGCACTGAACCCTGAGTTTTTGGCCTTGGTCGCCCGTGAAGCATGGCGTACGGTAGCGATCGCCACGGCGGGGACGTTTCTAGCCCTGTTGCTTGCCATCCCGTTGACGCTATTGTCGACGACGGTGCTCTCGGTATCCTCTCTGTCTGGTCGTATGAACGCGTTGCCTTTTATCATCAGGCAGTTGATCCGCTGGCTCTTGATTCTTTTGCGCAGTGTGCCTGAGCTTATTTGGGCGCTCGTCTTTGTGCGAGTAGTGGGACTTGGTCCAGCTGCCGGAGTCTTGGCGATCGCTTTGACGTACGCGGGAATGCTGGGCAAAGTGTATGGCGAGATTCTAGAGAGCGGTGAGCGTGAACCCGCTACGGCCTTATTAAGAAATGGCGCAGGCCGTATGCAGACTTTTTTCTTTAGTATCTTGCCTTGCAATGCCAAAGAGCTGACGAGTTATACGATTTATCGCTGGGAGTGCGCGATCCGTGCCTCGACAGTGTTGGGGTTTGTTGGTGCGGGTGGTTTGGGTCAGCAAATGGACAACTCGATGCGCATGTTCAACGGCTCCGAAGTCGCCACGATGTTGATTGTTTTTATTTTGTTGGTGGGGCTCGCGGATCTCTTGAGCACTTGGATGCGGCGGGCACTGCAATGAGTCAAGCCACGACTGATCAATCGCCGTCATCGCAACCTCAGGGTGCGCCGCAACGCCCTCGTCACTGGATGCGTTTAGACTCGCCAGTGTTTTGGTCCCTGATTGGGACAGTCGCTCTGATTATTTTAAGTTTTTGGTCTCTCGATTTGCAGCTCGCGCGAGTGCTGTCTATTGAGAGTCTGGGTCGCATGGGCAAGTTTGTGGGTGAGCTCATGTCACCCAATCTCGAGCCGGTTTTTTTAAGCAAGTTGTTGCAAGCTAGCCTGGAAACCCTGGCGATGTCCGCGGTGGGGACTCTGCTCGCGGCGATTTTTGGTTTGCTGTTGGCCGTGCCCGCGAGCCGCAGTTACGCCGGCGATCCCGCGCGCTGGCGGTTTTTGACGCGACTAGTGCTCAATGCCTTGCGTGCCATTCCTGAACTCGTCTGGGCTGCTTTGCTGTTAATTTCTGCTGGTTTGGGGCCGTTTGCCGGCACGCTAGCCTTGGCCCTGCACACGACAGGCGTCTTAGGACGTTTATTTGCCGAGTCAATCGAAAATGCTCCGCAACACCCCGCCTCGGCTCTGCGTGTGCAGGGGATTGGAGAAGGGCGTGTATTTTTATACGCAACACTTCCGACGGTTTCTCCTCAATTAATGTCCTACTCGTTATATCGTTGGGAGAACAATATTCGTGCGGCTGCCGTGTTGGGTGTAGTAGGTGGCGGTGGTCTAGGTCAAATGTTGTCGTTTCATATGGGCTTGTTTCAAATGCAAGAAACTAGCAGTATTCTTGCTGCAATGATTTTGCTCGTGATTCTCGTGGATACCTTGTCTTATTTCGCAAGACGCTTATTGTCACGCTGAGGCCAATGAAGTGGGTGCCGGCGTGCGATATTTGATGTGGCGCTTGTCTTGTCGAGCTGTTGCGCAATAGTGATGGCGCAAGCCAATACTTACTCGAATAGGTCCGAACGTTAAGAGACCTTTAGAAATACCAGCGTAAAGCTGGTATTTTTTTCATTGGATGCGACCGTAATGGTCCCGCCTTGCGCCAGCATCAAAGACCTGGTGATCGAAAGACCTAAGCCTGTGCCGCTATGCTCTGGATGCGGACGAGACTTTTGCGTACGATAAAAACGATCGAACAAACGCGGAATCGCGGCTTCATCAATCGGGTGACCTTCGTTTTTTACAGTCAGCTCAACCGCATTGGGCAGGCGCGTCACGATGACCTCGATCACAGAGTGCTTAAAGGCATGTCGCAACGCATTTGAAAGTAAATTGCCGATGGCTCGCCGCACCATCAACCGATCGCCGACAATCGTCGCATCGCCTTGGAGCGACAAGCCGATACGGGCCTCTTCTGAGACAGGCTCATAAAAGTCAAAGAGAGCCTGCACCTCTACCGCCAACGAGAGCGGTTCGCGGTTGGGCAACTCAAGTCCATGCTCTGTCTTGGCCAGGTACAACATATCGGATACCGTGCGCGCCAAGCGTTGAAATTCTTCGGCATTCGAGGCGAGGATATCCCGATACGACTCGGCATCACGCTCTCGCGTGAGCGTGACCTGTGTTTGCGTCAATAAGTTTGTGATCGGGGTACGAAGCTCGTGCGCCAAATCGCTTGAAAACTCCGAGATGCGTTCAAAGTCTTGCTCCAGTCGCTCGAGCATGAGGTTCAATCCCTGCGCGAGCTCAACAAGTTCGGCTGAACTGTCCGCGGTAGGCATCCGAATATTTAACTGGCGCGCATCGATATTGCGGGCGCGTTCGCGCATGACGCGCAGGGGAGCTAATCCACGTCGCGCAGCCCACCAACCCAACAGACCACTCAGCAGCGTGGCAACAAACAGATAGATCGCAAGAGTGTAATGAAGCTGTGTCATGAAGTGCATGTGATGATGGGTATCCAAACCCAACAACAGAGAGCCTCCTTGTTGCAACGGCACTTTGATCCCGCGCAAGGTCATGTGACCTGCTTGCCAGTCATAGGAAGTCTCAGGTGGGACGTTGGCGGCGCTCAACGCAGAAAAATCTACACCGTGGGCCATAGGTCCTGAAGATATGCCGTCGCTCAGCGCAATATAAAGCCCCTGGTGACTGTCCATCTGTTGCGCCAGTAACGCGCGCACGTCACTTGGTTCAGAGGTCTGTGTTAAACCGCGCTGAACTAAGCTCGCGTTGCCCTGCAAATAGGCCAGATCCAAGTCAACGAAATGCGAATAGCTTGCACGCGCGACCATCACCCCGAGACCGCACAACACCATAGCCGAGATCAAGGCATACAAAATCGTCAACCGAGAAACAAGCGTCAAACGTCTGAGCATTACGCCGCCCTGTTCGGTTCGAGAACGTAGCCCATGCCGCGCACCGTCTGAATCAGTCGAACCTCGAAACCTTCGTCGACCTTGGCGCGTAATCTGCGCATCGCAACCTCAATCACATTCGTATCGCTGTCGAAATTCATGTCCCATACTAGAGAGGCGATCAAAGAGCGCGGAAGGACTTCGCCTTGGCGACGCACCAGCAACTCTAATAAACCGAACTCCTTGGGCGTGAGGTCAATCCTTTTCCCTGCGCGTGAGACGCGGCGCCTAAGCAGATCGACCTCGAGGTCAGCCACCTGCAAAACTGAACTCTCAGTCGCGGTAGGTCCTCGCCGTAAGACATTACGCACTCTGGCTAGCAGCTCGGCAAAAGAAAAAGGTTTAACCAGGTAATCGGCCGCGCCCAGCTCAAGTCCACGGACACGATCTTCGACCTGATCCTTGGCAGTTAAAAATATCACCGGTGTGCGGATCCCGGCCTGAGTCAGTGCTTGTAAAACACCCCAGCCATCCATGCGAGGTAGCATCACGTCCAGAATGATCAAATCCTGATCACCTTCGATCCCGAGATGTAGGCCATCCAGGCCATCCTGAACGAGATCGACGACAAAACCGGCCTCGCGCAAGCCCTGCCGCAAATAATCGCCCGTTTTAGGCTCATCCTCGACAATCAAAATTTTCAACAGGAAGAACTCCCAAAGTCAGCGTTGCGACGGATAGGCTTAGCTCTGAAACCTCAGGGGAATATACCTTAGCACTCAGCTTGCGCAAGACAGCAGGTTCAACATAACAAATTTGTAATGTTAGCGTCACGTCCGCTTGCGCCGTCAAGCACTACATTATTGAAGATGGATGGGGAGATTCCCTCCCTGACACTCAAACATTTTAACGCGACACAGGCAACGATGCATTTCTACCTCGCCCGTCCCAGACTCAAGCATTGGCTCACAGCGTTGCTCGCTGTGACCGCACTCAGTCTGCCCGCCCTGGCGCGAGCTCAGGCCACGCAACAGAGCGATCTCAGGCAATGGCGTAACGCGAACACAGACGTAGGGCGTTTTCAACGCGGTCATATTGATCTGCTCAAAGCCGAGCAGAGTCGCAGTGCGCTGACTGAGCGCGATCCAAACCTGACCCTAGGAGCGTTCAAGGAAGACCCAGCTGCGCCCGAACTCACCGAAGAGCTCGCCCGAAAAGCGGCCCTCACGCTGAACGCCGATCTTTTGACAGGTCAGCCGATCAGCAGTATCGAACGATTCACCCGAGACGCACAACTCCTAGTACTTCAACAAGCCACTTACAAACTATGGCTTGATGCCGTCTCCGCTAAAGAACAACTCAACATCCAGCAACGTATCGCTGAAGCAGCCAGTGTATCGCTTGAACTTGCCAAGCGAATGGAGAAGGTCGGTAACTGGGGTCGCAACAGACTGATCGATGTCGAGATCGGCTACCAGTCCGCGCGCAATCAACTTTTGCTGGCGGATCAAGCCGCGTTTAACAGTCGTCAAAAACTCTTCGTACAGGTCGGCTCCGAGCACTGGCGCTTACCAAGCGCACTCCCCAAACCCACGAGTCTTGCCGGCTTATCCGAACTTGTGACGCCACTTGAGCAACAACTCGCCGACATGCTGGCCCGCCATCTACAGTTCGGTCTTCTAGAAAAAGAGGCGCAGTATTATGAGCGTATTGCCGGCCCTGCCATGCTCGAACAATGGCGAAAACACCTCGACGAGATGTTAAGCGCCAGCCAAAGCTGGACCAGCGCGATTCCTACACGGGACCGTACAAAAATCCTTTGGAACCACGATCTCGAAAAAGCCATCAAAGCGCGGGCCGAGGCGCTGCGTTTGAGCATTAAGACTAAAAGCGATTTGCAACAAGCTCGAGAATATTTGCGCGCAGCCCATACGCAAGCATCAGATATTTTGAACAAGCTGCAAAATTTGTACAGCGGTGCCGAAGAAGATGCGCTGTTGCGCTACAACGGCATGTTTATTAGCACTTGGGACTTAATCGCCAAAGCGCAGACCAAGATGCAATCCGAACTCGCCGTCGCAAAAGCCAAACAATCCTTTTGGATTGCCTTGACTGACATGCGGGCATTGCTTGCAGGCGCGCCCTATGCGGGCCCTGGTGGCAATGTCGGCGGTCCTGACACTAACAGCTCTACTGGCAAAGGCCACTGAAATACTATGGAACGCAGAGACTTCATTCACAGTGCACTCCTCGGTCTGGCCGGTACGGTTACCGCGACGGCGGTTGCTAAGCATGCTCTGGCCAGTGTGCCCGAGCCGATTTATCAACCGAGCGCCGGCACAGCGCCGCCATGGCGCGGCCCAGAAACACAAGGGCCTGAGGCTCGCTATCGGCCCGTCGTGACGCTGAACGGCTGGACGCTTCCTTATCGGATGAACGAGGGTGTCAAAGAGTTTCATCTGGTTGCCGAACCTGTCGTACGTGAAATGTCGCCTGGTTTCAAAGTCAATATGTGGGGCTACAACGGTCAGAGCCCAGGCCCTACCATCGAAGTTGTCGAGGGTGATCGTGTCCGCATTTTTGTGACCAATCGTCTACCTGAAAAGACCACGATTCATTGGCATGGACAGAGACTCCCGAACGGCATGGACGGAGTGAGCGGTCTGAACCAGCCACCTATTCCTGTGGGTAAAACTTTTGTCTATGAATTCGTTGCGAAACGGCCTGGGACTTTCATGTACCACCCTCATGCCGACGAAATGACGCAGATGGCAATGGGCATGATGGGTTTCTGGGTGACCCACCCCAAGGGCAAGCACCCCAACATCAGTGAAGTTGACCGTGATTATTGTTTGCTTCTCAATGCGTTTGATATTGAGCCCGGCAGCAAGACTCCCAAGATTATGACCATGTTGGACTTTAATATCTGGGCCTTTAACAGTCGCGTGTATCCCGGAATTTCTCCCATGGTCGCCAAGCTGGGCGATCGCGTTCGCATCCGGGTTGGCAACCTCACCATGACGAACCACCCGTTCCATGTGCATGGCATTGAGTTTGAGCTCACCGGTACAGATGGCGGTCCTGTCCCTGTTTCTGCCCGCTGGCCTGAGGTGACGCAAGACATCGCAGTCGGCCAGATGCGCCAAATTGAATTTATCGCCGACGAACCTGGCGACTGGGCAGTGCATTGTCACAAGAGCCACCACACCATGGGCGCGATGGGTCATGAGGTCCCGACGATGATTGGCATCAACCATCAAGGTCTACTCGGACGGCTTCAGAAGATCGTTCCAGACTACATGGTGATGGGCGAACGCGGCATGTACGACATGAAAGAAATGGAAATGGAATTGCCCCCAAATACGATACCCATGATGGCCGGCACAGGACCTTATGGACCAATCGGGATGGGAGGCATGTTCACCATGCTTAAAGTACGTGAAGATCTAAAGCCAGGCGACTATTCAGACCCGGGCTGGTACAAACAACCCCCGGGAACGCAGCCCTACGAATACAAAGGCACCCTGCCTGCGGTAAATCGAAACAACAATCCTCAGTCGGCTGTAACGCCGGCAGGGACTCCAGTGACGCCTAAACCTGGGGATGGCAATGCCCAAGCTCGCAAGCCAAGCCCTTCGACAAGCGGTTCACATCAACACTGATTGACTCACACTTCAAACAGGCAGTACATCATGATGAAAAAAATATTCGTTCCTTTGCTTGTGAGTCTCTCGTGTGCGACCATGGCCCTGCCGGTCTTGGCGCACCAGGCAAGTCACAAAGGTCACCAGGACATGCCCAAAGAACAAAAGGAATGGGGGATTGGCGGTGACGCCAAGGCCGTGACTCGCACGATTGAGATTACGATGCTCGACACTATGCGTTTCGTGCCAGAGCAAATCACCGTTAAACAGGGCGAAACGGTCAGACTGTCCGTTAAAAACGCTGGTAAAGTCATGCACGAGTTAGTGATCGGCACAAAGCAAGAGCTCGACACGCACGCTGAGATGATGAAAAAGCGTCCCAACATGGAGCACGACGAGCCCTATATGGCGCATGTTTCTTCGGGAAAAAAAGCCGACATCATCTGGAACTTCAATCGCGCCGGCCAGTTTGATTTTGCTTGCTTGCTTCCGGGGCACTACGAGGCCGGCATGGTCGGCAAGATTAATGTAGTTGCGGGAGTTAAATAATGCGGGTTACAAAATCATTGATCCATTGCGCGTTGGCTCTCGCCACACTTGGCCTGAGCGCAAACACTCTAGCGCAGGCGATGGCAGAGGGCGTTGTCCGCCGCATCGATCTAGAGAACAACAAAATCACCATCCGTCATGGCGAGATCAAACCACTCGACATGCCCCCGATGACCATGGTGTTTGTGGCAAAGCAACCTGCGCTACTGAAACCACTCGCTCCTGGGGATACAGTCGAATTTGAAGCGTTCGAAGCGAATGGTCAGTATTCAGTCGGGAAAATCCAAAAGAAGTAAACGATCAAGCTCTGTTTTTGTATTGGGCTTTAAACGCTTAATTTTTTCCTAGTCATCGCATGCCGTTTGTCTAAGTTACGCATACTTTCGCCGGTTTGATTTGATTGTCAGTAATAGCCGTAATCATATCTTCTCAATCAATGGGCAGAAATTTGTGTGGGAATGGCGTGTGAGTACCGGCATAATATGGGCTACGAAACCACCTTCTATTCAAACCCAATTATGAGTAAATTTGATTTGACAGTACGCCATGGGCGCATATCAGACGCAAATACGACTTATTACGCGGATATCGGCATTAAAGATGGAAAGATTGCCATCATCGCTGATCGGTTACCGGCAGCGGCCTCCGATATCGACGCGACAGATTTATGGATTTTGCCTGGTGGTATCGATAGCCATTGCCATGTCGATGAACGGTCACCAATGGGCATGCGCGTGGCGGACGATTTTCTAAGCGCGACGACTGCCGCGGTATTCGGTGGTACGACAACCATCATTCCTTTTGCTGTCCAGCACCGTAAAGATCACTTGCCGACTGTGATTGCTGACTATAAGGCCTTGGCGACGCAACGCGCAGTCATTGACTACGCATTGCACTTGATTGTTACGGATCCCAACCCCGATACGCTTAGCAACCATTTGCCTGCGGCCATTCGAAGCGGAATCACCTCGTTCAAAGTCTTTATGACCTACGAGGTCTTAAAGCTCACAGACGAGCAAATTCTGGATATTCTTGAGTTGGCGGACGCCGAGGGCGCGTTAGTGATGATTCACGCTGAAAACGATGACATGATTCGTTGGTTAACGCGAAAATTACTGAGTTTAGGTCATACTTCACCCAAGTTTCATGGCGTGTCGCATGATCCAATCGCTGAAGCAGAGGCCACCAATAGAGCAGTGAGTCTGGCCGCGCTGATGGACGTTCCTATTTTGATTGTGCATGTATCGGGTATCGAGCCGTTAAGAATCATTCACGGCGCACAAGCATTAGGTTTAAATATCTTGGCCGAAAGTTGCCCGCAATACCTTTTTCTGACCGCTGAGGATCTCGATCTCCCCGGAGTGGAGGGCGCAAAATACTGTTGTAGTCCACCACCTCGCGATCCTATCTCGCAACAAGCGGTGTGGGATAGTTTGTTAGACGGTACGCTGCAACTGTACTCGTCTGATCACGCGCCGTACAAGTTTGATGAAAGCGGCAAGATCCCGCGTGGGGAGCAAACCATTTTTACCGAGATGGCGAACGGTTTGCCAGGTATTGAACTCAGGATGCCCCTGTTGTTTTCTGAGGGTGTCTTGACAGGCCGCATGCCGATCGAGCGCTTCGTTGCACTGTGCTCGACTAATCACGCCCGAACATACGGACTGTTTCCGAGCAAAGGTGCGATTGCCGTTGGCAGTGACGCCGATCTGGCGCTATGGAATCCAACTGTGAAGCGAGTCGTGCGAGCGGAGATGCTTCATGACAAGGCAGGCTATACGCCTTATGAGGGAAGAATCATCACTGGTTGGCCTACCACTGTGATCAGCCGAGGACGAGTGGCGGTGCAAGATAATCGTTTGTTGCTTCAGCCTGGAGATGGAGAGCTGCTTGCGTGTGGAACCCCAGAGCCTGTCGCGCGTCAACGATTAAATGGAAATTCTAATAGCGTTCGAAGAAAGTTTTTTACCTGATCCCGTCGAAGCTTAGAGGGAGTGACATTTACCCCTTAACAATATTCAGCCGGCGTTCACACCACGTGACTCTTCTTCGGTGAGACAGGTCAGCACCGGGTACAAAATAGTAATCGCTGGTTAATTTGCCATACTGATACAGGCCGTTGCCAGCGAGCTCGCAACCCTAATCGTAAGTCTCATGCGGGGCGAACCGTTTTACGATTCGCTTCGCGCCCGGATGAATATGCATTAGCCAGAATAGGGATGGGTTTTTAACCAATGATTCGCGATATCGATTCTGCGTGTGACCCAGACATCCTTCTTGGTTGAGATGTAATCCAGCAAACGCTTTAAGCCCGCTGAGCGCGCGGGATGACCGATCAGACGCATGTGTAAACCAACCGACATCATTTTCGGCTGCGTTTTACCTTCTTCGTACAATGTATCAAAAGCGTCTTTGACGAAATTAAACCATTCATCCGATGTCCCAACCGTACCCGCATACTTGCCATCATTATTCGTCAGCGAATACGGCACGACGAGATGAGGTTTACCTTCGACTGTTTGCCAAAAAGGTAGTTCGTCCGCATAAGAATCAGAGTCATACAAAAAACCACCCTCTTCGGCGACGAGTCGGCGCGTATTCACGCTCGGGCCATAGCGGCAATACCAACCAAGCGGTCGTTCACCAATCGTTTTCTTGAGCGACTCAATCGCAAGCCGGATGTGCTCGCGCTCTTGTTCTTCGGTCAGCTCATAATGCTTGATCCAACGCCAGCCATGACAACAGACGTCATAGCCCATTTGTCGGATTTTTTCGGCAGCGAGTGGGTTACGCTCTAAGGCAAGCGCACAGCCAAACACAGTGAGAGGCATGTTGCGCTCTTCAAACAGCTTAACGAGTCGCCAGAATCCCACGCGACTGCCATATTCAAACATGCCCTCAGCAGCCAAGTCGCGTCCGGCACCCGCCTGATTCAAGCCATGGGCCTCGGTCAAACCCGTTTCAGAAAAGCCCTCGCCATCCTGAACCGATGGTTCAGAGCCTTCTTCGTAATTCATTACAAAATTTACGGCCAAACGCGCGCCACCGGGCCACTTTGGATTAGGGGGATTATTTGCATAGCCAATCAAATCACGAGAAGGTTGCCAACTCATCTTAGGTCTCCAGAGGTTTGTGCCATCAATCAAAACAAACTACGCCTGCTGCACCATGAACGGTGTCACAGGAACAAATTCTTCATCACCCGTAGTGTTATCACGCCACATAAAAATATTGAATTTTGCTGTCTCACCAAACACTGTCATGCCGTGATGCCAAGTGTTAGGCTTGTACGTAATCCCTTGGCTGCCATTGGCCACAAAGGCTTGAACACCCTCTAAATCTGGTTTGCCGTCTGCGGTATGGGGTGCCACAACAATCAGCCAAGATTTCACGTGGGCTGGCATAAAAGACTGTGACGAAAACTCATGACGCTCTAACAAGTTGACCTCAAGCGGTAAGTCACTACCGGGCTCTTTAACCGTAGTCGACAAAGACGCTGTGGCATGCGGTCTCAGGTTACCGAGCGCATCCTGAAAATAAATACGTCCAGGCTTTTCGGGCATCTCAATGACCTCACCAAAAGGTGCGAAATCTTTGGCATTGAGAGGCTTGATCGTGACAGTTTTCATAAGGATATCCAAAATAAAGTAATAGTGAGCAACCGGGGCTAACCCTTGATGCGCTGACTTAAACCAGTCAAACGCTCCATGACTAACATTAAAACAAGAACTGAAATGATCAGTACACCCGAAACCGCTGCGACTCGCACATCCAAGGTGGACTCCATCATTCCCCAGAGCCGTATCGGCAACATGTCGCTCTTGGGCCCTGATAAAAACAGAGAAACCGGGACGTTATCGACTGAGGCCATAAACGCCATAAAAGTGCCCGCCGCGATACCAGGAAAAATCACGGGCAACGTAATCCGCCTAAACGTGTAGAGGCGCGTCGCACCGAGACTTGCTGAGCATTCAGTCAGTGAGTGATCCAGTTGAGTGAGGCTTGCTAGCGTTGTCCGCAGGACAAACGGCACTATCATCACAAAATGGCCCACAATAATCAGCTTCAAAGAGGGCCTTACACCTAGCAGCGAAAAATACATCAGGGCAGCCAAGCCAAAAGCAATACCAGGCAAAATAAGGGGCGACATAAATAGCGTATCGGCCGCTCTCGACCAGCGTGAACGGGTCGAAGAAATTCCGATTGCTGCACAGGTCCCTAGCAACGCCGCTGTACCGGCTGCCCAACACGCTACCTCAAGCGTATTGAAAGCCGCTCTGTGTATCTGTCTGGATTCACTTGAGTCAAACAACTTTTCGTACCACTGCAAGGAAAAACCCTGAGGTGGAAATTTCAAAGACTGGCTATCCGTAAACGAAGTGATCAGGACAACAACAACCGGCCCAAGCAGTACCAAAATCGCCAAGGCGGCTAGGCCGTAAATCACGACTTCGTGCGACACGTCACCGACTGAATTACGCCTAGACATTGAGATATCTCATACTCTTGCGGCCCACCAGATTCAATAAAATAATGCAACCCATCACGGATACCAACAGGGTCACCGCAGCGACCGACGCCAGCGGCCAGTTGTAAACCACCAGAGATTGCTGCCACACGACCAAAGGCAAATAGACCAGACGATTACCACCAATGACAGACTGAGAAATAAAGGCAGTGGTCGAACTCGCAAAAACTAACGTGCAGCCCGCAATCAGGCCTGGCAAACTCAGCGGCACTGTAACCTTGAAAAAAGTCCTCCAGCGCGAAGCACCCAGCGCGGACGAGGCATCATGCACACTCGGATCAATCTGCGACATCACACTGATGAGAGGTAGTACCATCAAAGGCAATTCAATTTGCGTGAGCGAAATGATCAGCCCAAGCTCCGTCTGCAATAGTCGTAAAGGCGTAGAGGTCAGTCCTAGGCTGAGCAGGGTCTGATTAATCACACCCTCTCGCCCCAAGATCACAATCCACGCAAAGGTTCGAACCACGACCGACAACAACATCGGCATGATGATGATCAAGATCAAAATTTTCTGCACATTTGGGCTTGCGCGCATATACACAACCGCGAGCGGATAACCAATCAATAATGTTGCCAGTACCGTCAGCACACCAAGCTTAAGCGTATTGCCGGTTACGACCC
>Ga0209768_10001073_pt1 | contig 17769 bp, 12 predicted proteins | sample LauGreSBDMM110SD_3_FD_187564 | JGI IMG/M metagenome (GOLD analysis project Ga0209768, IMG submission 187564) | Freshwater lake microbial communities from Lake Michigan, USA - Sp13.BD.MM110.SD (SPAdes) (version 2) | ecosystem: Environmental > Aquatic > Freshwater > Lake | place: Lake Michigan... | reverse complement strand
CAGTATTCATTCTGAAGTGGCGCTGCACTAGCCTTATCAACAGTGATGCAAGGTGTGGCGGCGAATTTCGCACCACATTTCGCACCATCCCCGCCTCCGTGAGGCTGGTGCGAAATTCCGAAACCCAGTGTTGATGGGGTAGTGGTGGGGGTTTCAGTAAACGTTTGGAACGCGAAACGCCGTTTATTGGAACGCGTGATTGAGCTGTCTCGCAAGAGTAATCTCAATATGTGAAGACAAAGGTTTTGACCACGTTGCTGGTTCTGTTTCTGCTTGGTTGTGGTGGAGAAGTCGAACAGAGCTCTGCGCCTTCTTCGATATTCACGTCCGTTGTAACCACGATTCAGGCTACGACGACGTCCACAACGCTGGCTCTTATCGCACCACCGCCCGAGTCAGATATTGAGGCCTGTCGTATTCCTGAACCGAGACAAAAGCCGGAAAATAGCCAGGAGCCGAATGTAGGTTTTCCTGTCACTCTCAATAATCTTCCGGCAAGTGGAATCATCAAGCTTGTGGTGATTCCTGTTCAATGGATTGATGTCCTCGGCGACAAAGTTCTCCTTGATGACGAATTTGAACAGGTTCGAATGTTTACTAATTACTACGAGACTGTCTCAAATGGCGCACTTAATTACGACGTCACATTCGTCGAAGAATGGATGACAATTCCTGGGTCAATCAATGACTACTCGCAGGTATATGACTCAGATTTCAACTACAAATTGGTGCAGGCCGCAATTGATGTTGCTGACCCCGTTGTTGACTTTTCTGGAACGCAGGTTGCTTTGGTCATAATCCCAGAGAACTCGCCGATTCCCACCGAATCTGGGAGGCACTACGAGGGGCAAGCCATCTCACACGCGAGTTTTCAAGGTTTTGATTCGCTTGCTGGACCGGGACCCAGGCCTGTTTCAGACGAAGGTCGAATTCCTAATTGGATTGGAGCTGGCGCATATTTTGATGACAGTGCAGGCACGCGAAACGAATGGTCGTACTACGTCCATGAGACCGGGCATATGTTTGAGCTTCCCGACTACTACATCATTGATCAGAAACAGTGGCTGTACAGCCCCTGGGAAGATATCGAACCGGTATCAATTCCCTCCGGACCTTTCAACTATTGGTCGGTCATGGCAAACCAAGATGGACCGTCTCGCACCATGGAAACTTGGAGTCGTTGGCTTGTCGGCTGGCTTGATGAAACTGAGATTTACTGTTTTGATGCGAGGGGGATGAGTTCGAGTGCGCAATTTGATCTCACTTTGATTCCTCTTGACTCATACAACGGTGAACCGAAAGCAGTCATTATCCGAACCGGAGAATCAACCGGCTTCGTGATTGAATCAAGGCGTCCAATCGGTCCCGATGAGACGCTTGAAGCGTGGCAAACTAACGCCGGGGTGGATCCGAGTGGCCTGATTGTCTACCGGGTCAACACGGCGAAGGGTCATAGCCAAGGGACGCTTTCAATAGTCCCACCAGATGGACACTTTTGGGTGAGTTGGTTTTGGAACAACCGCCAACCTGGTATCCATCTCGACGCCCTCTACCACGAAGGTGATACCACACTCATTGACGGAGTCAAGATCGATGTTCGTCAGATAGGTACTGACGAAGACATTGTCAGATTGACATTTAGCCCATAGAACTAGCGCCGCCTCCTTTCAAAGGAGGCGGTCGGTGCACTTTTGAATTTCGGGCCGTTAACTACTGCGGGTGCCGACAAGTCGCTTGGGTTCGGTGATTGGTATGAATCCTGATTGGGCGAGGTAGTAAGCGACGATGTCGACATTTTGGAACGCTTGGATTTGGCTAGACAGTTAATACCTTATGGGACACTATTTAGGCTCAGATTTGTCTCAGACCTTTCATAATGGAACCACGCCAATTGCACTTTTTGGTGTAGATCTAGGGCCTCAGAATCAGGGTTAATGCGGGATGAATCTGGCAAGATAAATGGGTGAAACTACGCGGTCCGCACTGCCTTGGTCGAAGTGTTGTGGTGTCACCGTGGCAGGCAACCCCAGTTGATTGGTCGACCGCTCGTCGCATTGACGTTTCCAAAATCAATTCCATCTTGAATCGTTTGCCTGATAATGACAATGTTTTGAAAGGCTTGCGGCGAGCTTGGCAAGAGCGAGAGGCTCTAATTATTGAGTGCCCAGATTTTCGCGTTCCTAGTAATCCAGGATTTGGCCATTTCTGGGATCTTGAACCAATTTCAAGCCCTCCTCTAGAGGATCTTGATTTCTATGTTTTCGCTAACGCTGTCGATCTTCGTGATATTGGTAAACCCAGATTCCGACCTTGGGATTTAGCCCTGCAATCGGGGGCAAAAAGGTCAGATGAAGCCGACATTATTGCCCCGTCGGGTGAACACTGTTGGATTGACGGAGGACCACTACAAGTTATAGAACACGAAGATCTCATGGGGCATGGTGTTGTCCCACGTATTCACCTTCAACAGAAAAGTTTTCAAACGCTCCACCGGGCGAGCGTGCTGTCATCTTCATTAGCGGTGGATCAAATCGCTGCAGTTCAACACGTTTCAGGGCCGGCGCGCATAATTGCCCCAGCAGGTTCTGGCAAGACACGGGTAATTACTGAGCGAGTTCGGCACATGGTGGCACAAGGTGTCTCGGTGAACGCAATAACGGTGGTCGCATATAACAAGCGCGCTCAGGAGGAAATTCTCTCTCGGCTATCTGATTTACCTGGAACATCAGTCAAAACATTGCATGCCCTTGCCGGTGAAGTGCTTAGTAAACGTGGAATATCAAAAAGGGCCCCATCAGTAATTAACGAAATTAGAGTTCGAGAAATTCTCATCGGGCTTGCACCGACGATGAAGCGTCGGGCAAATACGGATCCAATTGAAGCATGGGTAGACGCAGCGGCATTTGCTCGCGACACCCTTTCGTCGCCTGAAGAAGTTGTGGCATCGTTTCCCGACGTTTCAAATTTTGCGAAGGTGATCAACGAATATCGGCACTGCTTACAAGACCAGAACATTATTGATTTCCCCGAGATGGTCCTCTTAGCTTGTGAGGCACTTCTGCTTGACGAAGGATTGCGGCGGAAAGTTCGTTCCAGAGTTGGGACCTTGCTGGTTGACGAATTTCAAGACCTGACTCCTTTGCTATTGCTATTCGTTCGACTCCTCGCTGGACCAGCGAATGAAATATTCTGCGTAGGTGATGACGATCAGACAATTTATGGATACTCGGGCGCAAGACCTGATTGGCTCGTAAATTTTGAAGAGTACTTCGCTAATTCTGATCAATACGCGTTGACAGTTAACTATCGATGCCCGGGGGATGTTGTACAGGCTGCAGTCAACTTGCTGAAAAACAACACACACCGAGTTCAGAAACATATTCAAAGTTCTCCTTCTCAGCGTGAAGAGAGCGGCCTATCTGTCGTCAACTCTGAATCGCCCGACCAAGAACTCCTTCGTGTGGTAACTCAACAACTTGAGGAATCCGCCTCGACACGCGACATCGCAGTTTTAGCTCGAGTCAACGCATCACTTTTGGGCCCATATCTAGTTCTGAGTGGTTCAGGAATTGCATGTCGTCGACCGATTGGCATGAGCCAAGAAATTTTGTCACGAAATGGAGTCGCTTCACTTTTAGCTTGGGTTGATATCGCCGCTAGTGCAAAACGTCCCCTCTCGCAAAAGTCAATTCAGTTAGCTCTTAAACGACCACGAATATCGGCTTCACCCAAAGTTTTGGAAATAGTCGAAACGAAAACTGATTTAGATTCGATTCAGACTTTTGTTAATGGGAATAAAAACTTGGCTATGAGGGAGAGTTTGAAGAAGTTCGTTGATGACTGTAGAAAACTTCAAGCGTTGGTAGAGAAGGGCGCATCAACTTCGGAAGTAATCAGTTATGTCCTAGACACGATCGGCCTTGCAGAATCATGTAAAGATCTTGATAATTCGCAACGTGTAGCTCGAAAAACAACACATTTTGATGAACTTCAATCAATTAAATCAATCTCAGGACTAGAAAGTGATCCGACTAAATTCGTTTCATTCGTTCGGGATGTACTTTCCCGAGGAGAAAACAATACAGATGGGATCACTTTCGAAACCGTTCATCGGGTCAAAGGTCAAGAATGGGCCAATGTGCATGTCGTTAGAGCCATCGACAATCAAATGCCGCACCAACTGTCAACCAATATTGAAGAAGAGAGGCGCATCTTTCACGTGGCCATCACACGTTGCTTAAAAACTTGCACTATTTATGTTGATGCCAACGAAAGCGGCTCACCGTTTGTTGCTGAATTAGGTGGTGCTGTTTCGGCGATCAAAGAAATGCGAGTGAGCAAAGGTTCATCCCTGCCAACAACCGCAACTTCCAAACAAACTTTAAAAGTGGGAAACCAAATAATCCAAATAGTGAATTATGATAATGAACTTTTTGAAACCCTAAAAGAGTGGCGTCAAGTGATTGCCAAGCAAAATCGCTGGCCGGCCTACACAGTGCTTAAAGACGCAACCTTGAAAGAAATTGCATCTGTTAAGCCGCGGACGAAGAATGAATTGCGCAAAATCAAAGGAATCGGTCCCACCAAGCTTGAACTGTATTCAGATGAAGTTCTTGAGATGATCAAGTCAAGTTTGTAAGGCCGACGGGTACACCCAGTTCCCGTTAAGGGAGGCGGTCAGATAAAAGCCAGGCCTCAAATAGGGAGGCGGTCATTTGAGAGCCAGGCCTATAATAGGGAGGCGGTCACGAAAATTTAAGGCTGTAAGCCTGCGTCGCGCCTACGTTTTGCGGTAACCGGCGAATCAACCCCGGCGTCGCGCCACTTTCTTGCAGTCTCTGGTTCGAATCCCTCTTTCGACCAGTTGATTCCTTCGTGCGGAGCAAACCCCTGCATTTTCCATAATTCGAGTTGCTCAAAACTTCCTTCGATCTCGAACCAAGCGTAGGCATCGTCAATTTTCATGCGAGAGTCAGAATTAAGTATCGCTCCAATCTTCATCAGAGTTGGGAGAACATCTCCTTTCTTCACGGCGTCCTTTAAGTGCTTCAGGAGGAAACCACGTTGAGTAAGGAGTGTCGCCAACCAATAGCCCGTACCTAAATCAAGTAGTTTTTCAATGATCCCCAAATTGCGAACAGAACCACCGTGACGGATCACCTCAGCTGCAAGTCCAGGCTTTCCACCCGCATCGATGACTTCGAGAATCTCGCTGCTTGATAAGCCCCAATACTTCTCGAGGTTGGGTGCCGTAATTGGTAGCCCGACCTGCTTCAGGCTTTCGAAGTTTCTAGGCAATGCGTCCCAGCAACAATTGGTCCGGTCATTGTCATTGAGTCGTAACTGACTGCTTGCATGAAGTACCTCGAACACTTCAGCATTAGCAAGTAATTGGTCACGAAGACTCATAATTTGAGCTGATGAAAAGCCAGAAGGGCTCCATAGTTTCACGTACTGCTCAAAATCATCTGTCTCACCAGGGAATTCTTGAGTTTTATAAAATAGAGCGTCTTCTAATTTGAAGCCCAATTCTTTAAAGCGAATACTCGCGCCGGTTCTGAATCCCTTTTGCACGAACTCCGAAGCTATTTGTGGGGTACAACCCCACTTGAGCCAACTTCCAGTTGAGTTTTCATCTGGACTAAAGCCGGCACCATGCCAAGCCATTGCCTCATCGATGCCATCAAAAAGTGTTGCCCACTGTGCAGCTTCATCAACGGGGCAATCGGAATTCAGCCATCGGATCAAGTCGGCACGGCTCAATGAGCAGTCAAGTAGTCGCCTGATTGCATTTGTGCTTTCAATGTCAAAAAGCTTTGGTCCTAAATCAACGCCAGAGTCAAGAGCATCTTTCCAAACCAAATACGTGTCTGGGGCTAATCCTGATGTATCAAAATCTGGATGGTTCCGTTCAAAGTTATTTATGAAGCAATCAACGCATAAGTCATTGTAATTTCTGAACCATCTCGGACCATCGAAGTCGATCCAATATTCTTCAAACCGTTGATCTGAAAGTGTGCACCTCTTCTTGCAAAGTCCGCATATTGCAATTGTATTGTCAGATTCGTGAACAGCGGGGAGGTCGTCATCGCTGTATCCGCACAGTGGGCAAGTCTTTTCTTTTCCGTATAGAAACTCCTGCCCACATTCCTTGCAGAATTCAATTTCAACCTCATTCATGCGGGACCACCTTGTTTGTGAAAAGAATTAAGCCGCTGTAAAAACACTAATTGATCGGTGAGTCGAGAATGTCAGTCCCCTTGCTAGGGAGGCAGTCACCGATAAGCCAGGCCTCTAACAGGGAGCGGTAGAAGTTGTGATAGGCCTCAAATAACGAGATGCATTCGCACGAAGTTTCGACCTGCAGAACGGACTAACTTCTTTAATCGAATACACCACGGACTTTGGTTGTCCCGGTTTTTCCTTTTGCCCTCGTCTTAGGTTTCGGTGGAATAATTGCCATTTAGACGGAGCGTTAGGGCGTCTCTTTACACACGCAGCCTCTAGTACACAAATGATTAGGGCACAAGGAATTGTCCGTCGACCCCCAAAATGCTGGCGAGATAACTGAAATAATTGGGTTTCAACTGGCGTGCCTAAAGATATGTGTAATCCTTGGGGAATGAAGAGCTTCAAGTTCGAGGAACTCACTACGGTGCCGCTTGTCGTCGATGCTGTTTATGAAGGTGGGACGACCGGAAACTTGAATTCCGAAGTACTAAGTAAGTTGCTATCTGCGAGGGATGACAAAGGTAAGGCTCTAAAAGTCCACAACGCCGGGGGGTTTCGATATCGCGGGCCTCGGCTTAAGCCGTTAGTTGTTGCTCTTACATCAAATTCGAGCGAACCTGCCTGGCCAGACTCCATTAACCCATTCACAGGCCAACTGACCTATTTCGGAGATAACCGAAGCCCGGGCGAACTTCATGAGACTCATCTCGGTGGTAACCAAATCCTGGCGGATGTATTCGCCCGTTTCGGGGACGGGATTATCGCTAGGGAATCTCTGCCAGTTTTCTTTTACTTCACGAAGTGGAGTGGTTACAGTCAACAGTTTCGAGGCCTAGTTGTGCCCGGCGGAATTGGGGTGACATCAGATGATCAACTCAGTGCGATTTGGAGAACGAAGGGTGGCTCTCGGTTCCAGAACTACAGGGCTCTCTTTACTGTTCTGAATATTCCCGAGATATCGCGTCAGTGGATATCTGACTTGATGCTTGAAGAAGACAAGCTACTCAACGCTCCAGAAAGCTATAAGCGGTGGGTGAAAACCGGGAAATATGAACCACTTGTTTCTGAGAACATTGTTCAGGTTCGTACTAAACAAGAACAGTTGCCACAGGACGAGGTGGGTCTGAAACTCGTTGCACATATTCACAAGAGATTTGAAGACAAACCGCATGACTTCGAACCAGTGGCGCTTGCACTTTGGGGTCTACTCAGCAAGTTGCCGATGGACGCAGAAGTTACACGACAAGCAGTGGATGGAGGTAGGGACGCATTTGGGGTAGTGCGAGTCGGGCCAACAAGCGACCCCCTTAAGCTGGACTTCGCGCTTGAAGCAAAGTGTTATGGGATAAACAACTCGGTCGGAGTTAAAGAGACAAGCCGATTGATAAGCAGGCTACGTCGCCATCATTTTGGTGTGCTTGTTACAACTTCGTACATCGGTCACCAGGCTTACGAGGAGATTCGTGAAGACGGACACCCAGTCGTTCTGATGACTGGAGCCGATATTGCGAACGTCCTGCAAGCGAACGGCCATGACAACGAGAAGAAGCTTGACGCATGGATTGACACAATTGTGTAGATAGAAGTCGTGGTCTTTTGTGCTTCTTCTGCAGCCGTTGTTTCAACTGCAGTGATCAAATTGCAAACTGCAATACCTGTAGGTATTCCCTGCAAATACTCTTTGCTTGCCCAGGACGCGGATTTAGTCTTGCTGGTAAAATTGAGAACCGTTGAGCGCCGCGTACGTTGTTTGGATCTAACCTAGACACGTCTAGAACAAAAGATCTAGCTACCTGTATTGCTAATCTTTGTTTTGACGACTTGGTAACGGGGTGACGAAGCTTGGTGGCATCAGAAAACTTTCCGAGATTGCAGGGTGTGCCAGCGACTCAGAGTCGTGCCAATCGAGCGTCTTCAAATCGATCGCAGCTTTCAAACGCTTTCCTCACGGCGTTGCTTGAAGCCATGCCAAATCTTTTAGGAATTTCTGAATGCCTGGTCGCCAACTACAGCGGAAATTGGAGGATTCAGGTCAACGACTTTTTCCCCCTTGAATCGATCCGTGTAAGCGAGCGTGATGAGAGCAGCCTAAAGTCTGAACCCTTATCAGGAAATGCAAAGCTTCTTTTAGGGATTTACGGCGGCGTTCGTGGGGCGGAAAGAGGGCTGGATCCGTTAGCTGAACAGATTTGTGGACTAGCTCGCCTCTTGCGTGAAAGCGATGCCTTATTGTTCTTGGTTCCGAGTCTCTATCGCGCTCTTCGGCAGTCAGATATTGTCACAATTCTTCGCAATGAGGGATTCTCTATTTCTGGAATCATCAATACGCCTCCAAATTTCAATCGTCTGCAAAGGCCCACTGCTTTTCTTCTCATTAAGAGAGTAACGACAGAAACGGCCATCGCATTAGACCACACCTCCGCCAAGGGTTTGCCGCAGGTCATGAAGAACGTCGTGGAAGGAATTGATACTGGGGAGATTCGAACAGGAGTTTCGGTCAGTCCTGAAAAGTTTCGCGGATTTGAGCATTGGTATGTTGAGCGAGAAGCAGAAGGACTACTAACTGACTTCGGGATTTATGGGCAGGTTCCTCTTGGTGAACTTGCATATGAAATCAACCGGTCAGAGAACGGCCATCAGTTTGAGCATATTGCTGGGTCGATCTATATTCCGAAGACACCGGGCAACGATGTCGTCACCGAGATTGCTCACCTCTCAATGATGCATGACAAGTATTTCCAACTTGTTTTAAACGAAGACCGAAGTCTGGCTGTATTCGTGGCGAATTACCTCAATACTTACCACGTTCGCCGGTACTTGGAGGCTGAAAAGAGTGCGAGAGATGGCAGCGCCCAACAGCTCATTATGCAACAGGTCGCGGAAATCCCGATTACCTTGCCCGATATTGAAACTCAGCGACAGATTGAACCCAACATCATCAAACTGAATACGTTACGTGAATACGTGACTGAGTTGATTCAGCATGTTTCACTTAGACCGTCTTCTAGTGAATCAATGCTTCGTCAAGTGAACGATGCGCTTGAGGTTTTCGAAAAACTCTCTGCTGCGGATCAAATTCTTGCTTTAGTCCGAGACGGGGAATCCCAGTTTGTTGAGTTTAAGGCTTCATTTTCTCTCCCAATCGAGCCAGATGGAGCAAGAAACGACGACAAGGCAAAGCAAAAGAAACCACCTTTGGAACCAAGGCAGTTGCAAAAGAGTCTCGAGGAATCGGCACTGAAGACAATTGTTGCCTTCTTGAATTGCGATGGAGGCGATCTTTTGATTGGTGTAAAGGACAATAAGACAATTAGTGGGGTCAACGATGAGATTAAACAACTTCGAGGAAGTAACCCGGACAAGTTTTTGCTCTACTTCGGGGACAAAGTTAGAGAGCGAATAGGCGCTGGATCGCTTACGTATGTCAAGCACACACTTGTAGAGATTGATGGCAGGCTTGTGTTGCGAGTTCGTTGCGAGCAGTCGGATGAGCCTGCATACCTTGATGGAGACTTTTTCTACGTGAGAATGAGTCCATCCACACATCATCTAAAAGGTCAGGAAGCGAACAGGTTCATCAAGGGACGCTTTCAGTAGCGGGACAGACCTTTGAACTAGAAGTATGACAATTGGGGCATCGAAGGCTTCGTTTTACCAACAAGCCGATTTCGTTATGGCTAATTGATGTGTCTATGAAGGGAATTCATAGATAACGGAACATTCCAAAATCTGTCAAATGATGTTGGTAAATGGTTCTGAGTCCCAGCAGCGGTGCAGTTGTTGTGAGGGTTCTAGCTACCTTGATGAAGGGTTCTCAAGAATGCCGGTCTCTTTTGATGGGCGGTCTAGATGGATGGCCAGTTAATTCGCGCAGATTCAATGAGCGACATTCAGATTGATTTGTCTAGTCGCTTAATCCCAGAACCCAATCGGCTCGGCGTCAATCGGTGATGCGCAGATAGGGCAGCTATCGCCATGGTCAATTGCTTCGATTGTTTTACGGCAGTACGGGCATCTCAAAACGGCCTCTTCAAAGTTTGTACTCCGTTTTAACTTCTTCAAAACATAGCGGTGGCAGTGATAACACGCACACAGCTCGGAACCGACCCCCAACATGCCGACGCCCACATGTTCAATGCGGATTATTCTGCATTTTTCACACTGATAGCTGATCATGTGTCCCATGAGATTCCTTCCTTTCGTTCGCCTAGTGGTCAGTGATCGTTCGAATAGGCGATGTTTCAAACGGCTGATTCACATCAATCATTCGAGACAATGATTGAGTCACCATATTGCTTGTGCTTGCAGTTCGGGCATGTCACCGACGTTGCCTCATCGATTTCTTCATCGGTCCATTCTTCACCGAGCGAAAGGTTGATCGACCCTCGAATCCAGTCCCTATAAGTAGTTGAACATTTGGGGCACTGAACTTCAATTTCTTCAATAGGTGAGGTCATAGGTTTCTCCGGTCGCTTCTAGTGAAACCTTAAATTGGGGGTGTGGCAGGGTGGCACGGCAATCAGAATCCTCCAATTTGTATAGGATTCAGACAGAAAATTCTGGTTCATTGATTGACGATGAGCGCCCCAGATAGGAGATGCACCCTTGTGACAAAGAACAATCTGCGCGAATCGGATCTCTACGGCCCAGTAGAAAAGTGGGCAAAAAAACACTTCGGTTGTTTCGCTACAGGAATCAACAAAGGCACGGAATACGGGCGGGTCGACGTCGTTGGCCTCAGACAAATTCCCGGAGATTTTTCAGCAGATACGGAGTTCATTTGTATTGAGGTAAAGAAAGGAACTCAGCCTTTTTTGAATGCTCTTGGACAGGCCTCTTCTTATTCCATCTATGGGGATTACTCATACTTGGCCGATTATCGCCCCAATGGACCATTCAGTGAAATAGAGAGGGTGCTGGCAGAACGATTAGGGGTCGGGCTGATACGAATTGACAGTCGATTATCTGTGAGTCTTATTTCGACTGCCAGGAGATGTCAGCCAGATGAAAATTTCCGCCTGAAAATTGCAGATCAACTAGGTTTTGTTCGGTGCGTAATGTGCACGACATTTTTTGGCAGAAACAGGGAAAACAGGAATTGGGGCAACTTACAGAAACATGTTGATAACCGTGCAAAGATGATTTCAAGCGTTGGGGACGGCAAAGGAATCTACTTTTATTCAGATGATGCTTCAAGTAACGACGTCACTCACGACACAAGACATAGTGGTGATCGAATTTACAATCGGCGCTTCATGTGTAATACCTGTGCGGATTTGTTCCTCAGTCGGTGAGATCAGTTTTTTCGTTCACTGAAGGTTGTCCCCCTGACTAGGAGGCGGTTGTCTATGTACTAGGCAATGACCGAACACATCACACCACATTGGAAATCACTACTCGACGAGTTTGAACTTGACTGGCGGCTGGCTGGCCTGGCTCCTAAAACAGCCACCGAATACGTTCGACATCTACACGGTTTTCTCACACTGTTTCCTGAACCAACTGCGATGAACGCAAAGCACTGGTTGGAACAATGCCCCACAGCACCCAGTAGGCGCTACAAGGCTCGTGCATTGCGTCGATTCGCTAAATGGCTTGATGTAAGGGGAGACCACTGCATGGACTGGTGGAATGACATTCCACTCGCAGTAGAGCGACCTCGTCCACAGGCCACTGTCACGCTTGATGATTACTTGCTTGTTCAGTCACGGGTCACTCGGCCACGTGATGCAGTGATTGTCGAGTTGTTGTGGTGCACCGGCATGCGACGGTCTGAAATCGCTCGAGCACAGGTGGAACATCTCAACCTTGCAATTGGCATTCTGACTATCCCTGTTTCTAAGACCGGCAAGTTCCGAACAGTGCCCCTTTCACCATCTGCTCTGCAGGCTCTGAAGGGATTCTTGAAGGAACGCACCACGGGGTCAGTAACCCAATTGACAACTGATGGGATTCGATCTGTCTTAAGACGCCTAAACGCCCCACCCGCTCATGCATGGAGACGAGGCTGGGCTGTTCACGCCCTACGTAACGGGGTTTCTGAGGTCTCTGTACGGACAATCGCCGGCTGGTCGAGCGGTGCCATGGTGGCTAGATACACGGCTGCTTTGTCCAATGAACTGGCTGTTGCCGAGTTTGAAAGGTTGTGGGGCCAGTGAAGCCTGAAGTTATGGAATTTAAGACAATTGAAGAGGCGAAGACTGTGTCGCTGACATGTAGATAACTACCATGTCGTACCCTTCAATTACAGTAAAGATTTAAATGACAACGATCGCTGAAATCCATCTAGTGGTAAGAAAGAACTCATGATTGCAGAAGAAAATCAGATTGAAGTGAACAATGGATTCACGTTTATTGATCTCTTCGCTGGAATTGGGGGGTTTAGGCTGGGGCTGGAAGCGGCGGGCGGCACAGCGGTATTCACGAACGAATGGGATAAGTACGCTGCAGTGACCTACAAGTCCTGGTTCTCTGAAACGGAGATATCAACAGAGGACATACGCAAAGTTGATGCGAAGAGACATATCCCTCTGCACGATGTATTAAGTGCAGGCTTCCCTTGTCAACCATTCTCCATAGCTGGGGTTTCCAAGAAAAATTCTCTAGGCAGACCTCATGGGTTTTCTGATCTACAACAGGGAAATCTTTTCTTTGCAATTTGCGACATTATCTCAATCAAGAAACCAAAAATAGTGTTTCTCGAAAACGTGAAAAACCTAACCACCCATGATGGCGGTAAGACCTGGAAAATCATCGTGGAGAGTCTTGAGCTACTGGGTTATGACGTCAAATTTAAGGTCATCAATGCCGCCGCATGGGTTCCTCAGAATCGCCGAAGAGTATTTATTGTTGCTCTGAATAAGCGGAAAATAACAAAGGAGATAAGGCACAGTTTTTCTTTCCCGATCGAGCCTCGGAAGAAAATTACGTTGAGTTCAATACTCGAGAAAACCGCCCCAGATAAGAAATACATGTTGACAGACAATTTGTGGATCTACCTTCAAAACTATGCTGCGCACCACAAAGCAAAAGGAAATGGGTTTGGCTACAAACTTTATGGACCCGATGACGTAGCAGGCACCCTCTCTGCTCGCTATTACAAGGACGGTGCCGAAATCTTGATCAAACAGGCTGGTTGGAGAAATCCACGAAGACTCACGCCAAAGGAAGCCGCCAAGTTGATGGGATTTAATGCTCAGATGGCGAGGGGGAAAGGATTTACTGGCGGATTTCCGCAGGTCGTTTCTGACATGCAGTCTTACAAACAATTCGGAAATAGCGTATGTCCATTTGTCGTCTCAGAAATAGCAATGGAAATTAGAAGAGTCTTGTCACTCAATGAAAATTCCCGAAGATAACTAGAACTTGAGGAAAAATGAATTCTTACACGGTTATCGCACAGCGGATCAAGCAAGGTGATTCGTTTGCATTCCTTTTTTCTATGCCAATTAATGTCGCGCTTGATGTCCTAGAAGTGCCTGATCCCAACAAGCCCTTTCCGGACAATAGAAGAGTTTCTAAAAAACACGCTCTAGATTTTGGAAACTATTGGGAGAAACATGAAGGTGGTTGGATTGTTCCCCCAGTGCTTCTGGACTCTTCAAAGTCTATGAAATACAGGGTTATTTCAAACAATAATGGTGAGTCAGAATTTGTGGAATTAGAAATAGATGCTTCTAAACACGATGAGATTCGAATTCTTGATGGACAACATAGAATTTTAGGTTGGTTTTTGAAATCGCTTGATCTCGATAGTCGGTTATTGGAAACTACAACTCACTTCAACAAAGCAATTCTAAAAGATGAGAAATTGAAGTCTGAAATTTTTTTATCAGAAATAGAAAACATCAGAAAGTCAAAAGAGCGGATTGCCAAGGAGCACGTAACCGTTTATCTCATTGATTTTCTCAGCCCAAAGCTTCACCAGCAATTTTTTGTAGATATAGCTAAGAATGCGCTAGGTATAAATAAGACGGTCCAGGCAAAGTTTGATAATGCGAGTGTAATAAATCGAGTATCCATAAAGCTGATTAATTCACATCCACTTTTAGTCGGGCGTGTAGACCTTGAAAAGACTGGCTGTTCAGGCGAAAACCCCAACTTGCTCTCGGTTGTCAATATTTCTGATATCACTCGTCACGCATGTTTCGGTGTCAACCGTCGGGTAACCGCTGCTAAGGAAAACATTTACAATGACGATGAACTTGAAGCAAATGTAAAATTGTTTTTTGATTCTATGGTCAAAAAGATACCTGTATTAAAAAAAATTATTGATGGGACGCTAGAGCCAAAATCGCTGCGTGAAGATTGCATGTTGGGTTCAAGCACAATTTGGAGATGCCTTGCCGGTGCCTTTTATGAAACATGTGTCGTTAATGATGATAATGAAGGGGTAATTGAGGTTGACTCAAAGCAACTTAGGTACTTCGAGAATTTTCTTGAGCTCTTTTCTCAAAATATGCAACTTCCAATTAGTCGCCAGTGGTTTGCAACTACCTTATTTCCTACGAGGCGCAGTAAGGCCCCTTCATCTCGCGCGCAGGACTTGAACTCAATGGTCGAATTAATGACTGCTTACAGTAGAAACGGTCAACTTTTTTGGCCTAGAAACCCAAGTGGTTTATGAAAATTACTTTGAACAGTCAAGAGAAAGTTTTTGTCTATTCTGACTCGTCAGTAACTTCAATAGAAAGATTGGTCGAGTTAGAAGACGAACTATCGCTTGAATATCCGAAGTTTGAAATCCTAAAAAACTATTGGGACGTGGGTTTTGAGTATTACTACGTTGACAAAGAAAATGGAATCATTGACGTTCAATTAGTTTTGACCGATAAGACTCGATCTATAAAGCTAATTCCACCTAATTTCTTAAACGCTGACTATTTCCTTGTCGATGAAATGGTAATACCGATAAGAAAATATCATTTCGAAGTTCTGAGAAGTTTTCTTCCAACATTGGATCATGATGGGCTGATTGGACTCACCATCAAGGAGTTGATGAATTTTGATTACTTTGTTTCAACCAACGGCTTTGAAATTGGGCGATCGGAACTGAAGGATGAAGTTCTTGCAAGTTCTCGAGTTGATACAAAACAGTTTGAGTCAGTGTTGGCTGTTGTGCCGTATCCCTACCAAGCGATCGGCATCGAATGGCTACGCAGTCTGCAATCTCTTGGGCGAAAAGGAGCGATTCTCGGTGATGTGATGGGTCTGGGTAAGACTCTTCAAGCGATTGGGCTTTTGACCCACAATGTTCGAGCGGGAAAGCAAAATAACCTTGTGATCTGTCCAGGAACGTTGGTAGAAAACTGGCGCAGAGAGCTCACCAAGTTTTCGCCAGATTTGCGCACCTATATTCATTTTGGTCCATTCAGAGCTGGGGTAGACGAAAAAGTAAAAGGTTACGACGTTGTCGTTACCTCTTACGATTGTCTGGTTGCTGATCATTCAATGTTGTCGGATGTACCTTGGAATCTCGTAATAATTGATGAGGCTCAGGCGATAAAGAATCCCGCAGCCAAAAGAACCATTAGATGTAAGGCGTTGCCACGAAATTTTGGATTGGCTATTAGCGGCACACCGCTTGAGAATCGCTTAATGGACTTATGGTCTTTGAGTGATTTTGCGGAACCCGGGATCTTTGATTCCCAGTCAAATTTTGAAGCTTTGTACGAGGACTCACCCACTGGGGCATCGGAAGTCGGAAAGATTCTCAGACCAATTTTGTTGAGGAGGCGGCTGCACGAAATTGAACACCAGCTTCCTGAGAAAGTAGTCCTAGATCACCCGATTCAATGGCCGGTGGAGCTAAACGATCTTTACGAAAAAGTTCGGATTGAAGCACTAGAAGAATTCACGAGTGCTGGAGGCCTTGTTGCTACAGGAAGATTACGAAAGCTGACAACGCACCCATTAATGATGGACATTGATGCTGAGGGCATGACGAAATTATCACCCAAATATAGTTTGACGGTTGAAATTATTGAAGAGCTATTCGCCAATGGCGAAAAATGCTTGGTATTCGTCAGTTATTCCAAAATGATTGATCGTATGAAACAAGACTTAGAAAATAGATATCCGAATAGTTTTATTCAATCTCTTGATGGGCGGACTGCAATGTCCTCACGTGATTCCTTGGTGAGTGAATTCAACTCGTTCGCAGGGAGCGGGGCTCTCATATGTAATCCAATAGTCGCTGGAGCCGGGTTGAATATCACGGGAGCGAATCATGTGATTCATTACAATCTGGAGTGGAACCCCGCGAAGGAAGACCAAGCTACTTTTAGGGTCTATCGAAATGGCCAGTTGAAAGAAACTTTCATTCACCGTGTCTTCTACGTAAATACTATTGATGAAGTAATTAACGAGCGGATTGAAATGAAACGAAGTTTGTCTGATTTAAGTGTTGACTACGCAACTTCAAACGAAGATTTCTTTGCTGGACTTCAAGTTAGTCCTGTAGGTTCCAATGAAGATTAAGTCGGCTACCAAGATATTAAGTGATAACGACGTGGGAGCAACTAATTCACATCAGGCTGGCTTTTTGATACCTAAGTCTCTCATTAAACATGGATTGTTTGATGCCTTGCCCGAGAAGGTTTTAAACCCTCGAAGCAGATTAAAATTTCTAGATCAAACGAGCCAAGATGTTTTCTACGTCAATTTCATTCATTACAACAACAAACTATTTGGTGGCACTAGGCACGAATTTCGTTTAACTGGGATGACGAAGTGGATAAAAGAAAATGGACTCAGGGGAGGAGATTCAATTGAAATTACGAGAAATTCCTTATTTGAGTATTCTGTTAACATCCAAAAAGCAAATAGACGAGCACAGAATCTGAGTCAAGAGTCTTGGATCTTGCTCTATGGGGAAGAGGCTTAAGATGGAAAACAATTTTGCTGAGGTAACTCGCGACGGAAAAACATTTATAAGGGTTCCTCCGGACGCCTCGCGAATGGTAAGAGGCATGGGGAAGTTGTCCTATGAATTTGAGCAAGCGATTGCCGACCTGATTGATAATTCAATTGCCGCCAATGCTACGAAAGTCGAAGTTGTTATTGAACAGCGCATAGGTGGAAAAGTTTATATCCACGTAGCCGATGACGGGGATGGTATCGAAACACTGGGGCTACCAAAAGCAATTCAATACGGAGCTGCTGATCGAAAAAATGACTCAAGCCTTGGTGTTTATGGGTTTGGACTCAAGACGGCATGCCAGTCTTTCGCGAGCAGTTTCAAAGTTGTCTCAAAAGTTAAAGAACAAGCTGATTACAGCATGATTATTTTTGATGAAGACATAATTCAAAAATACGATGATTTCTACTTTGAAGTTGGAAGTCCATCCAAGTCACTTGCGCGTGCCCTAGATAATTTGGCTACTGGTGGAAGTGGCACATTGGTGGTTACTGAGAATGCGGACCGTGTAAATACCTTGCAAACCGCCTCCGATGAAAAGAGAATGAAGGACTTTTTGGAGAAGGGGAGTAAGAGCAAAGTTGAGAAAACCAAGTTGCATTTACGAAAGACATTCCAAC
>Ga0209768_10001071_pt1 | contig 17781 bp, 13 predicted proteins | sample LauGreSBDMM110SD_3_FD_187564 | JGI IMG/M metagenome (GOLD analysis project Ga0209768, IMG submission 187564) | Freshwater lake microbial communities from Lake Michigan, USA - Sp13.BD.MM110.SD (SPAdes) (version 2) | ecosystem: Environmental > Aquatic > Freshwater > Lake | place: Lake Michigan... | reverse complement strand
CTTATGATAAGGCACGGCTAATTCTAAACCGGCTTCTGTTTCTTTTAATATTTCAAAACCTAAACTGGTAAGAATGGTTTTTACTTTTTGGGTTGGATAAACTTTACCACTTAACTTTTTTAAATAAGCGAAGCTTATGTTCACTTTAGTTTTAGGGGCTGGTGCAGGATACACATCTATGACTTCACTACATTTTCCACCTGCTAATTCTTGAATTAATTGAGCCGCATGTTCTAAGACATGCACAGTGCCATCAATGGCCACGCCTTTTTCAAAACGAGAAGCTGCATCGGTTCTTAAACCATGGTGCACCGATGTTTTTCTGATATGTACATTTTCAAACAAAGCACTTTCTAAAAATAAATTCTTAGTACTAGATTTTACACCAGAATTGAATCCTCCAAATACACCTGCAATACATAGAGGTTTCTGTGTATCGCTAATCATTAAATCATTGGCTGTTAATGTTCTCTCTACGCCATCTAGTGTTGTAAACTTGGTACCTGCTGGATATTTTTTTACTAGAATAGTTTTATCCTTAATTTCATTAGCATCAAAAGCATGCAGTGGCTGTCCTGTTTCATGTAAAATATAATTCGTAATGTCTACAATATTATTAATGCTACGAACACCAATGGCTTGCAATTTATTTTTTAACCAAGTAGGAGACTCTTTCACCGTTACTCCCTCTATTACAAGGCCACTATATCTTTTACAACCTGCTGTATCTTCAATGCTTACTTTAAAAGGCGCCACCGATTTATCTTTACTTGCCTGCTTTTTAAATGGGCTAATAGCCGAAACCGGCGATTCATGATAAGATAAATAAGCACAAACATCCTTGGCTACACCATAATGACTCATGGCATCCATTCTATTGGGTGTAAGTCCAATTTCATAAATCCAATCTTCATAAGATGCATAAATACTTGAAACCAGCGTGCCTGCTTTTACACTTGCATCCAACACTATAATTCCTCCATGGTCATCGCTTAAACCAATTTCATCTTCTGCACAAATCATTCCTTCACTTTGCTCTCCTCTAATTTTAGCAAGCTTCATGGTAATGGGTTCTCCGCTTTTTGGATAAATAGTCGTTCCAATGGTGGCCACTACTACTTTTTGTCCTTGGGCTACATTCGTTGCACCACATACAATGTTTAGGGGTTGGTCCTTACCAATATTTACCTTGGTTAAATTTAATTTATCTGCACCAGGATGTTTTACGACTTCTAAAACCTCTCCTACCACTAAACCTGCAAGTCCTCCTTTGAAGTTTTCATATTTTTCTAATGACTCCACCTCTAGCCCAATAGAAGTTAAAATAAGGGATAACTTTTCAGGGCTCACCGTATGCGGTAAATATTCACTCAGCCAGCGATAACTAATCGTCATAGAACAACTTTATGGTATAGCTTCAAAAATACTAATTTTTAAGTGCTTTTAGTTAAAAACTAGGTGCAAAACCCGTTAATAACCCCCTTTTTTTGTGGATTTCAGATGGCGAAGACCTGTGTACAACCCTATTGCAAAACTAAATTTCTTGAAGTCCCAATTTGGTTTGATTTTCGCAGTAAGAAAATTTGCATCTCACCGCTAAACAATTGATCAATCACTATGGCTATTCCGAGTATAAATACAAACAGAACAAAGAAAAAAAATAGCAATATAGATATTAGTTCTATGATGTATGGAAAGATTCCACCACAAGCAAGAGAATTAGAAGAAGCAGTGCTTGGTGCGATACTCTTGGACAAAAGTGCATTCGATACTATTAGTGAAATATTAAAGCCAGAATGTTTTTATGTAGAAGCGCATCAATTAATTTTTAGCGCTATGCAAGGCTTACAACAAAAGAACATGCCTATTGACATGCTCACCATGGTGGAAGAATTAAAAATGCGCGAGCAGTTAGATATTATTGGTGGTGCTTACTATGTTTCTAAATTAACCAATGTGGTGGTGTCTACTGCTAACATTGAAGCCCATGGTAGAATTGTTTTACAAAAATTTATTCAAAGAGAATTAATAAGAATAAGTGGCGAAGTGATTGCGAACGCTTATGAAGATAGCACCGATGTTTTTGATTTACTAGATGATAGCGAAACAAAAATGTTTAATATCACCAATAACTATTTGAAGAAAAACTTCGTGGATATTGGAGATGCCTTAGCACATGCTGTAACGCGTATCGATCAATTAAGAACTAAGAAAGACGAGATATCGGGTGTGCCTAGCGGATTCACCGCACTTGATAGAATTACTTACGGATGGCAACCAACGGATTTAATTATTTTAGCAGCCCGTCCTTCTGTGGGTAAAACCGCTTTTGCCTTAAACCTAGCGCGTAATGCGGCACTGCATCCTACTAAACCGCAGGCGGTTGGATTTTTTAGTTTAGAGATGAGTGCAAGTCAATTAGTGCAACGTATCTTAAGTGCGGAGAGTGAAATTAAAATGGAAAAAATTTCAAGAGGTAAATTAGAAGAGTACGAATACCAACAATTACATAGCAAGGGTATTAAAAAATTAGAACAAGCCCCTATTTATATTGACGATACAGCAGCTTTAAATATTTTTGAATTTAGAGCAAAGGCAAGAAGACTGGTAAATAAACACCAAGTTAAAATGATCATCATTGACTACTTACAATTAATGAGTGGCTCGGGTGATAGAAATTCTAATCGTGAACAAGAAATTAGTAATATCTCAAGAAGTTTAAAAGCTTTAGCGAAGGAATTAAATATTCCTATCATTGCACTTTCTCAATTAAGTCGTGCGGTAGAAACTAGAAAAGAAAGTAAGATGCCTCAGTTGAGTGATTTACGTGAATCGGGCGCCATTGAGCAAGATGCGGATATGGTAATGTTTATTTATCGTCCTGAATACTATGAGGTAATGAGTAATGAAATGGGAGAAAGTACACAGGGTGAAACACATATTAGAATTGCCAAGCATAGAAATGGTCGTTTAGATTTAATTAAACTAAGGGCCAATTTAGATATTCAAAGATTTGAAGAATGGGAAGGCGATGCAGGTATTCCAGGACTTGCAAGTAACTATAAACCTTTACAACCTAGCTTAAATAGTGGCGGTGCACCCGATGGTGGAAGGTTCTTTATTCAAGGAAGTAAAATGAATGAAGGAGAATTTGATGAAGGCATTAATGACGACCAACCGTTTTAAATAAGTCGAACCTATGTCGATACCTTATTTTTACGAGCCTAGTATTGTAGCGGGTCAAACCAGTTTTACCTTAAATGAAATAAGCAGCAAGCATTGCGTTCAAGTACTAAGAATGCAAGAAAATCAAAGAGTAGATATTACCAATGGTGTTGGCTATTTATTTGAAGCTACTATTCTAAGCGCGCATAAAAAAAATACGATTGCTCAAATACAATCAGAAAAATACATTGCTCCTGCTGCTCAAAAAATTACTTTAGGCATTGGACTTCTAAAAAACCTTACAAGGTTAGAATGGCTATTAGAAAAATCAACGGAGATGGGTATTTACGAAATTATGCCGCTTATTTGCGAGCATACTTTATTTGAAAAATTTAAATTGGAAAGATTTCAAAACATCTTGCAGTCGGCCATGATACAAAGTCAGCAGGCTTGGCTTCCTTTATTAGGAACGCCCGTTAAATTTAAAGAGGCAATTCAAGATCAAAAACAAGCGCAGAAATTAATAGCGCACTGCGAGGCAGGTGATAAATTAGATATTAAAAAAATAGAGGCCTCCACAGACTGTCTTTTATTGATTGGCCCCGAGGGCGATTTTTCTCAAGCTGAAATTGAATTCGCACTTTCGCATAATTTCCAAGCCATTCATCTGGGACCTACGCGGCTTAGAACAGAAACCGCTGCCCTATTTGCATTGAGTGTCTTAAAAAAATTCTAATTTCAATCAATGAATATGGCTATAAGCATTATTGAAGTGAATACTCCCCTATTAGAAAAAGAATTTCTTCTAATTAATGCTTCTTTGAATAAAAGCAACCCAAATTATATACGCCCCTTAGACAATGAAGTGAATCAAGTATTTGATCGAAGCCATAATAAATTATTTCAACAAGGAGATGCTAAAAGATGGATAGCTAAAAACGAAGAAGGTATTTGTATTGGACGCATTGCCGCTTTTTATTACGAGAGCTATAAAAATAAAGGCACTGAATTTCCTGTGGGCTGTGTAGGATTTTTTGATTGCATCAATGAACAAGCTACTGCTAATTTACTTTTTTCAACCGCCCAAGCATGGCTAAGCGAAAACGGCATGCAAGCCATGGATGGTCCTATTAATTTTGGCGATAGAGATAAATGGTGGGGACTAATGGTAAAAGGATTTGAAACCGAGCCCATGTATGGTATGTCTTTCAACCCAAGCTATTACGAAACACTTATAACGAATTATGGTTTTCAGAATTATTATAACCAATATTATTACCAAAAAGATTTACGTGAGCCCCTTCCTCCAAGATTTGAAGAGCGATATCAAAAATTTAAGGCCAAGCCCGATTATTCGGCCCTGCATTTAGATAAAAATAATTTAGAAAAATTTGCAAAGGACTTTGTGCATATTTATAATAGTGCTTGGGCTCAACATGGAGAAGAAAAAGCCATTACCCTAGAACAAATATTAAAACTATTTAAAACTTTAAAAGCCGTAATGGATGAAAGAGCTATTTGGTTTGCTTATTATAAACAAGAACCCATTGCCATGTTTATTAATATTCCAGATGTGAATCAATACTTTAAATATTTCAATGGAAAATTGGGGCTATTTCAAAAACTACATTTGCTTTGGATGAAATGTAGAGGAAGCAATAATAAATTAACAGGTTTGGCTTTTGGAGTAGTGCCTAAATACCAGGCCTTGGGCATAGATAGTTATTTAATTAATTGCTGCTATATAATGCTGGATAAAATAAAACTATATAGCGGCTATGAAATGGGCTGGGCTGCAGATTGGAATCCCAAAATGGTCAATATTTATAAAAGTTTAGACGCTCAACCTAGCAGACAAATGGTGACTTTTAGACATATTTTTAACCCAAGCGTACATCCTTTTGATAGACATCCTCCCATGGATTACAACGCAAAATAAGGGCGCGCAATAAGGACCTAAAAGAGGCTTTAACAATTAGGGGATAAGATTTAATTCCCCGTTGAATACTTTTGATTTTGAATGTGTATATTGCGCGTCAACTATGGATAATTTCGTCGTTTCAGCTAGAAAATACAGGCCCCAAAACTTTAATACAGTGGTGGGACAGGCGCCTATTACTACTACTTTAAAAAATGCCATTTTAAACAATCATTTGGCACATGCCTTTTTGTTTTGTGGACCAAGAGGGGTAGGTAAAACTACTTGCGCGCGTATTTTAGCTAAAACAATTAACTGTACTAGTATTACCAAGGAAGGTGAAGCCTGTAATACTTGTGAGTCTTGTGTTTCTTTTGAAAAAGGGGCTAGTTTAAATATTCATGAATTAGACGCGGCCAGTAATAACTCAGTAGATGATATCAGAAACCTAGTAGAACAAGTTCGTTTTGCACCTCAAGCAGGTAAATACAAAGTATATATAGTAGATGAGGTACACATGTTAAGTACCAGTGCCTTCAATGCATTTCTAAAAACTTTAGAAGAGCCACCACCCTATGCTATATTTATTTTAGCCACTACTGAAAAACATAAAATTCTTCCGACTATTTTAAGTCGTTGTCAAATTTTTGATTTTAGACGCATTACTTCCAATGATACCGTAGCGCATTTAGAAGAAATTATTGGCAAAGAAAATATCAAGGCTGAAAAAAATGCATTGCAATTGATTGCGCAAAAAAGTGAGGGTTGTATGCGTGATGCGCTAAGTATTTTAGATAAAATAGTAAGTTTCTCTAATGGAGCTTTAACTTATGAAAACACTTTAGAACATTTAAATATTTTAGACGAGGCTTACTTTTTTAAACTACTAGAATACCTTACCACACAGGACCTAACCCAAGCCATGTTATTGTATGATGAAATTAATCAAAAAGGATTTGAGGGCGATATGGTTTTATACGGGCTTGCTAGCTTTATCAGAAACTTACTAGTTTGCAAGGACCCTGCTAGTGCAAAATTATTAGAATCCATTGAAGGATGGAGAGAACAATATATAAGTGTTGCCAAAGAAATAAGTACTCCTTATTTAGTAAGTGCGCTTAACTTATTAAACGAATCCGAGATTCAATTTAAAATGGCCCGCAATAAAAGACTGCATGTAGAAATGGCCATTATCAAACTCAATTTTTTACAACAAGCTATTGAACTAAGCATGGAAGACAGCCAAGTTGTAAAAAAAAAATTAGTTGATAGTCACTACCCCATTCGATTAAAAAAAATTATTACTTTAAGTAATTCGGTGGTCACTGCTGAGGCTAAATTAATTATTGAACAGCAGCCAGCAGCTGCAGCAGCGCAATTGTCCAAAGAAGAAAAAGGTAGCAATAAAAACTTACTAGCCGTACTTCAAAATAAATACGGAGAAAAATACAAGATTGAAGAAGTCATCGATTCTATTGCATTAAATATGGATGATTTAAAAAAATGTTGGGATGATTTCACCCTTACTTTAGAAACAGCTTTAAAACATTCTGCGGCCAGCACTTTTAAATTAGCGCAACTAGACATAGAAAATGAAACTCATTTTACCATTACCGTCCCTGCCTTAACGGCGCAAAAATTTGTGGAACAAGAGCGTATGAATGTTTTAGAAAGAGTATGGGAGCATTTTCACAATCGCGCCATTCAATTTAGTATACTAGTAGCCACTAGCGAAAAAGAAGACGTGCCCTTACATTTAAGTTTGAATAGCAAACAAAAATACGAACGCATTGCAGCAATGTATCCCTTGGTGCAGGAATTGAAAACAAAATTGAACTTAGAAATTTACTACTAGAATTTTACTACTAGAAATTTTATAATTAGAGCTTCGCTTTTTGGTATCCCTTTTGTTTTAAGTATTGGAATATTTTTTGGCGGTGATCGCCTTGGATAATAATTTCTCCATCCTTCACCGAGCCACCAGTACCGCAATGATTTTTTAAAGCCTTGCCTAATTCATTGCTCGCATCAAGCGTACCTTCAAAACCATACACAATGGTTACGGTTTTTCCTGCTCTATGCTTTGTCTCTAAAATAATGCGCAGTAGTTGATCCGCTGGTGCTAATGTAACCACTGATACCTCTTCCTTTGGGAGCATATAATCGGGATTAGTGCTATACACTAAAGGGGAACTATTTTGACTAGCTGTATTTGATTTGGCTTTTTTGCTCATTTTTACTTATTATAACAGTATAAAGTTTGTAGTCTGCCTAGTATTTTGAAACTTTGTAGTACAAATTAATAAAAACAAAGTTAAGGCTAAAAATAAAGGAACCATTATGTCTAAAAAAGTAATCTTAGTAATCATGGATGGATGGGGACTTGGGCTTGTACCTGCTGCAGATGCTATTCAACAGGCAAAAGTACCCTTCGTATCAAGTTTATATAAGGCTTACCCTAATACTACACTCGTTACTTGCGGAGAAGCGGTTGGCCTGCCCGATGGACAAATGGGCAATAGCGAAGTAGGTCATTTAAACTTAGGGGCTGGACGTATTGTATATCAAGAACTACAAAGAATTAATGTTGCCATTAAAACAGGTGAATTAGCTAGCAACCCCAGTTTATTAGCAAGCATCGATTATGCAAAACAAAATAATAAACCTTTACACTTATTAGGTTTAGTAAGTGATGGTGGCGTGCATTCTCATACCAGTCATTTGAAAGCTATTTGTGATTTATGTAAAACCAAGGGCTTAAGCGCTGTTTATATACATGCCTTTACCGACGGAAGAGATACCGATCCTAAAAGTGGATTATGCTATATAGAAGATCTTGAAAATCATTTAAAAAATTCAGCAGGAAAAATTGCTAGCGTTAGTGGAAGATACTATGCCATGGATAGAGATAAAAGATGGGAAAGAGTTCTACTAGCTTATGACACATTAGTAAAAGCAGAGGGCCCAACAGCTAATACTGCAATGGATGTCCTAAAAGAAAACTATGCCAACCATATTACAGATGAATTTATAAAACCTACCGTCTTAACAGAAAACGGCGCTGCTATTGCTACTATTAAAGACGGCGATGCAGTGCTTTGTTTTAATTTCAGAACCGATCGTTGTAGAGAAATTACGGAAGTACTTAGTCAAAAGGATTTTCCAGACTTCGGTATGAAAAAATTGGATTTACATTATACTACTATTACAAAATACAATGAGACTTTTAAAAATATAAATGTCATTTTTGAGAATGATAATTTAGAAAATACCTTGGGTGAGGTTTTAGCAAAGCATCATAAAAAACAAATTAGAATTGCAGAGACGGAGAAATATCCGCATGTAAGTTTTTTCTTCAGTGGTGGCAGAGAACTACCCTTTGAAGGAGAAACAAGAATAATGGCCCCTTCTCCTAAAGTAGCTACCTATGATTTGCAACCTGAAATGAGTGCTGCCGAATTAACCGAAAAATTATTACCAGAAATTAAAGCAGGTAACCCTGATTTTGTTTGCTTGAACTTTGCCAATGCCGATATGGTAGGACATACGGGTGTATTTACTGCAGTAATGAAAGCAGTGGAAACGGTGGACGCCTGCGTTGAAAAAATTGTCACTACTGGTTTAGAAAATGGATATACTATTTTTTTAACAGCCGATCATGGTAATGCCGATTATATGATTAATGAAGACGGGAGCCCGAATACAGCTCACTCACTCAATTTGGTTCCCTTCTTCATTATAGATAAAGACTGGAAAGGCAGCATAAAACCTGGTAAATTAGGCGACTTAGCGCCTACTATCTTAAAAGTAATGGGATTGGAAATACCTATTGAGATGACCGGCGATGTATTAATCTAAGAAAATTTTTACTAATTTTTTCTTTAATCGATAGCGAAGTCATAGAATAGTAATAGAAGAATTACTATATTGTCGAACTTATCAAAGAAAACTAGCCAGCGTCTTAAAAAATTTAAAACAAGTCAAAAAAATATTATGTTAAAGAAAATACTTATTGGACTACTCGTTATTTTAGTAGCCATTCAGTTTATTCGCCCCGCAAAGAATAATTCAGCAGATATCACTAAGGATATTTCCACATTGTATCCAATGCCCGATAGCGTTAAAGTTATTGTTAACAAAGCTTGCGCAGACTGCCATACCAATAATACAAAATACCCTTTTTACGCAACCATTCAGCCTATTAGCTTTTGGTTAGCAGATCATGTTAACGATGGTAAGCGCCATTTTAATTTTAATGAATTTGCAGGTTATAGATTAGCCAAGCAAAATCACAAATTAGAAGAAGTTATCGAGCAAATTAAAGAAGGTGAAATGCCACTACCTTCTTATACGATCATTCATACAGAGGCAAAATTAACAGAAGCAGAAAAAGAGACTTTAACAAAATGGTGTCAAAATATTATGGATACATTAAAAGCTAATTATCCTGCCGATAGCCTAGTATTAAAAAAATCAACCCAAACACAAGCCGCTACTCAATAAGGTTTCTAAAGTATGAAAATTGTAAAAGCCACTTATTTAATTTCTAGTCCAAGTTTCGATCAATGTCCTTCATTGAAAGCGCCAGAATATGCCTTTATTGGAAGAAGTAATGTGGGCAAGTCCTCTATTATTAATGCAATTTGTTTACAAAAGAATTTAGCTAAAACTTCAGGCACGCCTGGGAAAACCCAGCTCATCAACCATTTTGAAATTATAAGCAATAGTGTGGCTAAAGGAAAACAAGATAAATGGTATATTGTAGATTTACCCGGTTATGGATTTGCAAAAGTGTCTCAAAGTAGTAGAAGAAGGTGGGAGCAAATGATAGAAAACTATTTAAGAAAAAGAGAAAACTTAAACCGTGTATTTGTTTTAATTGACAGCAGACATGCTCCCCAAAAAATTGATTTAGAATTTGTAGAACAATTATTCAAATGGGAAATTCCCTTCACTATTATATTCACTAAATCAGATAAAGAGAAACCTGGAGTGGTGGCAAGGAATGTAAAATCATTTTTTGATGCATTGAATGAAATACTTCCTTTTTTACCACAAGGCTTTGTAACGAGTGCCGAAAAAAGAACAGGGGTGGAGGAGGTAGTAGCCTGTATCGACCAATACAATAAACTAGACGCTGAAGGCCTTTAATTCACTGCTTTATCTGCACAGCAACTGCTTGCAAAGGCTTCTGGTTTTGCTTTAAAGGCAAAACCCATTCCTAATATATAACCCATGGCTTCTTTTAAAGCGTCATTGCTTTTAAATTGCGGATTCGTATTAATATCGGCATGTACTTCCATTTCAATATTATATTCAATGAATAAATCGCAAAGCTCATAAGCAATTTCAATACTTTTAGCCACTTCTAATAACATTCTTTCTTTCAAATGATATTTTTGTGTGGTTTTATCATTATGGATATACATGAAACCTCCGTTATGCTCTCTTAAAAAAACAATCACCGTTGCAAATTCTGTAACATTGGCTTTTACTTGACTATCTGTACCAATACATACTTTTAATTTTGTCTTTTTTGCAGACTCAGCAATGATTGTTTGTTTTACAGCCTCTTTAATAGGAAGTATAATTTTTTCTCCATTAAATTTTCTCCATAACATAGATTCAATATTATAGGTGGTATAGTATAAGTTGCCTAATTGACTAGCTAAATTAGGATATTAGATTTGAATGCCCCTTGTATTAGAAGCTGCAGTTTTCAACAGCTGGTGGATAATCCACCCTTTTATCTAAAAGCCACCTATATTTATTACCTTTGACCACATAATAGAAAGCCCATTATGAAGATTTTATTCCAATATATTAAACCCTTTAAAGGCCTTGTTTTACTAGCTTTTATTTTAGCAGGTATTAACCAAACCTTTTCTTTATTCGACCCCATGATTTTTGGTAAACTAATTGATGAATTTGCCAAAAACCCAAGCTTGGATGCAGCAGGTAATCAAAGAACGCAGTCCGATTTTTTATGGGGCGTTAGCAATATGTTGTTATTACTAGTAGGCACTGCCATGGTAAGTAGAATAGCCAAGGCCTTCCAAGATTATACAGTGAATGTAATTATTCAAAAGTTTGGCGCCGCCTTATTTACCGATGGACTAAAGCATTCCATGCAACTTCCCTATCAGGCTTTTGAAGATCAAAGAAGTGGAGAAACCTTGTCTATTTTAACCAAGGCAAGAGCCGATTGTGAAAAATTTATTAGTTATGTAGTGAATGTATTATTTGGCATCATTGTAAGTGTCATCTTTGTTTCTATTTATGCCACCAGATTACATTGGTCCATTATTCCTATTTATATTGGCGGAGCAAGCTTGATTGCCTATGTTACCAATTTGTTAAGCAAGCGAATTAAAGTGATTCAAAAAACCATTGTTAAAGAAACTACTTCTTTAGCAGGTACCACCACTGAAAGTTTACGCAATATTGAATTAATTAAAAGTTTAGGTTTAACCACACAAGAAATTCAAAGATTAAATAATAATACTTATAAAATTTTAGCACTCGAATTAAAGAAAGTAAAAAATGTTCGCTCCCTTAGTTTTATCCAAGGCACCATGGTGAACTTTTTAAGACAGGTTATTACTTTTACTTTAATGTGGCTTATTTTTAAAGAAAAACTAACTGTAGGTCAGTTAATCTCTTTACAATTTTATAGCTTTTTTATATTTGGTCCGCTACAAGAAATTGGAAGTATTATTTTAAGTTACAGAGAAACAGAAGCCTCTTTAAATAATTTCGATGCCTTGATGAAAAAGCCTATCGATCAAACGCCTAGCAACCCTATTGCTATTGGCGATATTCAACACTTGGCATTCCAACAAGTAGGCTTTCAACATCAAACGGCTAATTTTAAAGCCATTGACAATATTAGTTTTGAAGCAAAGAAGGGTGAAACCATTGCCTTTGTGGGACCTTCAGGGGCAGGTAAAAGTACCTTGGTAAAATTACTAGTAGGTTTATATCAGCCACAAGAGGGTCAAATTTTAGTCAATGATGTGAATTCAAATAATATCGACATGACTGGACTTCGAAATCAAATTAGCTTTGTTACCCAGGACACTCAATTATTTGCAGGTACTATCAGAGAAAACTTAGCCTTTGTGGCACCTAATGCTACAGAAGAAGATATGTTAGTGGCCCTTACCAAGGCAAGCTGTTCCAATATTTTAGACAAAGGTGGTAGTGGACTAGCTACCTTAATTGGTGAAGGCGGTTTAAAATTAAGTGGGGGAGAAAAACAAAGATTATCTATAGCGAGAGCCTTATTAAGACATCCTCATTTATTAATATTTGATGAAGCCACTTCTTCTTTAGATAGTATTACAGAAGAATCTATCACCGATACAATCAGACAGCTGTCGGCAGAAAGAGAACAAATTACCATTATGATTGCGCATAGGTTATCTACCATTATTCATGCGACCAGAATTTATGTACTAGAGAAAGGTCAAGTGATAGAAAAAGGAACCCACGATTCATTGTTATTAGAGAAGGGCTTATACTATGCCATGTGGAGACAGCAAATTGGAGAAAGAAGAATGTCTAATTAGTTAGTATTTTTGCGACACAGCGGCTATTATGGAAAAAGAGCAGTTTAAAGAAATTCAGTCAAGTATACCCCAAGAACCGGGCATCTATCAATATTTTGATGGCAAGGGCGCTTTATTGTATGTAGGCAAGGCTAAAAATCTAAGAAAAAGGGTAAGCTCCTATTTCTTATCCGCCCAGGAAAATCAGAAAACAATTGAACTAGTTGAAAAAATAAAGGATATCCAATTTACCATGGTGAATTCGGAGCACGATGCCTTTATACTGGAAAATGAACTCATTAAAAATTATCAGCCCAAGTATAATATTAATTTAAAGGACGATAAAACCTACCCTTATATTATTATCAAAAATGAGTCCTTCCCTAGGGTGTATATTACAAGAAGAAAAATAAAAGATGGTTCCACTTATATTGGCCCTTTTACGCATCCACTTGCGGTAAGAGAATTAATGAATCATATTAAACAAACCATTCCCTTAAGAACTTGCACCCTCCCACTTACTAAAAAAAATATTGAATTAGGTAAGTTTAAAGTTTGTTTAGAATATCATATTGGCAACTGCCTGGGGCCTTGTCAAAATTTTCAGTCGGAAACTAATTATGATGAATCTATAGAGCAGGTACAAAATTTATTAAAAGGCAATATCAAACCTGTTATTCAAACATTGCAAACCAAAATGCAAGAGCAGGCCGCAGCTATGCAATTTGAAAAAGCAGGATTTACCAAAAGAAAAATAGAAGAGCTAGAAACCTACCAAACTAAATCTGTAGTGTATACAAAACATCAACACCCCATGGATGTTTTTAGCATTGCACACAATGAAGACCAAGCCTATGTGAGTTATTTAATGGTACAAGAAGGTAGAATTATACAAACACATATATTACCCTTAACGGTTCCTCTAGAAGAGAGCAGGGAAACTATTTTGTCCTTTGCTATACATTATTTCAGAAATAACCTTAGTTCTGATGCCAAAGAAATTATTTTACCTATTGAATTGGAAGATAATTTACCCGGCGTAAAATATACCATACCCTTACAAGGTGATAAAGAACAGCTTTTAGCCCTGTCTCAAAAAAATGCCGACTACGCTTTAAAGGATTGGGAGTATAAACAAAAACTAGTACAAGTGAACCCTATCAAGGATGATAGCGTTTTACAGGAACTTCAAGACCAACTACATTTGGGTGCCATACCTGTGCATATAGAATGTTTTGATAACTCGAATATACAAGGAGCCTTTCCAGTATCGGCCATGGTTTGTTTTAAAAATGGACAGCCTAGTAAATCGGACTACCGTAAGTTTAATATTAAAACAGTGGTAGGTATTAATGATTTTGCCAGCATGAAGGAATCGGTATTTAGAAGGTATAAATCGGTACTAGCAAAACAGCAAGTACTTCCTCAATTGATAATTATTGATGGCGGCAAGGGGCAATTAAATGCTGCCATTGAAGCGCTAACGGAATTAGGTATTCAACAAAGTGTAACTACTGTAGGACTTGCTAAAAATTTAGAAGAAATTTTCTTTGTAGGCGACAAGGACTCACTGAAATTAAACTGGCAGTCCGATGCACACCGACTCATTAGAAATATAAGAGATGAAGTACACCGTTTTGGTATACAGTTTCATAGAAGCAAGAGGTCTAAAGGGGCGCTTGAAAATAGCTTGGACCAAATTGAAGGCATTGGACCTAAAACCAAAGATTTGTTATTGATTTATTTTAAATCGGTACAAAAAATTAAAGAAGCAAAGTTGGAATTGCTATCAGAAATTATAGGCCCTAGTAAGGCGCAAATCTTAAAAGCTGCTTTTGAAAAAAGACAGGATTAATACACCCATCTATCCTGCTCATAATCGAAGATTCTTTGTCTAATCTTCTCTCCTTCTAACAATCTTTTAGTAGGATCTTTATACAAAGCATTCAACATCTTATCATTGTAATTATCTAGTGTAGACTTTACAACATATCCATTAAAGTATCTGCTTTCAAAAAGTTCTTCCCAAGTAATTCTATTAGAAATATTTTTAGGATTATATACTTCGTTCTTGGCTAGTGTAGCTCTTAATTCTGGATAGTAGATCCAAAATAAGGTACGCTTAATAGGTTTATTATTAATGACAATAGTAGCCACAGGCGCAATACCAATGATTCTGCAATACATTCTGCTAGTTCTATTATCAAAAATGAATTGTTCTTTTAATCTGAATGTATAGATAGAATCCGGATTCGGTGCTAGTTTGGTATTGTATATAATACTCGTATCAAATACATTGGGGTTATTAATATTTTGCACTAACTGCGTATCTAAACTTCCTTTTAACATCGCATTTACTTCGTCAATACCCAATGGCTTTGTAAAACGATCATCTCCCCCTTCAGCTGAAAAAGGCACCACACCATCTTTTTCAATAGCCCTTAATAAAAGAGCGAAAAAGCGTTGGTCCCCATTATCATCATAAGCTTGATATATAAAAGGACGATTAATTTTTTCTCTGCCATCAATTTCTTCCCAAACAAACTCACTAAATAAGGCGTCCTCCTCTCTCAAATTTTCATAAGCCATCGGCGTTCTTTGTTGAGTAGCCTTTCTTACATTATTCTCTGTAAAGAAGCCATAATTAGGTCTTAAACTTTTTCTATTATTTGCATTAAAACCGCCCACCATGGTGGTATCAATAGTTTTAGTCGATTTTATATTGGTATCTATTGCAACTGTTGAAACCACTACTGGCGCTACTTCAACAGGTTTTACTGCAATAGTATCCTTGGTAGCAGGTGTTGCTTTTTTCTTGTAGTTAAACTGCGCTTGAGCGCTATTGACTATGGTTAGTGCTAGCACTAAAAACAAAGTATGGAATATTAATTTTTTCATGTCTTATATTTTTCTACTTTTTTTACAATTTTATTGCAAGATAAAAGTAATGGTTTGATCTAATTTTCTTGTGCCTCCTCCTGGCTCTGTTACTTTAATTTCACCAATGGTCACCGTGGTGCCTGGCTGACATCTTCTAATTAAAGACTGCGCACCACCTGCAAAAGCAGCTCCATTTACTTCGGCTACTTCTGGTTCATCAAAACCTTTTCCTGTAGCAATGACTATAAAGGAAACGACATTAAATCTAATGCCATCAAATACAAAGTCTCTTAAATCTGCAATCACCCCTTGTTGCACTCTAAATTTATTCGCAGTCATATTACCGCCTGCGCTTCCACCAATAATCGCAATAGGATCTGGAACACGCTTAACAGGTATATTAATTTTTTGAGCTGATTTACCATCATTCACATTCACCATTACATTTCCAAGTTGGGTACACTTTACAATGTATTGTCCAGCGCCGGCTTTACTAACGGTTGCACCATTACCTTCCACTGTTACATTTATTTTTTCAGCACCGCCGCCACCTGTTACACTCAATGGATTATCTAGGCCTTTATAAAATACTCTTGTTTTATCTGTTGACACTACCAAGCCTGAGGGTGTACCTACTGTATACCTTACATCCTTTTCCACAATAGCTGTTTCTCCATTAGGCTTTAAAAAAGAAATTCTTACTCTTTTTGAATTCATGCCTGGTGCACCAGCTGTTGCTTTATATATAGCAGAACCATCGGCGGTAATTGGTAAGTTCACACCATCAATAGAAATAGAAGGCTTCGCTGCACTACTAAAAGCTCCCACCCCTACCGTAATCACTAATTCTTCTCCTTGCATTAAGTATTGAGAATTAGAGGCTGCAAAGGCATTGAACTGATCATATATTAATTCTACTTCTCCAATTTCTTTATGGCAAAATTCCACTACCTGTGCTTCACTATTACGAATATCGTTTTGAAACTTAGTTAAAATAGTAATGGCCGCAACACTAGGTGTCATGTGAAAATAAGCATACCCCCAATCGTCTTTACCTGCAATACTTGAGGTTGTAGGAATGGATAAGTCTAAGGGTAAATTAGGAATCACTTCTTTCGCAATAATTGGATCAATGGCAGCTAAATCGGCTTTAAACTGAACTAATTTATTATACAAATCCTTCCCTTTTGATGCACCCGATTTACTGTTTAAAAATAATCTTGTAGTGGCATCTAAATCATCTTCCTTATATTCTTCTTTGCCATTTTTTATTTTCAAACCCGACTCCATTTTTAACGCCTGCTTCAATGACTCTACATAAGTATACATAGCGTCAGCATAAGCATGTGCCTTTTCTGCCTTAGGTGCCCAAATAGATGCTTTTTCAGCCGACTTTGGATCAGCTAATTTTCTCTTCAAAGATTTATAGATATCTGCATTCTTTCTTACTATAATATTACTAGCACTGTTTAAACTTTGCTCAATAGTTTTAAATGCATTGAGAATTTCACTAGATACATTTAATGCCAACAGCGCAGTTAACACTAAATACATAATGTTAATCATCTTCTGCCTTGGCTCCTTAGGTAATGACATGTATACTAGATTTTAAAAAATGAAAATTTGAATAATTAAATTAACGCCCTTGCATAGCAACAATCATATTGCCATAGACTTTATTTAACTGCGTAAGGTTGTCGGCTAGTAAAGCAATTTGTTCTTTGGCTCTAATCGCATCTTGCGCAGAACTTGACATAGCATTAGAAGCTTCAGCTAACTTTGTGTAATAGGTATTCATGGCTTCCATGCTTTTACTCATCATCGCAAATTGTTCATCTAAGTTTTTAACGCCATCTGTAGCCAATGCAAAACTTCCCAAATTAGTAGAAACCGAACCTGCTGCATCCTTGATAGAACCTAATGCAATAGCTGCATCCTTTGTTTTATCTGTAAAGTCTTTACTTGCTTTTGACATATCTGCTAAATCACCCAAATACATGGCAGTGTCATTTAAGCGCTGGAAACTAGTGCTTAATTTTTCAAAAGCAGCACCATCTAATTTGGCCGCTTCCAAATGCGCCATCACCGAATCCACTGCACCTGCTTGTGGCGCATGCGTTGAATCTCCAACTTCTGGTGGTGGCAAGAATGCATAGATGGTAAAAATCACAGCCTCTGTGATAAAACCAACTATTAAAGCATAATCGGCCCATGATAGATGTAAGATTTTTGCCAATGTAGCTATAATAACTACCGCAGCTCCTAAAG
>Ga0209768_10001068_pt1 | contig 17812 bp, 16 predicted proteins | sample LauGreSBDMM110SD_3_FD_187564 | JGI IMG/M metagenome (GOLD analysis project Ga0209768, IMG submission 187564) | Freshwater lake microbial communities from Lake Michigan, USA - Sp13.BD.MM110.SD (SPAdes) (version 2) | ecosystem: Environmental > Aquatic > Freshwater > Lake | place: Lake Michigan... | reverse complement strand
ATTATTTCTGCCATAAATACAGTTGAGGCAGGTGTTGTATCGCTAGGTTTTAATACTACGGAATTTCCAGCAGCGATTGCTGGCGCCCATTTCCAGACCGCCATCATCATTGGATAATTCCACGGAGTTACTTGTCCGCAGACTCCAACTGGTTCGCGGCGGATAAATGAAGTCATCCCCTTCATATATTCACCAGCTGACTTACCTTCTAAGTTACGTGCTGCACCTGCAAAGAAACGAATCTGATCAATCATCGGAGGAACTTCCTCTGATGCAGTTAGCCCCATTGGCTTGCCGCAGTTTTCAGACTCAATAGCAACAATTTCATCGGCGCGAGATTCAATGGCATCTGCGATCTTCAACAAGGCGCGTTGGCGCTCAGATGGAGTTGAATCACGCCAGCCGGTAAATGCATTTGCTGCTGCGGTCATAGCCTTATCGACGTCGGCGGCGTTGGAATTCGGCGCCGTTGCAAAGGCTTGGCCAGTAGCGGGATTTATAAGAGTTGTAGTCGCACCTGAAGTCGAATCAACTAGTTTGCCATTTACGAAATTTTGCAACTTCTTCATTTTAGCTCTGACCTTTCACTGCACGAACCAATTGATCACCGTGATCTTTTGGATGATTTGTATAACCAGTTAACCATCTCGCAATTGTGTACTGACCTATTTCCGAATGCACTCCAGCTTTTTCGAGATCTGATTCAGTAAGTCGTTTAATAATATCTAGTGACCCCGCACGGACCGCGGCGAAGATTGCAATGGAATTTTCCACTGGTGCACTCTCGTATCCGAGTTGAGGAGCAACTGCCCAAAGATTCTCATCATAACCTTGAATGATTGATCCCTCAGGTTCAGCAACCAAGCGACGCAACCGCGCATAAGATTGCGCTTCTGAATCTGCTAAGTGATGAATTATCTGACGCGCAGACCAACCTTCGGGATCTTTAACATCTAAATGATCTTTAGTGACTCCACGTGCCAGATTTAAAAAAAATTGTGTGGCAGATTCATAGGCTGCTGCCGATTCTTTGATGCTATTGCCTTGGATGCTCATACGGTTGAGTCTATTTACTCTTTTCGGCTGCTGCCAACTGTCCGCATGCACCGTCGATTTCGCGGCCGCGGGTATCGCGCACGGTAACCGGGACGCCGTAGCCCTCAAGGATTCGAACAAAAGCTTCTTCATCCTCACGCCGTGAGGCGGTCCACTTTGAACCCGGAGTTGGGTTAAGTGGAATCAGATTCACGTGCGCATTGCGGCTCTTAAGTAAGCGGCCAAGTAAATCTGCACGCCAAGATTGATCGTTTATGTCACGGATTAGCGCATATTCAATTGAATAACGGCGGCCAGTTTTTTTCTCATATGCATCGGCGGCGGCTAAAACTTCACGAACTTTAAATCGTGAATTTATTGGTACCAGCGAATCGCGTAATTCATCATCTGGAGTATGCAATGAGACAGCCAGAGTGCAGTTAATTCCTTCATCCATCAACTTCTCAATGCCATTGACCAATCCGACGGTAGAAACAGTTACAGATCTAGCGCTGATTCCGAGTCCATCAGGATTTGGATCGGTGATGTTATGCAGAGTGCGGACAACTGCGTTGTAATTTGCCAGCGGCTCACCCATTCCCATAAAGACGATGTTAGAAAGTCGTGCTTCTCCTCCAGGCAGTTCACCATTTGTGCAAGCACGGGCTGCTGCAACGATTTGTTCGGTGATTTCACCGGCTGTTAAATTGCGAGTTAAACCGGCTTGACCAGTTGCGCAAAATGGACAGTTCATTCCGCAACCTGCTTGCGATGAAATACAGACAGTGACACGATCGGTGTAGCGCATTAAAACCGATTCAACTAAAACGCCATCGTGCAATTTCCACAAATCTTTCCGCGTCATTCCATTATCAGTTGTTCGAGTGGTGACCAGTTGAATTAATTTTGGAGTTAAAGCATCAGCCATTGTCTGACGTTCAGCCGCGGGGGTATCTGTCCACTCTTCTGGGTTACTAGATAAGTGTGAGAAGTAATGCGTTGCAACTTGTGCGGCGCGAAATGGTTGAAATCCCAACTCTTTTGCCCACGCTTTACGACCTGCTGGTGAGAGATCAGCTAAATGCTTAGGCGCTTTCTTCTTTTGAACTGGCTCATCAAAAACTAATTTAAGTTCGGGGTTTTGGTCTGGTCGGGTACTCATAAGAGCCCTGAATCTTGCGCGCGACGCACAATTTCAAGGGCCAACCAAAGTGCAGGGGCGGCAAATAAAACCGAATCAAGGCGATCCATAATTCCACCGTGGCCGGGGAGAAGATTACCCATATCTTTAATTGCCATATCGCGTTTTAACGCCGATTCAATCAAATCTCCCGCAGTTGCGGTAAATACGGTGAGCAAACCAGCGAGTGCACCGAGCCACCAATGCGATTCCATAATGTAATAAAAGGCGAGTGCACCGCCTAACACGGTAAAGACCAATGAACCAATCAGGCCCTCAATAGTTTTCTTGGGGCTAATCTTTGGAGCTAGTGGATGTTTTCCGATCAAGATTCCGGTCAGGTACGCGAATGTATCGTTGCACCCGACTAAAATTACAAAGGTCATAACGCGCTCTAACCCATTTTCGGGACGTGCCAATAGAATTAGAAAACCAGCAAGGAATGGCAGATAAATAAGTGCCAACGCTGATGCTGATGCAGTCTTAACAAAATTATCTACTCCGCGCGGAAGAAGTAAAACCAATAAACAAGGAAGGGCGATTGCGGTCGCCACTGCCAAACCAGAGATTCCACCAAACCAGGTTGATGCAGATAACCCAATTGCAGCCGTGGTTAGTGACCAAAGTGGGATGTCGATTGAAACCGCCGCAAAAGCTTTATGCAGTTCACGGATTCCAAGAACCACTGCAACCGTTACGACACCAGCGAAAATCATTCTTTCGTAAGCGAGTGCGAACCAGATTAAAGCAATCAACGAAAGTGAAACGGCGATAGAAGGCAGTAATTTCCGGCCCGCCCGTTTATTTATCGCTTCGTTAATTGAATGCAAGTCTGACATTGTAAGTTTGGCGAGCCCCTAGACTTCTAGGAGTTCGGCCTCCTTATGCTTCAAAAGTTCATCAATCTTTGTCACGTGTTCTGAAGTTACCTTCTCCAGCTCTTTTTCACCGCGAGCCAAGTCATCTTTACCAATATCGCCATCTTTTTCTAGCTTTTCCATCAATTCTTTTGCCGAGCGACGGATATTTCGGATTGAAACTTTAGAATCTTCAGCCTTACCCTTAGCCACTTTGATGTAATCCTTGCGGCGTTCTTCAGAAAGTTGTGGCAGCGCGACGCGGATAACCACGCCATCATTACCTGGATTTACACCTAAATCTGATTCGCGGATCGCCTTTTCAATACCTGCCATTGCACCTTTATCAAATGGCGAAACGATGGCAAGACGAGCTTCAGGAACTTGGATAGAGGCTAATTGCGAAAGTGGAGTGTAAGTACCGTAGTAATCAACCATTATCTTGTTAAAGAGCGCGGGATGAGCGCGACCGGTGCGAATTGTTGCAAAGTCATCTTTAGCAACTTCAACTGCCTTATCCATCTTGCTCTGCGCATCGGCTAGAGCACTTGCGACATCTGCCATCTTCTTCAACTCCTCAAAGTTGTAAATCTCTAATTTGCCGGGTGGCAAGTTATGAAACCAAGGTTCCGATCTTTTCACCTCGTACTGCGCGACCGATATTTCCTGATGTCAATAAGTCAAAGACAATGATTGGTAGATCGTTTTCGCGGCAGAGGCTAAATGCTGCTGCATCGGCAACTGCTAATGATTTAGAGAGAACTTCATCATAAGAAATGGTGTCGAATTTAGTAGCTTTCGGATCTTTCTTTGGGTCTGCGTTGTAAACGCCATCGACACCGCTCTTGGCGAGAAGCAACGCTTCAGAACCAATTTCAAGTGCGCGCTGGGCCGCAACTGTGTCAGTTGTGAAGAATGGCATGCCGGCACCTGCACCGAAAATAACTACGCGACCTTTTTCCAGGTGGCGAATTGCGCGACGCGGGATGTATGGCTCAGCAACTTGACCCATTGTGATCGCTGTTTGCACACGAGTATCAACGCCTTCTTTTTCAAGAAAATCTTGGAGTGCTAAACAGTTCATAACTGTTCCGAGCATTCCCATATAGTCAGCGCGGGCGCGATCCATTCCTACTTGCTGAAGTTCGGCGCCGCGGAAGTAATTACCGCCGCCGACAACAACGGCTAGTTGTACTCCGCCTTTAACAACATCTTTTATCTGCTTTGCAACATCACGCATCACATTGATATCTACGCCGATGCCTTTTTCGCCGCCGAAAACTTCGCCGGAAAGTTTAAGGAGCACCCGCCGATACGTTCCTCTTGTACCGGGCATGGGCGCTCCTTTTCTAAAGCTTCTAGATTAACTAGTTCTGGCTAGTTTACTGACCTACGCGGAAACGATGGAACGCCTTGACGGCGGTTCCTGCCTCATCGAGGATCTGCTTGACCGTCTTCTTCGCATCTTTAGCGAAAGCCTGCTCGAGCAAGGAAACTTCCTTGACGAAACCGGTAACGCGACCTTCCACGATCTTGCTAAGGGAAGCCTCAGGCTTACCTTCTTCGCGGGCAGTCTCTTCTGCGATACGACGCTCATTTTCAATTAAGTCAGCAGGAACATCGTCGCGATTGACGAACTTTGGCGCAAAGGCTGCAATGTGCTGTGCAACATCTTTACCAATTTCTGCTGCCGCTGATGCAAGTGAGACAAGAACGCCCACTTGTGGTGGCAGGTCAGGTGAAGTCTTGTGTAAGTAAAGTCCAACTGGACCACTTACAACCGCAACGTTACGGATTTCGATTTTCTCGCCAAGAGTTGCATTGCCTTCATCGATTACTGATTGCACAGTTTTGCCGTTAGACATTGTTGAGGCAAGAAATGCTTCAACGGTTCCGGTCTTTGATGCAACCAAGTGATCTACTAGTTCATCACCGAGTGCGATAAAGCGCTCACCTTTGGCCACGAAATCTGTTTCGCAGTTAAGTTCGAGCATTACACCGACATCGCTAGAAACTTTGGCAACAACCAAACCGTTTGAGGTCAGACGACCTTCACGCTTTGTAACTCCCTTAAGTCCTTTAACGCGAATCAGATCGATAGCTTTGTCGTAATCGCCATCTGCTTCATCAAGTGCCTTCTTGCAATCGAGCATTCCTGCTGCAGTTGCTTCACGAAGACGTTTTACATCATTTGCTGAATAGTTAGCCAATTTACTTACGCCTCCGGAGTAGGTGAAAGAACAGCATCTGTAGTCACAGCATCAGCTGGAACCGCGGACAACAATTCGTTAGTTAGTTGTTCGGACGCTGCAGCTTCTACAACTGCTGGTGCAGCAGGTGTAGCCGCTGCGCGAGCCTTTAGACCCTCAACGATCGCATCTGTAATAACGCGAGTTAGAAGTCCGATTGAACGGATCGCATCATCGTTACCCGGAATCTTGAAATCAACTTCATCTGGATCACAGTTTGTATCAAGGATGGCGATAACTGGGATTCCCAGTTTCTTTGCTTCTGCGACAGCCAAGTGCTCTTTCTTGGTATCAACCACCCAGATTGCTGAAGGCAACTTGGTCATGTGGCGAATACCGTCAAGGTTCTTAAATAGTTTTTCGCGTTCGCGGCGAAGTACAAGAAGTTCTTTCTTGGTAAGCAAAAGATCATTTGCATTCTCAAGGGCTTCAAGTTCTTTAAGACGCTGAATACGCTTGTAAACAGTTGGGAAGTTAGTGAGCATTCCACCTAACCAGCGCTCAGTGACAGTAGGCATTGAAACGCGTGCTGCCTGCTGCATGATCGGTTCGTGTGCTTGCTTCTTAGTTCCAACGAATAGAACGTGTCCGCCCTTTGCGACGGTGTCCTTTACAAATTCATATGCTTGATCGATAAGTGCAAGTGATTGCTGGATATCGATGATGTAGATGCCGTTGCGCTCTGTGAAAATAAAACGCTTCATCTTTGGGTTCCAGCGACGTGTTTGATGTCCGAAGTGGACTCCACTGTCGAGGAGTTCTCGCATTGTTACTACTGCCATGGCAGCGCTCTCTTTCTTAGGTTTACGCGCACAGCGCAGCAAACCTGATCGGTTAGTGGCTTAACTATTTGTTAGGCCCGTCGCACCTACAACGCCGACCGCTCTTAGTAATTTCTTAATAAGGTTGGACCGAAGTGGCTTGTATTCCCTGCAAAACAGTTCATACATAAGTGCTGAGATGTCACCATAATTTTCGTTCCCGAATAACTAAGGTGCAGGGGAAATCTTACCTGTCCGCCAGGGGTGCTAAATCCCCACCTAGGGCCTGAACCCCGATCAACTAGGCGCGGGGATGGGCTTGCTTAAAAGCTTTTTGTAGCCTTTCAGTCGATACGTGGGTGTAAATCTGAGTAGTGGCAAGTGATGCATGACCCAAAATTTCTTGCACTGTTCGCAAATCTGCGCCGCCTTCTAATAAATGAGTCGCTGCCGAATGGCGCAGTGCATGTGGCCCCATCTTCTCAACGCCTTCCAGGGCAGCAAGTGCGTGATAGACCATAGTTCGAACAGTTCTTTGATCAATTCTCTTTCCGCGCGCTCCGAGAAAAACTGCACGCTCTGAATTAGCGCCAACCAGAGATTCTCTTCCATCCTTTAACCAAGATTCCAGAGCGCGCATCGCCGGATTGCCGATTGGAATAGTCCGCTCTTTATTACCTTTACCTAATACCCGAATCGTCTGACGCACATAATCAATATCTTCTAGATCCAAACCACAGAGCTCTGAAACGCGCGCACCTGATGCATACAAGATCTCCAACATCGCCGCATCGCGCTTTGATATCGGACCCTCTTCTTCGCCAACGCGCGCCGCCATTGCATCCATTGCCAGCGTTGCATCTGCAACAGTTAAGACACCTGGCAAGGTACGCGCACCTTTGGGTGTTGCTAACGTCGCCCCGACATCTTTTACTAAATAACCTTTTTTGGTTGCCCACTTTGTGAATAACCGAATTGATGTTGCGCGTCTTGAAAGCGTGGTGCGCGCTCCCCCTTTAACTTGTTGGTTAGCAAGCCAAGAACGTATTTGGGCCAACTCAAGAGATGCTAAATCGTTCAAATCAAGTCTGATCAAATGTCCAAAGAAAGAGTCGAGATCACCGAGGTAGGCGCGGATCGTATGAACCGAAAGATTACGTTCTGCTTCTAGGTATCTCTCAAACGCTGAGCGCACTTCATCTAAGGCAGCGCGACTCATATATTAAAGGTTACTCGGGTTTGCGGCCTTGGCGCAGTAAGCCGAAGGTAACTGCATCTTCTAACGCCATGGCCGATGCTGCGATCACATTCTCGTGAACACCAACGGTGTTCCATTCACCTTTACCGTCCGAAGTTTCAACAAGTACACGAGTGACAGCACCAGTACCCAAGCGGCCTTCAAGGATTCGAACCTTGTAATCAGTAAGTTCAAGTATTGATAGTTCTGGATAAAGTTGTTTTAAGCCAGAGCGAAGTGCGTTATCAAAGGCGTTAACTGGTCCATTTCCTGAACCGGCGCAAGATATTTCTTTCCCTTGTGCAGTAACAGTCACTTCTGCCTTAGTAACAATTGTCTGATCTTGGGCGCGCTCAACCGTGGTTAACCAATGATTGATCTTGAAAAATGATGGACGCTTGCCAGAGATTTCTTCGTGAAGTAAAAGTTCAAACGAGGCATCTGCTGCTTCAAAGGTAAATCCGCGGGATTCCATTTCCTTTACGCGGTCAACAATTCGACCTACGAGTTCGCGGTCTCCCCCCAGATCAACGCCGAGTTCTTGTGATTTGAGTTCGATAGATGCTCGCCCGGCCATATCCGAGACCAACATCCGCATATCGTTTCCGACTGATGAAGGATCTTCGTGTTGATAGAGCGCGGAATCAACTTTGATTGCAGATGCGTGCAACCCGGCCTTGTGAGCGAAAGCTGAAAATCCAACGTATGGCTGGCGCCCCGAAGGAGAAACATTTGTAACTTCAGCAACCGCGTGTGAGATTCTAAATGATTCGCGCAGTGAATTTGGCGGCAGTACTAACTGCTTCTTCTTTAACTCCAAGTTAGCGATGATCGTGACCAGGTCTGCATTGCCGGTACGTTCACCATAGCCATTTAAGGTTCCTTGAACGTGAGTGGCACCTGCAGCAACAGCAGCCATTGAGTTAGCAACGGCGCAACCAGTGTCGTTGTGGCAATGAATTCCTAATCGAGCAGAAGTTGTGGTCAATACCTCGTGAACTACATCAGCAATTTCATCGGGCAACATTCCACCGTTGGTATCGCAGAGCGCAGCGACATCAGCGCCGGCTTCCATTGCAACGCGAATGACTTCGAGCGCGTAGTCGCGATTTGCGCGATAGCCATCAAAGAAATGTTCTGCATCTAAAAAGACGCGCTGGCCTTCTTGACGCAAGTGTGAAACTGAATCGCGGATCATCGCCAAGTTCTCTTCCAACGTTGTTTTTAAGGCTAGATCAACGTGGCGATCAAATGCTTTGGCAACCAAAGTAACGGCAGGGGCACCAGAATTACGCAGCGCAGCGAGTAAAACATCATCGGCGGCTTTTACATTTGGGCGACGAGTTGCACCGAATGCCACAAAAGTCGCGTTCTTAAGTTTTAGCTCTTTCTTAGCGAGTGCAAAAAATTCAGTATCTTTTGGATTAGCCCCTGGCCAACCGCCTTCGATAAAGCCCACACCCAGATCATCTAAGTGACGGGCGATTGTTAACTTGTCATGAACTGAAAGATTTAGACCTTCTTGCTGTGCGCCATCGCGCAAGGTGGTGTCATATATATGGAATGCATCTGATACTGGCATTAGATAACCCTCTTAACCCAGTTGTGCTTATCAGCAGTGGTTCCGTGCTGGATAGCAAGTAAGTGATTACGGATCTGCATTGTGATCACTCCTGGTTGCCCATCTCCAGTGACCCAAGTACCCATAACGCTCTTGGCTTGGCCAACAGGAGAAACAACCGCTGCGGTTCCGCAAGCAAAGATTTCCGTTATTTCACCTGATGCGACGCCTTCGCGCCAATCATCAATTGAAAGCATTACTTCATCAGTCTTGTATCCCAGATCTTTTGCAGCAGTAAGAATTGAATCACGGGTAATGCCTGGCAATAAAGTTCCGGTTAGCTTTGGAGTGATGACTGTTGCATCCGCACCTTTACCTTTTACAAAGTAAAGGTTCATGCCACCCATTTCTTCAATCCATTTACGTTCTTTAGCATCGATCCAAACAACTTGATCGCAGCCTTCTTTAGCAGCAGCCTTCTGTGCGATCAGCGATGCTGCATAGTTTCCACCACACTTTGCTTCACCGGTGCCACCTTGGGCTGCGCGAACATATTCAGTTGAAATCCAAACAGAAACTGCTTTTGACGGATCAAAGTAAGCACCTGCTGGGGTTGCAATTAATAAGTAGGTTGCTTTATTTGATGGTCGAACTCCAAGTCCAACTTCAGTAGCAATCATAAATGGGCGGATATATAAAGATTCGCCAACTTTATTGGGAACCCACCCAGCATCCTGCTTCACAAGAGTTTCAACAGTTTCTAAGAAGAGCGCTTCTGGCATTTCAGGAAGTGCAAGGCGCGCTGCAGATTTTGCAAAGCGCCTTGCATTTGCTTCAGGGCGAAACAGAGCAATACCACCATCTGGTTGGCGATAGGCCTTCATGCCTTCGAAAATTTCTTGGCCGTAATGAAAGACCGCCGTTGCGGGATCAAGTGAGATTGGGCCGTATGGAATTAATTCCGGTTCAGCCCATCCATCTTTTTCGGTCCATTCACAGATAACCATGTGATCCGTGTAGTACTTACCGAATCCACCCTCAGCCACCAATGCATCGCGAACCGCGGCATCTTTAGCACTTGGATTGAGGGTTATCTTCATTTTTAAAGTAGCGCTATGAGCGCATCTCCAACTTCAGTAGTACTGCGCTTCTTATCTCCGCGAGCAAGTAAATCAGCACTTACTGCTGCTTCGATTTCGCGAGCGGCATCTTCTAGCCCCATATGCTCCATCAACATTGCTATTGACATAACTGTTGCAGTTGGGTCGGCTAAGTTTTTACCGGCGATATCTGGGGCTGAACCGTGTACTGGTTCAAACATAGATGGGAAAGCGCGAGTTGGATTGATATTGCCTGATGCGGCAAGTCCGATTCCGCCACAAATTGCTGCAGAAATATCGGTCAAGATATCTCCGAACAAGTTATCTGACACAACAACATCAAAGCGCTCTGGGCTATTTACAAAGAACATAGCGGCGGCATCAACGTGTAGATAATCAGTTGTGACAGTTGGAAATTCTTTAGCGACTTCTTCAAAGGTGCGCGTCCAGAGGCTGCCGGAGTGAACCAGAACATTGTTCTTGTGTACAAGGGTTAACTTCTTGCGATCACGCTTTTCAGCGCGAGCAAAGGCATCGCGAATCACTCGTTCTGCACCGCGGCGGGTGTTCAATGATTCTTCGGTTGCAATTTCATTCGCGGTTCCAACGCCGAGTGCGCCACCTGCGCCAGAGTATGGGCCTTCGGTGCCTTCGCGAATCACAATGAAATCGATAGGGGCTTTAGTCGCCAGCGGACCAATTACTCCTGGGCGCAATAGAGCTGGACGCAAGTTTACGTAATGATCAAATGCAAAACGAAGTTTTAGCAGCAGGCCACGTTCTAGAATTCCACTTGGAACAGTTGGGTCTCCGACCGCACCGAGCAAGATGACATCTGATTTAGCAAGTTCTGCCATTACAGAGTCTGGAAGAACTTCGCCAGTGCGATGCCAGTATGTTGCGCCTAAGTCGTACTCGGTCTTGTCGAAAGTTACTCCGTGCTTAGCAGCAACTTTATCTAGAACGCGAATACCTTGTGCAATAACTTCAGGGCCGATGCCATCACCGGCTATTACTGCGAGGTTTATCTTTTTCATGATTTCCTCTCCTTAATTCACTAGAGTTACGGAGCGAACTAGTTCAGCCCCGGTTTCTTTGGCAACCGCACTTACGATCGCATCCGAAACTGGTGAGTCAACGGTAATGGCCATCAGCGCATCGCCCCCAGCACTTGCACGTGCTACCTGCATTCCTGCAATATTTATATTCGCCTTACCCAGTGCGTTACCGACAGAACCGACGACGCCGGGACGATCTGAATAACGAAGGAAGAGTAAGTTTTCGGCTGGCGGAAGATCTAAATCAAAGCCGTCTATCGCGATGATTTTCTCCACTTTACGAATACCCATAAGCGTTCCATCAACGGTGATTGATTTGCCGTTACTGAGTGCACAATGCAGCGAAATCATGCTGCGATATTCCGGGCTGACCGGATCGCTATCAGAAGTTGCAGTTAAATTACGGGCTGATGCAAGTCCAGGTGCATTTACATATGTAACATCTTCGGCACCGGTTGCAAGTAGCGCACCTTTGAGAGCGCTGATCGCCAAGATTGATGAATCGTGTTCAGAGATATCTCCACGAACATGGACATCGAGATTAGTCGGAAGTTCACCCGCAATTGCAATTGCAATTTGTGCCATCTTTTCCACTAGCGGAAGTGATGGGCGAATCTCTTCGTGGATTGCTCCACCTTTAACGTTGACCGCATCAGGAACAAGCTCTCCAGCAAGTGCTTTACGCACCGAAACTGCGACCGCGATACCTGCACGTTCTTGTGCTTCATCAGTTGATGCACCTAAATGTGGAGTTGCGACAACTTGATCAAGTTGGAAGAGAGGTGAATCGGTGCAAGGTTCGGTGACATAAACATCAAGACCAGCACCTGCTACACGACCTTCGACAATTGCATCGTGAAGGGCTGCTTCATCAAGAACGCCTCCTCGCGCTGCATTGATAATACGAACTGAAGGCTTAACTTTCTTCAAAGCTTCAACACCGATTAAGTTGGCGGTCTCTTTAGTCTTTGGCAAGTGAATGGTTATGAAATCACTTTGCTTAAGTAACGTATCTAAATCAACTAGCTCAACCCCCAACTGCGCAGCGCGCGCTGGTTGTAGGTATGGATCATAAGCAACAACGTTCATACCAAAAGCCTGCATGCGGTGTGCAACTAACTGGCCGATGCGTCCAAAGCCAACAATTCCAAGTGTCTTTTCGAAAAGTTCGGCGCCTGTGTATTTCGACCTTGCCCACTTGCCGTTGCGAAGTGCGGCATGCGCAGGAGAAATAAAACGAGCTGACGCCAGTAATAGCGAAATCGCAAGTTCTGCCGCAGATACGATATTTGAAGTTGGCGCGTTAACGACCATAACACCAGCGGTGGTGGCCGCTGGAATATCAACGTTATCTAAGCCAACTCCTGCACGTGCAATTACCTTTAAACCCTTTGCGGCAGCAATCGCTTCAGCATCCATCTTTGTTGCAGAACGAATCAAGACCGCATCGACGCCTTTGCCAAGAGCTGTAAGCAGTTCAGCGCGGTTTGCACCATCGCAATTACGTACTTCAAAATCCGGACCTAACGCCTCAAGCGTTGCCGGACTTAACTCTTCAGCAATCAGTACAACAGGTTTACCCACGTGATGCGCTGCCTTCTTTGTAATCATCTTTATTAGAAGTCTTGATCCAGCTAAACATCTTGCGGAGTTCGCGACCAGTGGCCTCAATTGGGTGAGTCTCACCCTTAGCGCGAAGTGACTTGAATTCAGGTGCGCCTGCATCTTGATCATCGATGAAACGCTTAGCAAATGCTCCGGATTGGATATCAGCTAACACTTCCTTCATTCTCACTTTCACACTTGGATCGATAACACGTGGACCTGAAATGTAATCGCCATATTCTGCAGTGTCAGATACTGACCAACGCTGCTTTGCAATTCCGCCTTCAAACATCAAGTCAACAATCAACTTAAGTTCGTGTAAACATTCGAAGTAAGCCACCTCTGGCTGGTAACCAGCTTCAATTAGCGTTTCAAAACCGTACATAACTAGTTGTGATGCACCACCACAAAGTACTGATTGCTCACCAAATAGATCTGTCTCAGTCTCTTCGGTAAAGGTCGTCAAAATTCCACCAGCGCGCAGTCCACCGATTGCTTTACCGTAAGAAAGCGTCAAAGGCCAAGCGGTGCCAGTTGCATCTTGTTCAACTGCAACGATTACAGGAACGCCACGTCCACCTGCATATTCGCGGCGCACGATATGTCCTGGACCCTTTGGAGCAACCATACAAACATCAACATTTGTTGTTGGCTTGATATAACCAAAACGAATATTGAAACCATGTCCGAAGAACAGGGCATCGCCATCTTTTAGGTTTGGCAAAATTGAATCTGTATATACGTGGCGCTGCAAGTGATCTGGCACCAAAATCATGATGACAGTTGCTTCCTTGACCGCTTCAGCAACGGATACGACGCGTAATCCTTCGGCTTCAGCCTTGGCGCGAGATGCAGAACCTTCTTTGAGTCCTACTCGTACATCGACACCGGAGTCGCGCAAGTTAAGCGCATGCGCATGGCCTTGTGAGCCGTAACCGATAATCGCAACTTTGCGAGCCTGGATGATTGATAGATCTGCATCTTCTTCGTGATACATCGTTGCCACGGTAGTTCTCCCTTAGATTGGTAGTTTGGGTTGCGGTTTAGTTCTGGTAATCAGGTTGGGTGTCGTGCTTGGTATTACTGATCGCACCTTCGAGAACTTCTTCGATGCGAATTACATTTATTAACTTATCTAGCTGAGCGATTACTTGTTCAAGTGAATGACCTTCGACACTTACTTCGATAATCATCTTTGAAATCTTCGAGTTCTCGGTTGGGCCTACAACTAATGAATCAATGTTGTAGGTACGTCGCGCAAATAGGCCCGCCACGCGAGCTAAAACGCCTGGTTCGTTTTCAACGAGAACTTCTAACTTATGAATGGCCATTAGAGCTCCTGTGAATCCCAGTCGGGCGCTGTAGCGCGAGCGATCATGATTTCATCATTAGAAGTACCTGCAGCAACCATCGGCCATACCATTGCATCGCGATGAACACGAAAGTCGACGACAACTGGTTGGTCATTGATCGACATTGCTTTTTCGATCGTTGCATCAACATCTGCTGGGTTCTCACAAGAAAGTCCGACGCAGCCCATTGCTTCAGCCAACATTGGAAAGTTAGGGACGCGCTTTGATTCAAGGCTGGTATTTGAATAACGACTGTCATAGAACAAGGTCTGCCATTGGCGAACCATTCCCAAACTTTCGTTATTTATAATGGCAACTTTGATCGGAATATTATTTAGTGCACAAGTAACTAGCTCCTGATTTGTCATTTGGAAGCAACCATCGCCATCGATTGCCCAAACAGTTGTATCTGGTGCGCCAACTTTTGCTCCCATTGCCGCTGGAACTGCGTACCCCATAGTTCCGGCGCCACCTGAGTTAAGCCAAGTGCGTGGTTTTTCATAACTAATAAATTGAGAAGCCCACATCTGGTGTTGGCCAACTCCGGCAGCAAAAATAGTGTCAGGTCCGCATATTTTGCCCAATCGCTCAATTACAAACTGAGGTGAAAGTGCACCATCGGCAGGTGTGTCATAACCCAATGGATAAGTTGCTTTTAACTTATTAACGCTGGCAAGCCATGGTGAAATATCAGCGCGGCCCTTGGCCAACGCTGCAGTAAGAGCCGGAATTAAAGCCTTTATTGTTTCGCGTAGATCGCCAATTACAGCAACATCTGCGTAACGATTCTTGCCGATTTCAGCAGGGTCGATATCTGCGTGAATTACCTTTGCATTCGGCGCAAAGGTAGAAAGCTTGCCGGTTACGCGATCATCAAATCGAGCACCTAAAGTGATCAGCAGATCAGCCTTTTGCAGGCCAGTTACCGCCGCAACGGTTCCGTGCATTCCTGGCATTCCAAGGTGCAATGGATGCGAATCAGGGAATGCTCCACGGGCCATCAAAGTTGTGACAACTGGTGCGCCAAGAAGTTGTGCAAGTTCTAGCAATTCGCGCGCCGCGTTGGCTTTGATTACGCCACCGCCAACATAGAAAATCGGCTTTGCAGATTGCGCGATTAGCGCCGCCGCATCGTTGATCGCACCTTGATTAGGTTGGGTTTGCGGTTTATATCCAGCCAAGTCAATTGAAGTAGGCCAGTCGTAACTCGTCTGCTTTTGTAGTGCATCTTTTGCAATATCTACCAAGACAGGGCCAGGACGGCCAGACGTTGCGATATGAAATGCTTCAGCTATTACGCGCGGGATCTCATCTGGATTTGTTACAAGAAAATTATGTTTGGTAAAGGGCATCGTGATACCGCGGATATCAGCTTCCTGGAAAGCATCGGTACCAATTGCAAGTGAAGGGACTTGACCAGTGATGGCAACAAGCGGAACTGAATCCATCGCTGCATCAGCAAGTGGTGTAACTAAATTTGTTGCACCGGGACCAGAAGTTGCGATGCAAACTCCAGCGCGACCAGTTACTTGTGCATAGCCAGTTGCTGCATGTCCGGCACCTTGTTCGTGGCGAACCAAGATGTGGCGAATTGTTGAGTCATAAATCGGATCGTAAGCAGGAAGAATTGCGCCACCCGGAATTCCGAACATCACATCAACCTTGGCAGCTTCTAAGCTTTTGACCAGTGAAGTTGCTCCAGTCATTGCGGTGCCGTTGGCTGTTGGTACGTGTGCCATCTTCTTACTCCTTTCCGTTAATTTAAATTTCTTGCAGAGAAATGAAAAAACCCTCAGATTTCTGAGGGCGCGTGCTTTAAAAAGGCACGCGCTATCGAATCACCACCACAATTACAGACGATGAAGAGATAAGCGCGAGCTTCTTTTGCATGGGCTTATTCTCCAACGCCGATGGCGCTTGCGTCAAGGCGTGAGATGTAAGTCTCAAATTGTGAAACTAACCGCAGACCGCGCCCTTTGAGGCAGATCCAACGGTCTTTGAGTACTTGGCTAAAACCCCCCGCTTATAGTTATGCGGAAGTGGATTCCAGCCGACTTTGCGGGATGCAAGTTCGGCGGGATCTACTAAAAGATCCAAGGTGCGCGCTTTAACGTCGATACGCACTAAATCGCCATCTTTAATAAATGCAATCGGACCACCATCAACGGCTTCCGGTGCAACGTGACCAACGCAGAGTCCGGTTGATCCACCAGAGAAACGTCCATCAGTTAATAGCAAAACTGATTTTCCAAGTCCGGCACCTTTAATTGCACCAGTGATCATTAGCATCTCGCGCATGCCAGGTCCGCCTTTTGGGCCTTCGTAACGAATTACTACAACATCGCCTGCTTGAATCGTTCCATTTTGTAATGCAGCCATTGCTGCTTGCTCACGTTCGAATACACGGGCTGGACCTTCGAAACTATCTATGCCGATTCCAGCTGTCTTACAAACAGCGCCATCGGAGGCAAGAGATCCACCCAAAATTGTTATTCCAACGTCAGTTGAAAGTGGCGTTGCGACCGCGTGCAAAATATCGCCATCGACATCAGGAGGATTGATGCCAGCAAGATTTTCGGCCATGGTCTTGCCGGTCACAGTCATTACATCTCCGTGTAATAAACCAGCATCAAGTAGCGCTTTCAAAATTACAGGAACGCCGCCGACCTTATCCATATCACTCATTACATAGCGACCAAATGGCTTTAAATCTCCAAGTAGCGGAACACGCGAGCCAATGCGATGGAAGTCATCTAAAGATAAATCAACTTCTGCTTCGTGAGCAATTGCAAGTAAATGAAGAACTGCATTTGTTGAACCGCCAACTGCCATAACCGCGGTGATAGCGTTTTCAAAGGCGCGCTTGGTCAAGATGTCACGAGTGGTGAGCCCAAGTTTGATCATATTTACAACCGCGGCACCAGATGCAACTGCAAAAGCATCGCGGCGGCGATCTACTGCAGGCGGCGCTGCCGAACCTGGAAGTGAGAGACCAATCGCTTCACCAACAGTTGCCATAGTGTTCGCCGTGAACATACCGCCACAAGCGCCTTCGCCTGGACAAATTGCACGTTCAATTTGATCTACGCGTTCTTGGGTAATTAACCCGCGCGAGCATGCTCCGACGGCTTCAAAGGCATCAATGATTGTTACATCTTGGCCATCGACATTTCCTGGAAGAGTTGAACCTGCATAAACAAAGACAGATGCGACATCGATGCGGGCTGCCGCCATCATCATTCCGGGGAGTGATTTATCGCAACCAGCGAAGGTGACCATGCCATCTAAACGCTCTGCCTGCATAACAGTTTCTACAGAATCGGCGATGACTTCGCGCGAAACAAGTGAGTAATGCATTCCTTCGTGGCCCATAGAAATTCCATCGGAAACAGAGATCGTGCCAAATTGCATAGGGAAACCACCAGCATCGATTACGCCTTGCTTGGAAGCTTTTGCTAAACGATCGAGCGAAAGATTACATGGCGTGATTTCATTCCAGGATGATGCAATACCAATTTGTGGCTTTACCCAATCATCATCTGTCATACCAACGGCTCGTAACATTCCGCGAGCAGGGGCGCGTTCTAATCCATCAGTGACTAGGCCAGAGCGTGGTTTCATTTTGGACATGTAATGATCCTATCCTTGACCTAAATGCTTTAATAGTAATTCACGTACCCGAGCGGCATCCGCTTGGCCCTTTGTCTCTTTCATAACCGCGCCAATGAGCGCACCAGCAGCAGGCACATGCCCGTTGCGCACCTTTTCTGCGGTCTCGGCTTGCTCTGCACAAACTTTTTCAATTGCTGCCATTAGC
>Ga0209768_10001066_pt1 | contig 17831 bp, 15 predicted proteins | sample LauGreSBDMM110SD_3_FD_187564 | JGI IMG/M metagenome (GOLD analysis project Ga0209768, IMG submission 187564) | Freshwater lake microbial communities from Lake Michigan, USA - Sp13.BD.MM110.SD (SPAdes) (version 2) | ecosystem: Environmental > Aquatic > Freshwater > Lake | place: Lake Michigan... | reverse complement strand
TAGCTCCTGACGAATCACACCTTCTGTTCTGGCTTTTTCTATCAATCCCGCCATGTGTTCATTTAAATCTAGTAAGCGATTTAGATAACGATTGTTATTCAATAAGGCATCACGCAAACTAGTATTTTCATTTGGCAGTGTGGGTAATCCACCTTTGATGCGAATATCTAAAGCCCATTTCAAGACATTTTTTAATTGTTCTATTGCTGGTAGCTGCGTATCAAGATCACGCACAAATGCAATGGTGTTTTCTAATAATCGCACCATTGCAGCAGCTGCTAATGCTTCTTTGGATGGGAAGTGTTTATAGAGACTGGCTTTAGCGATACCCACTTCCGCTGCCACCTCATCCATCGTCATGAGGTCATAACCTTTTTGAGCAAGCAAGGCATTGGTTGCATCAATAATCGCGTTTTCTCGGACAATCAACTGCTGCTGTTTGAACGACAGCTTAGGCTCTTTACTCATTGGTTACTTTATAGGCGTATCGGTTAAGAATGATGAATTATAAGCTAGAGCATAAGATTCAGCTTCTTGTCTATTTATCAATAAATTTCTTATTCAGCTCTCTACCGATTTCCCTCATTAGGATTAATGACATCCTCTTTGCATCACTCCCACGTATTTACAAAGTCTCAGTCATCCATTTGGCTTAATTAAATTTAATTATCACAAAAGCAATTAAACTATTCTCACCTTAACAAAGATACATTACAGGTGATGAAAAATGAAACTTAGCCAATCACTACACAACTTTAAAGAAGAGACTCAGAAGCTTGATACTTACTGGGTTGAAAAAGCCAAACTTGATTTTGCAAAGGCACTCGAGCAGAGAAGAAAATATAATCAGACTCAATATTCAGTGATCGCGAATAAACTTTCTACTAGCGCTGCTTATATCAGCAAAGTATTTCGCGGCGATACTAACTTGACGATAGAATCAATGGTCAAGCTAGCGCGCGCAACTGGAGGGAGAATTGAAATCAATATAGTCGATGAAGATGGATCGACTAGGTTATCTGTAAATCAATCACCCAAACCTAAAATAAAAATGAATAAGCAAACTAGCTTGAGCATTTCCATACAAGATCATGACTAAAAAAACTCTACAAAGTCTGTGTGTCTATTGCGGCGCTTCGACTGGGCATGATCCCATCTATGCTGCAGCAGCGAATCAACTAGCGCAGGGCTTAGTAGAAAATAAAATTGCTTTAGTCTATGGTGGTGGACAAGTAGGCTTAATGGGGAAAATTGCCGATGCCGTTCTCGCATTGGGCGGCCATGTAACAGGTGTGATTCCTAAAGCTTTAATGGAAACAGAAGTGGGTCATCATCATCTGACAGAACTGATCATTGTCGATGATATGCACGCACGCAAAGCCAAGATGGCTGAACTATCGGATGGGTTTATTGCAATGCCCGGTGGCATAGGGACTTTGGAAGAATTATTTGAAGTCTTAACTTGGGCGCAATTAGGCTTTCATGAAAAACCTATAGGCTTATTAAACACTGCAAATTTTTTTAATGGCTTAATCGATTTTCTACAACATCAAGTACAACAAGGATTTTTGCGAGCTGAACATGCGGAGCTTTTGTTGGTGGATACTGATTCAAATCAGCTCATCACTAAGTTACAACATTTTGAAATGAAAGCAGGCGTGAGTTGGCTAAGTCGACAAGCCGCTCGCACATTAGGGCCTTAAGAATATTTATTTTTTTGCAGGGCTGACAGCATCTAAGGCTTGTGCAAAATCCTGCAATAAATCTTCAGTCTCTTCTATACCCGTTGAAACTCGAATCAAGGATTCTGCAATCCCCATACTGGCGCGACGCTCTGCACCCATTTCATGATAAATCGTATGTGCAACTGGAATGATGAGGGTGCGTGTATCACCTAGATTACTAGATGGAATAGCAAGCTGTAGATGATTGATGTAATCAAAACAATCCAAACCCGCTTTCAGTTCGAAACTAAACAAGCCACCATAGGCCTTAAATAATTGACTTGCTATTGCATGCTGAGGATGTTGCGTCAAACCAGGGTAATACACAGCGGCGACACGTGCATCTTTAGCCAACATGCTTGCTAAGACCAGTGCACTAGCTGATTGTCTTTCAACTCGTAACGCTATGGTTTCAGCACCCACTGCTAAATGATGCGCAGCTTCAGGACCTAAGGAAGCACCAAAATCACGTAAGGCTTTAGCACGCAATTGCGCCATGCCCCACTGCTTGGTTTCAAATCGTTTATAGGTTACTGCAATATTCGGATAACGATTCCAATCAAACAAACCTGTATCGGTCAGACTGCCACCTAAAGCATTGCCATGTCCGCCTATGTATTTAGTTAATGCATTAATGACGAAACTCGCACCCACTGCTTTAGGACGAAATAAATACGGCGAGGTCATAGTGTTGTCGACCACATAGAGAATGCCATGCTTGGCACATAACTCACCTATGCGCTGTAAATCGGCTATCTGGGTACGAGGATTGGCTATCGTTTCTACAAACACCATACGTGTAGCAGGTGTGATGGCACGTTCTACATTTGCCACATCGGTCGCATCAACAAACGACACTGGCATTCCCTGCACTTCTACGGTCTGCCACAAGCTATTCGTATTCCCAAATAAAAAAGAAGACGAAATAACATGATCACCACTACGCAGCAAGCCTTGCACTAAGGCGCCTATTGCGGCCATGCCTGTCGCAAAACACAGCGTGGAGTAACCATCTTCCATGCGTGTGACTTTGTCTTCTAAAGCAGTGACAGTGGGATTGCCTTGACGGCCATAACGATAACCTGATTTTTTACCTTGAAATACTGCCGCTAAATCACGTGCATCACTATAACCAAATGCAACCGAGTGATGTACAGGCTTATGCAATGAGCCATGCTCAATCGTCTTTTGCCTATCGCTATGCAAAATCGTCGAGGTAAAACCGAATGTTTTTTTAGTTGTCATGGCAGTGCTATGTAAAACTATGGCTATTCTATCTGCGCTAAATTGAGATTAAGTTGCGTGCGTACCGCATCTTCCATCACAACTTTTGGATTTGCACGGGCAAATTCGATTCTATCTAAATAATCACGTGAGATATCGCCTGTGATGTATTCACCATCAAAACAAGAAGCTTCGAATTTTTTCAACATAGGATTGATGTCAGAAATCGAACGCTTCATATCTTCTATGTCTTGATACACCAGCGCATCGGCAGTGATTTCACGGCAGACTTCTTCGTAAGTGCGGTTGTAAGCAATTAACTCATCGCGGGTAGGCATGTCTATGCCATACACATTGGGATATTTCACCGGTGGTGCAGCAGAAGCAAAAATCACACGACGCGCACCTGAGTCACGTGCCATCTGTACGATCTCACGGCTAGTCGTACCACGTACGATGGAATCATCTACGAGTAATACACTCTTACCTTTGAATTCAGCACTAATCGCATTGAGTTTTTGACGTACAGATTTTCTACGTATAGCCTGTCCTGGCATTAAGAAGGTACGACCTATGTAGCGGTTCTTGATAAAGCCTTCGCGATAATCTAAATTGAGTGTCATGGCTAATTCCATCGCAGAAGGACGCGAAGAATCAGGGATAGGCATCACAACATCAATATCACCGGCTGCAAATTCACGACGAATTTTATGCGCTAAATATTCACCCATTTTAAGTCGGGCTGCATATACAGATGCGCCATCAATCACGGAATCAGGACGCGCCAGATAAACAAATTCAAATGCACAAGGATTTAAAGTTGGTGATTCAGCACATTGTTGGTTATATAGCTTGCCATCGTTATCGATGAATATTGCTTCACCCGGCAAGACATCACGCAAAAAATGAAAACCTAATCCTTCTAGTGCTACTGATTCACTCGCGATTAAATATTCAGGTCCTTTTTCGGTGTCATTAAAACCTATGCACAATGGGCGTATGCCATACGGATCACGAAAGGCGAGTAAGCCATAACCCGCTACTTGTGCAACAACTGCATAAGAACCTCTGACACGTTTATGCAATGCAGTTACTGCATTAAATATCGTGTGCGGATCAAGTGAGAAGCTGCTGGTTGATTGTTGTATCTCATGCGCTAAGACATTGAGTAAAACTTCAGAATCAGAATCCGTGTTGATATGACGGCGATCATTCTTAAACATTTCTATTTTAAGTTGATCTGCATTCGTCAAATTACCGTTATGCGCCAAGGTGATTCCAAAAGGAGCATTCACATAAAAAGGCTGTGCTTCTTCTTCACTCGAAGATCCGGCGGTGGGATAGCGACATTGACCTATACCTGAGTTACCCGGCAAGGAACGCATATTCCGTGTACGAAAAACATCGCGTACTAAACCATTCGCTTTATGCATGCTAAAGGTATTGCCATGACTAGTAGCAATGCCCGCAGCATCTTGACCACGATGCTGTAGTAACAGCAAGGCGTCATAGATGATTTGATTGACCGGTCCGTGAGAAACAACACCTACAATGCCACACATGGTGGACTCCTCAACATAACAATTCAAGCTCTATCACATCAGAGCTGGTTTAGACTGGCTGCAATGATCCGTTAAGACCAAGCTTGCGCAGTCGCGTGCGCATCTTCTCTGCTTCTTCTTTATTCACAAATGGACCTACACGTATGCGTATACGGTCACCTGCATTAGTAGAAATTTTTTGCGTATACGATTTAATCCCTGCCTTCTTTAATTTTTCTTGCATGTCATCTGCCTTGGCTTTATTTTCAACGGCAGCTACTTGCAAGACATAACGTATAGGTAAATCGCGATTCGACTTCGTATTTTTACTATCTGACTGTTTCGCACTATCAGTTTTATTACTGGCCTTGTCTTTAGATTTATCTTTAGACTTATCGTTAGTCTTCTCTTTCGCAATCTCTTTTGTTTTTTCTTTAGAAGATTCCTTAGGCGCGACTTCTTTTTTCACTTCTTTTTCAGCTTGCACAGGCTCTGCTACATTATTTTTTACAACCGGTGCAGGAGTGTCAATCTTAGGTACAGCAACAGGCGCAGCAGGTGCTATTGGAGCACTCGGTTTTTCAACAACACGATTAGTTGGAGGACTTAATTCTAGAGGGGGTAAGCTAGGCGCACTTTGACGGGTGGCAGGTGCATCGCGAGCTGGGATCTGAATTGCAATCTCATCCGAGAAGGGTTTAGGTTCGGAATCAAAAATCATGGGCAAGCCAATAATGGCAGCCAGTACCAAAGCGGTAGCACCAATCAAGCGACGGCGCGCACGTCTTTTCTCAGGGAGTGCAGGATCTAGCGGCTCTTGTGCTTCGCTAGATTCTGATCTGCGGGTGCGGCGCGCTTTGACGGGAGGATTATTCTCTTCGTCATTCGCTTGCTTGTTTTTATCTAGGAAAGAGAACAAGCCCATATTGATGTCGTGAGGTCCAGAATCAGTGTAATGCGGATTTTTTAGCGGCCAAAATTCCGGCTACCGTCCAAAATGATCCGAAGACCACAATTCTATCATTCTCCCCTGCCCGATTACTTGCATTCAATAGGGCTTCTGCAGGAGATGAAAAACATTCAATACTGGTTTGCGCATCGGGCGCATCAGCTGCTTGAAAACCCGCATCCAATACTGCTTTTTTTAAGCTCTCTGCACTGGCTGCACGCGCAAGGGGTAAGTCGGTTAAGCACCAATGATCTATACGACCGGATAACTGTGACAAGATTCCAGCAATATCTTTGTCGGACATGGCACCAAAGATAGCGTAGGTGTAGGGATGAAATCCCATGTTGTCGAGATTTTGCGCCAAGGTAGCAGCTGCATGCGGGTTGTGTGCCACATCCAAAATAACTGCAGGCCGACCCGGTAAAACTTGAAAGCGACCTGGCAAATCCACCAACACCAGACCAGTGCGTACTTCTTGCGCACCTAATGGCAGCTTGTCTCGCAATACTTCTAAAGCAGCTAGGGCAGCACTGGCATTCAACAACTGATTCGCTCCACGCAAGCTAGGATAAGCTAAAGCATTTCTGCGCTGCTCACGCCCACCATAATTCCACTGCTGCTTATCACCGGAATAATTAAAGTCACGTCCAAACAACCAGAGATCTGCACCGATTGCTTGTGCATGTGCAATCAGTGAAGCTGGTGCTACGGGGTCGCTACAAATTGCAGTGCGTCCTGCTCGAAATATACCGGCCTTTTCAAAGCCTATTTTTTCACGTGTATCACCCAGATAATCCATGTGATCTAAATCGACACTAGTGACGATGGCTACATCGGCATCGATGATGTTGACTGCATCTAAGCGTCCACCTAAGCCTACTTCTAAAATCACAGCATCACACTTAGCATCAACGAATAACTGAAGTATAGCCAGTGTGGTGAATTCAAAATAAGTCAGTGAAATAGCAAGTTTGGCGCGCACTGCTTCAACACGTGCAAAGGCATCACAGAATTTTTCATCGTCCACCATCTCGCCATTAATGCGAGCGCGTTCATTAAATTGTAGGAGATGAGGAGAGGTATAGAGACCTACGCGATATCCACCTTGCAGCAACATCGATTCCAACATAGCACAGGTAGAACCTTTGCCATTGGTACCGCCGACTGTAATCACGGGACAAGTGAACTGCAAACCCATGGCGCGGGCAACTGCATCAACACGCTCTAGTCCTAATTCTATGACTAGTGCGTGGGCAGTTTCAAGACGCTGTAACCAAGCGTCTAGACTAAGTGTGGAAGTCATCATTGGGTTCGTGCAGACACCACTGTCTAACTTACGCAGACAAGTGGTCTTAGGCTAATACCTCAGGAGGCTGGTTCTGCAAAATCGCCAAGATACGTGCAATTTCTTCGCGCATTTGACGACGGTCGACGATCATATCGATCGCACCTTTTTGAATAATAAATTCAGAACGCTGAAAACCTTCAGGTAATTTTTCACGCACAGTGTTTTCAATCACACGTGGCCCTGCAAATCCAATTAAGGCTTTTGGTTCTGCCATCACGACATCGCCCATAAAAGCAAAGGATGCAGAGACACCGCCCATAGTAGGATCGGTCAACACAGAAATGAAGGGCAGTTTTTTCTCAGACAGCTTGGTGAGCATAGAAGTAGTCTTTGCCATCTGCATGAGCGATAACAAACCTTCTTGCATACGAGCGCCACCGGTTGCAGTAATGCAGATGAAAGGTACTTTTTGTTCTAAAGCAGTTTGCGCTCCACGCACAAAACGTTCACCCACTACAGAACCCATAGAACCGCCCATGAATTCAAACTCAAAACAAGCCACCACCACAGGCAAGGTCATGATGGCACCACCCAACACGATTAATGCATCGGTTTCGCCAGTGGCATCCATCGCTGCTTTTAAACGCTCTGGATATTTTTTGCTGTCTTTAAATTTTAATGAGTCGACCGGCAAGGTATCTTGACCGATTTCATAACGACCTTCTTGATCAAGCAAGGCATCTAAGCGATCACGTGCACGTATGCGCATGTGATGATCGCATTTAGGACAAACATGCTGATTCGATTCTAAATCGGTACGATAAAGTACCGCCTCGCAGGACGGGCATTTAACCCACAAGCCTTCCGGCACGGAGCGACGAGTAGATGCGTCGGAACGTTGAATACGGGGAGGAAGTAGTTTTTCTAGCCAACTCATGGAAGCTCACTTTCAGGAGAGCGGTGCTCTGGGCACCACAACGGCGACATTGTACCTGCCACCGTGGGGTAGAGCCAAATCAGCAGTTTTGATATTAATTTGAAAACTTCCATTAACATCTTGTTTAAGCAGCAATTTCATCAATTGCTTTTCGTATATCAGTTAAGAACAAGCGCACAGCTTCGGTCGCTTTTTCTGCTGGCGTATTTTCCAACTCTTGGATGATACGACTGCCGATGACGATCGCATCAGCCACTGAAGCTACTGCTTTTGCAGTGCTGGCATCGCGGATACCAAAACCCACACCGATTGGTAAATTCACATGCTTGCGAATAGAAGCGATGCGCTCAGACACTTCGACGGTATCGATATTGCCTGCGCCAGTCACACCACGCAAAGAGACGTAATAAGAAAATCCGCTACCTACTTTCGCGACTTGTTTAATGCGCTCCTCAGTTGAGGTTGGTGCCAACAGAAAAATTGGATCCATGTCTTTGGCTTGTAAAGCTTGCGCAAATTCCACACATTCTTCAGGTGGATAGTCGACCACAATCGCACCATCCACACCGGCTGCATGCGCTGCATCGATAAATTTTTGCATGCCCATACGTTCGATAGGATTGGCATAGCCCATTAAGACGATAGGCGTATGTTTATTTTTTTCACGAAAACTTTTTACATAGCCAAAGACATCATGCATGTTGACACCGAACTTCAACGCACGTTCACAAGCACGTTGAATCACGGGACCTTCTGCCATAGGATCAGAAAAAGGCACGCCTAGTTCTAAGATATCTGCACCACCTTCAACTAAAGCATGCAGCAAAGGCACTGTCAGTTCAGGTGCGGGATCACCAGCAGTAATAAAAGTGATGAGTGCTTTTTTCTTTTGCGCTGTTAAATCAGCAAAGGTTTTTTGAATTCTAGACATGACGCATCCTTATTTTGCAACAGGATGCAATTTGCCATATTCAGCAACGGTATGCATATCTTTATCGCCACGACCAGATAAATTCACAAGTATGACTTTATCCTTAGACAAGGTAGAAGCAAACTCTGCTGCATAAGCTAAGGCATGACTAGTTTCGAGAGCAGGAATGATGCCTTCAATTTGACAGCAATGATGAAAGGCTTTAACTGCATCTTCATCTTTTACTGACACATACTGTGCGCGATGCGAGTCTTTTAACCATGCGTGTTCAGGACCTACACCCGGATAATCTAAGCCAGCTGACACCGAATGCGTCTCACTGATTTGACCATTTTCATCTTGCAGTAAATAAGTACGATTACCATGTAAGACACCCGGTATACCACCAAGTAAAGCTGCTGAATGCTTACCCGTTTCTATACCCTCACCCGCTGCTTCCACACCAATTAAAGTCACTTCATGATGATCAATGTAGGGATGAAAAATTCCCATCGCATTCGATCCACCACCGATACATGCCATCACATAATCTGGTTGACGACCTATCAAGTCTGGCATTTGTTCTATACATTCATTGCCTATTACGGATTGAAAATCTCTCACCATCATAGGATAAGGATGAGGACCTGCAACGGTACCAATGATGTAAAAAGTATTTTCTACGTTTGTGACCCAATCACGCATAGCTTCGTTTAATGCATCTTTGAGTGTTTTGGAGCCTGACTCAACAGGCACAACGGTCGCACCCAATAACTGCATACGATAGACGTTTTGTACTTGGCGCTTTACATCTTCACTACCCATGTACACCACACATTCCAAACCAAAGCGCGCACAGATCGTCGCTGTTGCAACACCATGCTGACCTGCACCGGTTTCTGCAATCACACGTGGTTTACCCATGCGCCTAGCTAACAAGGCTTGGCCAATCACATTATTAATTTTATGCGCGCCAGTGTGATTTAAATCTTCACGTTTGAAATAGATTTGTGCTCCACCCATTTCATCTGACCAGCGCTTGGCGTGATAGATAGGACTAGGACGTCCGACGAAGTATTTCAGCTCATGATGAAATTCACGTAGAAATTCCGGATCATGTTGATAATGCGCGTAAGTCTCTTTGAGTTCTTCCAGTGCATGGGTCAGTGTTTCAGAAACGAAGCTGCCGCCATAAGGACCGAAATGTCCGCTTACATCAGGAAAGTTGTAGTGACCCTGTGCGTCTTGATCACCTAATTGTGAAAAGTCTTGATCCATGTTGATCTCTCTTATTTAATTTGACTGTCGCCTGCTCGAACTGCAGACACGAATGCATGCATGAGTGCAGCGTCCTTGATACCTTTTGCTGATTCAATGCCACTACTGACATCAACAGCAAAAGGACGGACGCTGGTAACAGCTTCAGTCACATTTTGTACGTTCAAGCCACCACTTAAAACGGCCCGATGCGCGAGTTCTGCGGGAATGAGAGACCAATCGAAAACCTTTCCACTACCACCATAAGAATCGACCCAAGTGTCGAGTAGCAATCCAGAAAAATACGGACTAGCCGTGCGGTATTGCTGTTCGCATTCTAACAAATCGGCTGATTTCATATCGGGCTTGACTCTAAGCGCACGTAAAAAGGGTCGCTGAACCTCTTGAGCTATGGCACAGCATTGCTCTAAAGTTTCATCACCATGGAATTGCAAAATTGATATGGGTGCAATCGCTAGTGTTTGCCTCACTTCTGACACGGAGGCATTCACAAATAAACCAACCGCACTCATAAACGGTGGCAACAAAGCAAGCAACTGTGCCGCCTGTTTTGCATCAACCGCACGTGGTGATGGAGGATAAAAAACAAAACCCAGTGCATCTGTACCTAATTCCACTGCAAGCTGTACATCTTCTGCGCGGGTTAATCCACATAATTTAATGCGCGTGCGCTGATTTTTCATGTGCGTCATTTGTCATGATTCCAAAACATGGGAAAAGCATGGGATATGTGCGGTAAATCCCAACGACTATCGTAATCAATTTTCGCTAGATATAAACCATCTGGAGCAAAGGTAGGCGCTGCCAGACTGCGATCGCGACTGATTAATATTTTTTCTATCCAAGCAGGAGGCTGATTAGCATTTCCCACCTGCACCAAAGAACCAACAATATTGCGCACCATATGATGCAAAAAAGCATTGGCACGAAAGCTCAGTAAGATTAAATCATTTTGCTGTGAGATTTCTAGACTATGCATAGTGCGCACAGGCGATTGCGCCTGACATTCAGATGCACGAAAGGCAGAAAAATCATGCGTTCCAATTAAAGCTTGCGCTGCTTCCCGCATTAAATCAATTTGCAGTGGGCGAAATACCCAACCTGCTCGCCCCTTCCATAAAGGAGAACGCACTGCGTCGTTATAAATCAGGTAGTGATAAGTGCGCGCTGTGGCAGAAAAGCGCGCATGAAATTCTTCTTCTTCCGTTGGCACTTCAGTTGCCCAACGCACTGCAATTGATGAAGGCATCAAAGCATTCACCCCACGCACCCATGAAAATAACTCACGCTTTACATCGGTATCGAAATGCACAATCTGTTCAATTGCATGCACACCTGAATCGGTACGGCCTGCACACACGACCTCAACTGGTTTTTGTGTGAACTTGGTTAATGCAGCTTCGAGTTTATCTTGCAGTGTAATGCCATGCGGCTGACGCTGCCAACCTTGCCAAGAGCTGCCATCATATTGAATACCAAGAACGATTCTTTTTACATCATGTTTCACAATCCATCACCTAGCATGATAAAAACCGTCTCAGTTAATATGTAATACCTTGCTGTTAAACGACATCAGCAGACATAGCAGTAATTAAGGGGAAATTTATTTGACTATCGTCATTGCAGCTCGACGAATTTGTCTAGAGAAAATATAAGATAAAAATCAGAAAAAATGAATGTGAATTTTATGCAAGCTGCGCAAGTAAAGATTGTGCGCGCTTTGCCAATTCAGGATTTTCTGCACTCGCTACGTCACTCAATAACTCTCTAGCACCATCACGATCACCTATTTCTTGACAAGCTAACGCTAAATCTAATTTAGTTCGTAATGCAGTGAGTGAACGATCATCATTAATCACAAACTCCGTACGGATCCTAGTTTGATCTGCCTCGGTAGGAAAATCCAAACCTATATGCGGTTCGACATCAATAATAGGAGGAATACCATCTGTAATTTCACGCTTTCTATGAGCTGCTAGCATGCCCTCTAAGCGAGAATCAAATTCCATCACAGAGGAAGATTTCGACACAATCGTATCAGACACAACGAGTTTTAATGAAGGCTCAGTACGCGTTAAGATTTCTTGATTATCATTGCGCGTAACTATCGTTTGCGTAGTACGTGCCGATGTTTTAGCTGCACTGTATAAAGCATTATCTGGATCAAGAATGCGACCTATACGCATCGCTTGCTCCCACTCTGCCCCAATACCTTTACTCATGACTTGTAATTCTTTTGCTAAGGCAGCGAATTTCTTTTTGTCCTGACGTCCAGCATGAATCTCAAGTAACTTAATACGCAGAGCATGACGCTGAGGGTGCGTACGTAATGCATCTAATAAAATTTCTTCTGCTTGTTTATCACGACCATACGCAATATAGGCGTCAGCCTCTGCAACTGCATCGACTTCATTGATATCTAACTGACTTACAGACGGCACAAAATGGGAATGAAATACGCTATTTTTTGTTTCAACCTCAGTCGGTGTTTTATCAACCTTAGTACCTAACTCTGACTGGGCTTTTGTCTTACGTTCATTTAAAAATGGATTAGCGTCATAGACATTACTACTAGGATGGCGACGACGACGAACAACCGAGGAAATAAAAGCGAGCGATAACAACATCACCGCTGCTGCACTTGCATACGCTGCTGTATCTTGATTGAAAAACTGCGCACTGTCCCACTTCCATGTTTTCATCTCAGTGACGAGTGGATCTGTTTTTATTTTTTCTTCAACCATCTGCACTAATGATTGTGATGTGGCCTCTGCTTGTTCTGTAGCTTGAGGCTCCGTTGCTGTCACTACTGGTGTTGAATTTTGTGCCGAATTTTGTGCCGAAGTTTGTACGGAAGTTTGTTCTGTGCTTGGTGTTGGATCTGCACTCGATGCTGCTGACTTATTTTGATTTTGCATCGCAGCCAATGTTTGATTCTTCATATCTAATAAACTAGACATGTCTCGTACATTTTTCTCTAATGCTGCAACCCTATCATTGGCTTCCGCTAAGGCTTTCTCTGCTGCGATCTTATCCATGTTGGCCGCATCATTGGCAGCAGACTGAGAATTACCTTGTGCACCAGCTTTACTCAAGCGCAGTTTATCTTGCGTAGCGTTGCCAGTTGGTTCAGTGACTTGCACACCCACCCGACCTTGCGACTGCCGATTGGTTGCTGAGTCTGCTCTTGCTTCAGTATTTGCTTCTGGCTTACGTGTTTGTTGTGCTAACTGTTCACGATAACGACGAAAATCTGCCGTTTGTGCATTGACTAATTTACGTGCATCAGCAGCATCAATCGCTTTAATCGTTTCAGTATCTGGCAATGTTAATACTGCACCTGCTTTAATACGATTGATGTTGTCACCATCAATTGCATTAGGATTTAATCTTTGTAGCGCAATGAGTACCTGCTCTAATTTAGTGTCTGCAGGTTTCAACTGCGAGGCAATGCCATGCAGTGTCTCACCCTTACCAACTGTGTGAGTAGCTGCAACTTCGCCCGCTGGCGAAGTCTCTTTTACATCTGAGTTGGTGGGTACTACGGCCGCGTTTAATTCAGGAACAACAGCTGTTTGTGGTTCTGTGACTGCTACTTGCTGATCAACCGCAGGAGGGTCGAGTAACAAGGCATATTGACGTATGTTGCGATTGCCATCTATATCGATTTCAAACAAGATGGTGATGAAAGGATCATTCACCACTTCTTCAGAACTCAAGCGTACGACATAACGTTCCGCTTTTTTCTCTATATTAAAACGCATTGAGCGCAAGACTGCGCTGTAATCTAGTCCTGCTTGTTTATAAGCTTCAGGCGGGGCAAGACGCAATGCGATGGTGTCTGCATCATTTTTTGACAAACCCACAATCTCTATTTCCGCACTCAGTCTTTGCCCAATAGCAGACTGCACGCTGATTTCACCCAGCGCAGCCGCTAGCATTACCGAGGGTTGCACAAGCAACGCAGCCAGTAAAACAGCACTCAACGAAGTTTTTATATAAGAAAACATAGATCGCATCAGAAATAATGACTTCTGATTGAGACTCTTACTATGGAGAGTTCAATCTACTTACCAGGGCTTTTTCAAAGGGAAGATTGCTGAACTAGCAAGACCTTAACACCGCCATCCTCGACTTGCAAGTCATCCCATAACTAGCCCCAGACTAGCCCACCCCGCTTAAAACATCACAGCGTATCTTGCGTTGCACATTCACCACGCAGCAAACTGACAATCTAGATCGCTTAGGCTTCCAACACAATTCGTAACATACGACGTAAAGGCTCTGCAGCGCCCCACAATAATTGGTCACCTACTGTAAAAGCAGAAATATATTCACCACCCATTTGCATCTTACGTACACGACCAACTGGTATGGTCAAACTGCCTGTCGTTGCTGCCGGTGTTAAATGCTGCATCGATGCTTCACGTGTATTCGGTACCAACTTCACCCATTGATTGTTACTTGCAATGATGTCGTTGATTTCATCTAAAGGCACATCTTTTTTGAGTTTGATGGTCAATGCTTGTGAATGACAACGCATAGCACCAATCCGCACACACAAGCCATCCACAGGTATTGCTGCTTTTGCTTGCGCACCAAACTCTTTGCCACGACCTAAAATCTTGTTCGTCTCAGCGCCGCCCTTCCATTCTTCACGTGACTGACCATTACCTAGATCTTTATCTATCCAAGGAATCAGATTGCCACCCAATGGCACACCAAAGTGCAGCGTTTCATCCGCAGTCAGTGCATGCTGTTTAGCGAGTACCTTACGATCGATTTCCAAAATAGCAGAAGCGGGATCATGTAAGAGCTCACGCACTTCTGCATGTAGGCTGCCAAACTGCGTCAGTAGTTCGCGCATATGTTGTGCACCACCACCTGAAGCAGCTTGATAAGTCATGGAGGTCATCCAGTCCACTAAATCATGCGCAAACAAACCACCTAAACCCATCAACATGCAAGAGACTGTGCAATTACCACCGACGTAATTTTTTATACCTGATGTCAAAGCATGTTTAATCACATCCAAGTTCACAGGATCAAGCACGATGATGGCATCGTCTTTCATACGCAGACTAGACGCTGCATCTATCCAATAACCATTCCATCCTGCTGCACGCAATTTTGGAAAAATCTCATTGGTGTAATCCCCACCCTGACAAGTCAAAATCACATCACAACGCTTTAAGGCTTCAATATCATGCGCATCTTTGAGTGTGCTTTCATTCTTAGCCATCGCCGGTGCTTTGCCACCAGAATTCGAGGTCGAGAAAAACACGGGCTCTATGTGGGCAAAATCATTTTCTTGCTGCATACGCTGCATCAGCACAGAACCCACCATGCCACGCCAACCAACTAAACCTACTAATTTCATTTTTTTCTCACCGTACAAAATTGTAAGCAGCTTGTTATCTGCTTATAAGTTTTAATCTTTTGCTCAAGCTAAGGCTTTAACAACAGCATCACCCATTTCTGCTGTGCCCACTTTAGTGGTACCTGCTTCATAAATATCAGCAGTACGCAAACCTTGCGATAACACTTTCTTGACTGCTGCTTCTATACGATCTGCCTCAGCAGGCAAGTTCAAAGAGAAACGCAACATCATGGCGGCTGACAAAATTGTCGCCAATGGATTCGCAATACCTTTACCTGCAATATCAGGTGCTGAACCATGTGAGGGTTCATACAAACCTTTGTTGTTTGCATCGAGTGAAGCCGATGGCAACATACCGATAGAGCCAGTTAACATTGCTGCAGCATCAGACAAAATATCGCCAAACATATTGCCGGTGACGATAACGTCAAATTTTTTCGGTGCACGTACTAACTGCATAGCAGCGTTATCGACATACATGTGATCGAGTTCAATATCTGGATATTCTTTGTGCACGTCAATCATGATGTCTTTCCAAAATTGGAAAGTCTCGAGTACGTTTGCTTTATCTACGCTAGTCAAGCGCTTGCTACGTTTACGGGCAGCTTGAAATGCAACATGCGCAATACGACGTATCTCAGGCTCGGAATAACGCATGGTGTCAAAACCTTCACGCGCTCCTTTGAAAGGACCGTCTGGCGCTTCGCGTACACCACGCGGCTGACCAAAATAAATATCACCGTTTAATTCACGCACAATCAAAATATCTAGACCTGACACCACTTCTGGTTTCAGCGTTGATGCACCGACTAACTCAGGATATAAAATCGCAGGACGGAAATTTGCAAACAAAGTGAGATGTTTACGCAAACCCAAAATCGCTTGCTCAGGACGCAATGCACGTTCTAAGTTGTCGTATTGCCAGTCGCCGACTGCACCAAACAAAATAGCATCCGCTTCTTTCGCAAGCTTTAATGTGGCATCAGGCAAGGGATGACCATGCGCTGCATAACCAGCACCACCTACTGGTGCTGTTTCCATTTCAAATGACTGACCCAAAGTGTTCAATACTTTGACAGCTTGATCGACGATTTCAGGACCTATGCCGTCACCAGGCAAAATTGCGATTTTCATGTTGAATTAAGTAGAGTTTTTTAAATCGTGTTGGCCAGCCATGGAAAGCGGGCAATATGACGTTCTTCGAAATGATGAATTGCATCCGCTTGTTGCAAGGTCAGGCCTATGTCATCTAGACCATTAATCATGCAATGCTTGCGAAACGCATCTATTTCGAATGAATAAACTTTGCTACCGTTTGAAGTAGCCACTGTTTGCGCTTGCAAATCAATCACTAGTTTAAAACCAGGGAAGGCTTTCACTTCATCAAACAGCTTATCGATATCGGTTTCAGACAACACAACTGGCAACAAACCATTTTTATAGCAGTTGTTAAAAAAGATGTCTGCAAAGCTAGGCGCAATCACAGCATTAAAGCCATATTGTTCTAATGCCCAAGGCGCATGCTCACGTGAAGAACCACATCCAAAATTTTTACGCGCTAATAAAATCGATGCGCCTTGATAACGCGCCTGATTCAATATGAAATCAGGATTGAGTGGACGCTTGCTATTGTCCGTACCTGGCTCACCTTGATCGAGATAACGCCATTCATCAAACAAGTTAGGACCAAAGCCAGTACGTTTAATCGATTTTAAAAATTGCTTAGGAATGATGGCATCGGTATCGACATTCGCGCGATCCAGTGGTGCCACTAATCCATCAAGAAGAGTAAATTTTTTCATGCTAATTTTTTATATAAATTCTTAGATTGAGCGTACATCAACAAAGTGACCCATGACACCGGCAGCAGCAGCCATAGCAGGACTCACTAAATGGGTACGACCACCTGCACCCTGACGACCTTCAAAATTACGATTCGAAGTTGAAGCACAACGCTCACCTGGTTCTAGACGATCTGCATTCATCGCCAAACACATAGAACAACCTGGTTCACGCCATTCAAATCCAGCATCACGGAAAATTTTATCTAGACCTTCTTTTTCTGCTTGTGCTTTCACTAAACCAGAACCTGGCACCACCATCGCTAGTTTCACATTCGAGGCACGGAATTTACCGCGCACCACTGCAGCAGCAGCACGTAAATCTTCTATGCGTGAATTTGTGCATGAACCTATAAAAACTTTATCGATGCGTATATCTTGTATGGGCGTGTTAGGTTTTAAGCCCATGTAAATCAACGCCTTCTCCATTGCATCACGTTTCACACTATCTTTTTCTTTATCAGGATCAGGTACACGATCATCCACTGGCACCACCATTTCAGGTGAGGTGCCCCATGTGACTTGGGGTTTAATCTCAGCCGCATTAATCAAGATGACAGCATCAAATTTTGCACCCGCATCTGAGTGCAGCGTGCGCCAATATTCCACTGCGCGATCCCAGTGTGGACCTACAGGTGAGAATGGACGACCTTTTACGTAATCTATCGTGGTGTCATCGACAGCAATCATGCCAGCACGTGCACCGGCTTCAATCGCCATATTGCACACTGTCATACGACCTTCCATAGATAAACTACG
>Ga0209768_10001065_pt1 | contig 17832 bp, 15 predicted proteins | sample LauGreSBDMM110SD_3_FD_187564 | JGI IMG/M metagenome (GOLD analysis project Ga0209768, IMG submission 187564) | Freshwater lake microbial communities from Lake Michigan, USA - Sp13.BD.MM110.SD (SPAdes) (version 2) | ecosystem: Environmental > Aquatic > Freshwater > Lake | place: Lake Michigan... | reverse complement strand
CGGCTACTAATCCTCGGATTAACACCCTGCTCAAGGGCGCCTTTCGGCGCCCTTTTTTGTGCCCGGATGGGTCGAAACCCCTGCTTTATCCTAGGTAAAACCGGCTATCCGCTTGTCCCCTCCTGACCAGTGGACTTAATGGCCAACCGTCATGCGCCTCCTCTTCGCCCTGATCCTGCTCCTCTCCTTCGGCTCCGCTCAGGCCGCGCTGAACACCGAAAGCCTTCCCGCCGGGTCGGTCGCCATCATCGGCGTCGATATCGCAGCTTTCCGCGCCTCTAAGATCGGCCAGGCCCTCGAGAAGTCCGGCGGCATGAAAGCCAAAGAACTCGAGGCCTCCCGCAAACTCAGCGAGCAGCTGGGTATCGATCCTAAGAACGACCTGCATGACCTCGTCGTCGCCATCTATCCTGGCGCCGACGGAAAGGTCGCGGAAAAAAATGCGTCCGGCGTCGTGCTAATCCGCGGCAAGTTCCTACCCGCGCGCATCAACTCCTTCGGCCAAGCCAACAGCCTCCCGTCGAAGACCGTCGGCAAGCACCAGGCCTGGGAAGCCAGCGCCTTCATCGAGAAACTTTCTGGCGAGAAGCCCAGTGAGGACGCCAAGGATGCCTACGTCGTCGCCCACTCGGAAAGCCTCGTCGTCATCGCGAGCGCGGAATTCCTCGAACGCGCCCTCGCCGCAGCCGACCGCAAAGAAAAGTCCGCCCAGTTCCCTGCCGCGGTGGCGGCCAAATTCGCCGCCGCCCAGAACAGCTGGGTCACCCTCTACGCCGACGCGACGAAGATGGAAAAATCTAAAGGAGACGTCGGTATCGAAGCCCTTTCCCTCGTGCTCGGCGAAAACGCTACCGACCTGCAGCTCGCAATAGGCGCCGGCTTCGTCAGCGCGGAGAAGGCTTCGACAACGCGCAAACAGATCACGGGCCTGCAGGCTATCGCGGTGATCGGGCTCTCGGACGACGACGACAAATCGCCCGAGGAAAAGGAGAACATGGCGCTGCTCGCGGAGCTGGTGCAGAAGATTGGCATCGGTGGCGAAGGCAAGCAGGTGACGCTAGACCTCGACTACCCGGCCGACAAGGCGGTGAAGGCGATCGTGAAGATTGTCGAGCAGGCCGAGAAGACACGCGCCACGCCGGCCGCCAAATAAAGTCTGATGCGACGCCCGTGGCTACTGCTCGTCCTCCTCGCGACGGCGAGCGGACTGGCTTGGCTCTGGCTCGACCCAGCGGACCTCCGTCTGCGCATTGACCCGCGGAGCCGCGAGGTTGCGCTCATCATTCCCGCGGAGATGGTCGGCCGTCGTACCGCCACCGCGGTAATTCTGGCCCTACCGGAACTGGCCGGACCGGAACAGCGCGCCGGCCTGCGCGAACAGTTGGCCCGCCCGGCGGTGAATTCAGCCCAGCGCGTGACTCTCGGCTTCATCCCCGGACAACTGGCCGAGCTCACCGTAGACACCCCAGAAGTTTCCGATGGCGGCAAGGTCATCCCTGGCCTCGCGCGCGTGCAGTTACGCGGTGTGCCGCATGGCTATCTCCTCGTGCATGCCGCACCCGCGAGCGCCTTACTCGAGACCGCCGCTCGCCGCCGCTGGCTCGGTCGCGCGCTCATCGAGGCGGGCGCCCAAGCTGAAACGGCGACCATCGCAGTCGGCGAAAGCGACGGCGGCGCCTTCCTCGTCGCGACGATCGCCTTCGCCTATCGGACCGGCGAGGAGGCCGAAGCCGCGCTCAAACGCCTGACGGAAAAACAAGGCGACTACGAGGCGCTGGGGTTCGCCGCGCGACCGGGCACCGACCGCATCACGCGCCAGACGAAGCTGCTCGTGGTTCGGCTCGATATCGAGACGGACCTCGTCCTCCAGGCGCTGCGCCACCGCTGACGCTCAGGCTTTCTCCAGCGTACCGTCGGCGTTAAGACGACGGTAGTAGCAACCTGGGCGAGCCTTACCATTCTCCTTCGTGTGGCAGGCGCCCTGGCCCGCGGGGCGAACCTTGTAGAGGATCGAGTTCTGCTCGCAGTTGACGCGCACCTCAAGGAGCTCAAGGAAATCGCCGGAAGTCAGGCCCTTGATCCAAAGTTCATTGCGCGACGTGCTCCAGAAGGTGGCCTTCTTTTCACGGAGCGCGGTCTGCAGGGCGAGCTCGTTCACATAGCCGAGGATGAGCACTTCGCCGGTCAGGGCATCCTGAGCCACGGCTGGGATGACATCGGCCTGCCCGGAAGCGATTTTTCGCAATTTTCCGAAGTCGAGTCGGAGGGCCAGGCCTTCTTCGAGTTCTTTGTCGGACATGTGACTGTTTTGGAGGGGTTTGGAAGCTCATTCAAGGCTGGAAACCCCACCCGCTTATCCCTTACGCATTAAGCCTATGTCGCTTAACCATTCCGCCGACCTTTCCCGCGCCGCCACTGAAGCCCGTGGCCTCGCCATGGATGCCGTGGCCGCCTGCCACTCGGGCCACCTCGGCCTGCCTCTCGGCTCCGCCGAAATCGGCGCCGTGCTCTACGGCAGCTTCCTGCGTCACGACCCCGCCGCTCCCTCCTGGATCAACCGCGATCGCTTCGTGCTTTCGGCCGGCCACGGCTCGATGTTTCTCTACAGCTGGATTCACCTCGCTGGTTTCGACCTGCCCCTCCAGGAAGTGAAGAACTTCCGTAAGCTCCACTCGAAGACCCCGGGCCACCCCGAGTTCGGTGAGACCTTCGGCGTCGAAGCCACGACCGGCCCGCTCGGCCAAGGCACGGGCAACATCGTCGGCATGGCCGTGGCCGCTAAGATGGCCGCCGCGCACTTCAACACCGCCGAACATCAGATCTTCGACCACATCGTCGTCGGCCTCGCCGGCGACGGTTGCCTCCAGGAAGGCATCTCGCAGGAAGCCGCTTCCTTCGCCGGCCGCTTCGGCCTCGATAACCTCATCATGCTTTACGACTCCAACGACGTCACGCTCGACGCGATGGCCTCGAAGACGCAGAACGAGGACACCGCCAAGCGTTACGAAGCCGCCAACTGGGAAGTCTTCACCGTCAAGCAGGGCAACGAGCTCGCCCCGATTGCCGCAGCGCTCGACCAGGCTCGCGCCAGCAAGAACGGCAAGCCGAAGCTGATCATCTGCAAGACCGTCATCGGCAAGGGCATCGCCGAAGTCCAAGGCACCGCCAAGGGCCACGGTGAAGCTGGCGTGAAATTCGTCGACGCCTCCCGCAAGGCCCTCGGCCTGCCGGAAGAGAAGTTCTACGTCTCCCCTGAGACCCGCGCCTATTTCAGCGCCCGCAAGGCCCAGCAGGCCGCCGCGCACGCCGCGTGGTCGCAGACCTTCGCCGCTTGGTCCAAGGCCAATCCCGAGAAGGCCACTCTCCTCGCCAAGGCGCAGAAAGGCGACCACGGCGACGCCCAGTCTCTCCTCTCCGCCATTCCGGAGTTCGGTAAGAATGCTCTCGCGACCCGTCTCTCCGGCGAAGCGTGCATCAACGCCGTCGCCAAGGCTTCGCCGCTCGTGTTGTCCGGTTCCGCCGACCTTCACGGCTCGACCAAGAACTATATCAAGGACGCCGGCGACTTCGACATCGCGACCCCGGCTGGCCGCAACCTGTACTTCGGCATCCGTGAGCACGGCATGGGCGCCATCCTCAACGGCATGGCCTACCACGGCATCTTCAAGGGATCTGGCGCGACGTTCCTGACGTTCTCCGACTACCTCCGCCCTTCGATCCGTATCGCCGCCCTCGCGAAACTCCAGGCCTTCTACATCTTCACGCACGACTCTGTCGGCGTCGGCGAAGACGGCCCGACCCACCAGCCGGTCGAAACCGTAAGTGCCCTGCGCTGCATCCCGAACCTTGACGTGGTCCGCCCGGGCGACGCCGAAGAGACGGCCGCCGCCTTCGCCCACGCTGTCGCCCGTAAGGACGGCCCGGTCGCCCTCATCCTCTCCCGCCAGAACGTCCCGTCTCTCGACGCCGTCTCGGCCGCCACGCGCCGCCAAGGCACGCTCAAGGGAGGCTACGTGCTCCGCCAAGAAACTGCTGCGCTCACCCACATCTTGATCGGCACGGGCAGCGAACTCTCACTCGCCCTCGCAGCCGGGGAAGAACTCGGCGCGGGCGTCCGCGTCGTCTCGATGCCTTCGATGGAAATCTTCGCGCGCCAGCCGAAGGCCTACCAGGAAGAAGTCCTGCCCGCCGCCTGCGCCAAGCGCGTGAGCGTCGAAGCGGGCGTGACCCTCTCGTGGGGCCGTTACGTCGGTACCGCTGGCAAGGCGATCGGCACCGACACCTTCGGCCTCTCCGCCCCGGGCGACGTGGTGATGAAAGAACTCGGCATCACGAAGGAAGCTGTGATCGCCGCCGCCAAGGCACTCTGAGCGACCTGATAGCCGTTCACCGAAGACCGGGGGCATTACGCCGCCGGTCTTCTTGTTTTACTTGGCCTCGCGGAGGTCCGTGAGCGCGATGCGGAAGAGATCACCCTGCTCGGAGCCGAGGAGGAGATGGCCATTGTCGACCCACGAGCACCCTTCGATCTGCCAGGAAAGCGTCGGGGGCGAGATCGGCGCATACAGCGCAGGCGCGTGGAAGAAATCTTCGCCAGACGTAGGTACGTCGAAGACCCAGACATTACGATAGGTCAGGATGGCGAGATGCTTCTGGTCCGGGGAGACGCAAGCATCGGTGACCATACCGCCGACGTCAAAGCGGGCCAGCTTGGTCAGCGTCGCCCGTTCGCCGGTCGCCGGAATATCCGCACGCCAGAGATCGGTCAGGGTGTCCCGGCGATGCTTGGTGAGGAGGTAGAGTTTCCCGCGGAGCAGGAACATTGCCTCGCAGTCATGCGAAAGCTCGGGATCGGGGAAAGCCGTCTGGTCGGGCCAAGCAAAGGTCACCTTGCGCACGTCTATCACCTCGGCGACGCCTGGCTTCGGTTCCTTGAATAGGGTGAAGGCCAGTTCCTTGCGGCGGGAGACGTTGTTGCCGACGTCGCCGACAATCATGTTGCCGGCGGCGTCGCCGGTGATGGCCTCCCAATCCACGTTGGTGGCGCCCTTGAGTGTGACCGCGCCCCAGAAGCTTTTGCCGACGGGTACCATGGTGCCGTCAGCCCGGATTGGCACGATTGACGGCTTGTTCCCAGAATCGGAAAGCGTCCAGAAGACACCGCGATGACCTTGGCTTGCCCAGAGTGCGGAACATTCGGGCACGAGCTTGAGGTTTAGCTTACCCGCGCCCTTCAATTCGATGGCCGGCATCGCCGGCACCGCACGGCGGACGACCGCAGGCTCCACGCCCAGGCCTAAGACGGCCCAAGTCAGGCAGGCAAGGTGGAGGGTCAGCCGCATGCGGTCACGCTACCCCAAGGTGGCACCTTGGCAATCCGTCGCCGTCGCTTTTGCTGTCGAAATCACGGCTGACCTTCCCATCCTCGCGTCATGGCCCGCAAATCCTCGCGCTCGCTCTGGACGGATAAGCTCAGCGGCGCCGCGGCGAGCCCGACTGGAGCGAAGTCGCCGCGCGCCCGCAAGGCTGTGGTCACCCCGACAGGCCGTGGGTGCCGCGCCATCATCCTGGGGATCGACCCTTCACTGCGCGGCACCGGCTTGGCTGTCATCGACGCACGCACGGAGCCGATGCGCCTGCTCGCCAGCGTCACGGTGAAGCTCGGCCCGAAGCTTGAGCCCTACGAATGTATGGGTCGGATTGCCGACGCAGTGGAGAAACTCGCGCGCGCACATGCGGTCACGCACGCTGCCATCGAGGAGACGATCTACGTCCAAAACTTCCGCACCGCCCAGGCGATGGGCGCCTCGCGCGGTGCCGCCCTGAGCGTCCTCGCCCGCCTTGGCGTCAAGGTCGGCGAATACGCCCCCACGCGCATCAAATTGGCTGTAGCCGGCCATGGGAGCGCCTCCAAGGAGCAAGTCGGCCGGATGATCCGCACCGTGCTCCGGCTAGGCGACGCGCTCGCGCTCGACGAATCCGACGCGGCGGCGGCGGCCCTCTGCCACGCCTTCACCGCACGCGGCTAATCAAAGTTCCTCGCTGACGGCAAACTCGTCGTGACGGCCGCGGGCCTGGCTCCAGCGGGCCATCAGCTCGTCGAGCGGCACGGGGCGAACCTTCTGTGAGAGATTGTAGGCGCCGGCTTCGAGGCAGGCTTTGATCTGACTCCACACCACCGCATAGGAACGGGTGAAGCGGAGCGACTCATCGCGCACGAGGCTCGAGACGTGGCAGCAGCCACCGACCTCGGTCACGATGAAGCGGCCGGCCTTGAGATCCTCGACGGAATCGGCACGAAGATCGAAGCGGGCAAAATGCAGGCCGGGGAAACGCTTTGCGAAGGTGGTCACCGCGGCATCGAGTTCCACGGTGATGAGGTCGTGGCGGTGGAGGCAACGGGCGCCATGGCCGTAACTGCCAGTGAGGTTCAGCGTCACCTTCTGCCCGGCAGGGATCACGCGATTCAGGTCGCGGGCGTGGCACTGGATGAAAAGTTCGCCGCGCGAGACCGCCACCTCGTCCAGCCAGATGAGTTCTTCGAGCGTCTGCTCGCCGTCGCCGCGCACGGTGACGTCGCGCTTCTGCACGATGGCCATGATATATCCGTCGTCCTTGCCAGCATTGCGGCGCCAGACGACTTCGAACTCGAAACCGGAGATAAACTTCTGCAGTAGGAAATCCTCCGTAGCGCCCCGGACCAGCCGCTCGAGCTGCTCCTGCGTATGAAGGAAACGTAGACCAGCGCCGTCCTCGGCGACCTCCGGCTTGAAGACGACCGGGAAGCCATGGCAGGCCGCGAAGGCGGCGGATTCCTTCACGCGCTCGTCCTTGGTATCCTCAAGCGAAAGCGCCAGCGTCGGGCAGCAGCGAGAATCGCGCTGGAACGGACGGAGCAGGAGCGATTTGGAATCCCCGATGAAACCGCCGATACGACCGAAGGCCGGGTTGGCAGAGGCAAAAGCCGTCAGGCGGCGATAACGAAGGCAAAGCCCGAGGATGCCCAGCCGGATCGGCAGGTAGAGCACCGCGGCCGGCCACAAGGAAGGTTGGAGGAAACCGCGAACCTTCATGACGATCTGCCGCCGCCCGCGCCAAGTCAGCGCCGGCACCATCCAGTGGGTGATGACGTGCAGAAGGAAGAGCAGGCCGAGGATCACCCAGAGCGCATTGTGCTTGAAGCGATAAAGGACGTCCATCGCCGTCGCGCCGTAAGTATAGCCGACCCACATCAGCGGCGGCGTCCAGATCAGGGCCGCCACGAGGAGGAGCAGGCCGAGCCGGAAAGCGTTCAGCTTCATGATACCAGCGGACACGAACGTGGGCACGCGGCTGGCGGGGACGAAGCGGGAGCTGACCACGACAAGCATACCTTTCGGCGTCGAGAACCAGCCCGCCCATTGATTCACCTTATGCTCCTTGATGAACCATTTCAGCGGCGCCTTACGGATGGCCTTATGGCCGAGGAACCGCCCAATGGAATAGAGTACGGTGTCACCGATAAAGATGCCCAACGTGCAGGCCGCCGCGGCGGACCAAAAGTCGATGATACCGACGGAGACCATCAAACCAGAGGCGAGGCAGGTGGGATCTTCGGCGACGAAGGTGCAGAGTAAGATGACGAGGAGCAGCGTCCAGTAACGCATACCGCTGGCATGCGGGATCGGCGGATATTCCTTGGCCGGCGGGGTCACGCTTGGGACGGAATCCACAGGGATCTCCGCGTAGAAACCCTTGATCTTACCGACGACTTCGGAAGCCGCGCCGAAGGCGGCGTCGCGTCCGCCCGGCAGGATTTCCAGCTTGGCCTGCGGCGCGAGCTTGGCGGTGTACTTGGCGGCCTCGACCGGCGTCAGCCAATCGGCGTCGCCATGGATGAGCAGGAGGGGCTTCGTCCACTGGCTGAGGATCTTCTTCGAATCCGTCATATCGGTATCGAAGACCGTCTTGGCGTAATTACGGTCGAGCGGGAGCAGGTCGACGGCGCCAAAGGAAGGCGTCAAGCGGGTGAAGATCCAGAAGCCAGCGCCCTGGAAGCCGTAGACGATCTTGTTGACGAGCGGGTTGCCCATCAGCTCGAACTCCTGCGCCCCCGGCGAGGAGATGAGCGTCATCGAACGGACGCGCTTCGGATGAGCCGAGGCGAGTTCGAGCGCGGCGACACCACCGTAACCCTGACCAATCACGTGATATTGCTTGATGCCGTAGCGCGCCACGAGGGCGGCGACGACCTCAGCGTTGGCTTCCATTGAATGATTCGGAACGTTGCCGGGCGTACTGTGAAAGCCGGGCATGAACGGCTCGATGACGGAGACGTCGGGGTCGCGAGCGAGCTCCGCGCAGAACTGCGTGCCGCGGTCGTCCCACGGGATACGGTGGAGGTAGACGACGACGTTTTTGCGAAAGCGGGGCTGGACGAAACCCCCTTTGGCTTCCTCCGCACCAAGGACGCCATGCAAGCGGGCGCGAATCGGGATATCGTAGTCCAGCTGCTTGACCTTATCGTCCACGAAATCGAAAGCCGGGACCCGAATCGGCTCGCCGCCCGCTGTCGTCTCAATGGCGCTGAAGAAAGGGAAGGCCGCGGAGAGGGCCAGCAGCACCAGATAGAGGGAAACCAGCCACCACCGACCCGGGACTCGCCCGAGGTTACGCTTACGGTCGGCTGTGGTAGGCATCCGACGGCCATGAAAGGTCGTCGGAGCCCGGGAGCAAGACGGGAAGGGCAAATACCGCTCGATTAGCCGATTTATGGCTTCCGTAGCGAGGCCAAGCCCTCTTGTCTTGGCCAACGTGCAACCCACCGGAAAGGAACTCCCAGGCCTCAGGGTCACCGTCGACAAGGTGGTGCACCATAGGGATGCGAACTTCCCTCCTGAAACCCCGCACGCGTTCGTTTATTTCCTGACCATCAGTAACCTCTCGCAGGAGACGGTGAAGCTGCTGGGCCGGAAATGGATCATACGCTCCCCTGACGGAACCATCGAGATCGTCGAGGGCGACGGCATTGTCGGCGAGACCCCCACCCTCCCCCCGGGCGAGAAGTTCTCTTATAACAGCTACCACCTCGCCGGCGGCCCACTGACGGCCGAAGGTTCCTTCCATGGCACCACCCAATCCGGCGAACGCGTCTTCACGCGCATCCCGGTCTTCGCCCTGACCCCTCCTTCCGACCCTTCCTGATGCGACTTACCGACCTAAACTCCGGCCGTGAAATCGGCGCTAACTGCATGCTCGCCGAATTCGGCGGCCTGCGGCTGGTGATCGACTGCGGCCTCCACCCCAAACTCGACGGCCGCAAGGCCTTGCCCCAGATCGACAAGATTCAAGGTAGCGTCGACGGCGTGATCCTGACGCATTGCCACCTCGACCACCTGGGCTCGTTGCCGTTGCTCCTGAAGCAACACCCGTCGTCGCGCGTCTACGCTTCGGCCGCCACCACACTATTCGTCCGCCGCCTGCTCAGCAACTCCATCCAGGTGATGAAGCGCCAGCGCGAGGAGACCGGTAATCAGGACTACCCGCTTTACGTCGAGACCGACGTCGAACGGGTCGAACACGCGCTCGCCGCAGTCCCCATCGCCAATCCACGAATCATCGGCCGCGGCGGCGAAGAAGTCGCCCTCACCTTCCACCTCGCGGGTCATGTCGCCGGTGCCGTGGGCTGCCTGATCGAACACCGGAAGAAGAAGCACTTCTTTACGGGCGACGTCCAATTCAAGGCCCAGCGCACCGTTGCGGCGGCCAACTTCCCGCGCACGCCGGTCGACACGCTCGTCATGGAGTGCACGCGCGGTGCCACGGCCACGGTCCCGGGCTTCGACCGCAGCAAGGAAGAGCAGCGCCTGATCAAGGCCGTCAACGCCATCTGCGACGAAGGCGGCTCAGTCCTCCTACCGGCCTTCGCCTTCGGTCGCATGCAGGAAATCCTGCTGCTGCTCCAGGAAGCCGCCGATGCGGGCAACCTAGCCGATGTGCCGATCTTCTGCTCGGGACTCGGCATGGATCTCTGCGACTATCTCGATGCTGCCAGCAAGAAGACGAAGCAGGTGAAGTTCAGCCGACAGGTCCTCCGCGACCTCGGCATCTTGCCGCTCTCGCGCAAGTACACGCAGCCCGGAAAAAATATGCCCGAACGAGGCATCTACCTGCTTTCGAGCGGTATGCTCGTCGAAAAGACCCCCGCTTGGCGCGTCGCCGCCAACATGCTCGACCACGAGGAGAACGCGGTGTTCTTCGTTGGCTACTGCGACCCGGAAACCCCGGGTGGTGAACTCATCGGCATGAACCCGGGCGGCGAATTCAAGTTCAAGTCCCTCGACCACACCTCGACCCTGCGCGCCAAGGTCGAACGCTTCCACCTCAGCGGCCACGCGAATCGCGAAGAACTCCTCGACTTCGCCAAAGACCTCGCGCCGAAGGACATCGTCCTGACGCACGGCGACCCGCCCGCGCGTGACTGGATGAAAGAAACCCTCGCCACCGCTATGCCGGGCACCCGCGTGCACGACCCCGCACCGGGCGTCCCCCTCGAGCTGTGAGCCTGCTGCCGCAGTCCGTCGAAGATTGGCGTGAGTTTACCCTCACGCGCGGTCCTCGTATGGCGGCGGAAGCTTTCCTGATCAAACTGGGCGCACTGGGCGCCGAGGAACAACGCGCCTCGCTCTGCGGCCTGCCCGACGTCGCCACGCTGACCCGCCGTTTTGAAGCCGCTTGGCCCCTGCGCGAAGCCGCGCTCGGCGGCGTACCCTTCCTCACGAAGGACCTCTACTTCCGCGCAGGCGAACCGACCTACGCGGGCTCGACATTCCTGCCGGAAGAGATCGGCCCAGCCCAGAAGACTTCCACCCTGCCTGCCGCCTTCGAAGCCGATGCCGGTGCAATCGAGTGCGGACGGACGCAGCTGAACGAATTCGCCTTCGGACTTACGGGCGAAAACCCGCACTCGGGCGACTGCCCTCATCCAGGACACCCTGAACTGCTCTCCGGAGGCTCGAGTTCCGGCTCGGCCTTCGCCGTCGCGCGCGGGTTGGTGCCGTTCGCGCTCGCGACCGATAGCGCCGGCTCGATTCGCGTGCCCTGCGGCTATTGCGGCGTCTGGGGGCTGCGCCTCTCGCCTGATATCGCGCCCATCGGCGACATCTTCCCGCTTTCCCCGGGCTACGACACCCAAGGATGGATCACGCGCACCGCGAAGGATCTCCGCCAGGTCTCGGCCGCCGTCCTCGGCGCAGCCCCGCCCGCCGGTGCCGGCCTCTGGGCTGGCGACCTGGGCCTCGACATCCCGAAGGACGATCTCGCCGCCATGCGCGCGGTCGCCCTCCAGGCTGGCGCGCAGGAAGACCCGGCCGCTGCAACGCTCCTGCGGCTCGCCTTCGCGGAAGCGGCCGAAGCGTATCCCACACTCGGTGGCCATGCCGCCGCCCGCGTGCATGCCGCATGGCTCGAACGCCGTCGCCCGGACTACGACCCGGTCGTCTGGGAACGCCTCGACGTCGGCCGTCGCCGGACACACGAGGAAATCTGCGCCGCCGAAGCCATCCGCACCCGCGTGATTGACGCCTTCCGCACCGTCTTCCGTCGCCATCACTTCATTGCGCTGCCCGCGACGTTCGGAGGCGCAGTTCGCAAGGCCGACTTGGACTCGACGCATCGCCGCCGCCTACTCGCGCTCAATGCGCCCGCTTCGCTCGCTGGGCTTCCCATCGTCGTCGCGCCCGCGCGCCTCCCGAACGGCCTCACGGCCGGCGTGCAGTTCGTCTTCCCCGACATGGCCAACTTCGGCTGGGACTCTGTCCTTAGCCGTTTCGGCTGATCAGAGGCGCTTGCGGCGCATGTGCGCCGAAGGCTGGCCCAACGCTTCGCGATACTTCGCCACAGTGCGGCGGGCAATCTGCACGCCGCGCTTGCGTAACTCCGCCGTGATGGCCTCGTCGGCCAGAGGCTCGGCGGGGTTCTCGCGGGCCAGGATGTCGGCGATGAGCTCCTGGACGCCTTCCTGCGCGACGGTACCACCATCGGACGTCGCGACACCGGAAGTGAAGAACCAACGGAACTCGCGCAAACCATGCGGCGTCAGCATCCACTTACTGGCGGCGGCACGACCAACGGTAGTCTCATGGACGCCCATCTCCTTAGCGACGTCGGTCATGGTCAGCGGACGGAGTTTGGCGGGGCCATGCTCGAAGAAATCGACCTGACGTTCGAGGATGATATGGGCGAGTTTCTCGATGGTGCGCTGGCGCTCTTCGATCGCGCCGATGAGGAATTTACCCTGACGCATGCGCTCGAGAATGTAGGCGCGTTCCTTGTCGCCGAGGGCCTGGCCGGCGAGCATGTCTTTGTAGGCGGGCACCAGGCGGAGTTTAGGGACATGGCGGTCGTCCATGATGACCTTCCACTTGCCGTCATCACCCAATTCGACAGAGGCGTCGGGCGTGACCACCCGGTTATCATCGCGGGAGAATCGGCGGGCCGGTACCGTTTCGAGCCGGGCGAGTTCGGCAAGGGCCTCGCGGATGCCGTCGAGTTCGACGTCGAGCACCCGGGCGCATTCATCGAGCCGTCGACCCATCATCGGCTCCCAGCAATCGGTGATGAGACGGGCGGCGGTCGAAAGGCCGCGACTGCGCTGACGCAGCTGGGCGAGGAAGCATTCACGAAGATCGCGGGCGCCGATGCCCGGCGGATCGAAAGCCATCAGCAAGGTATGGGCCGTCGTGACGGCCTCGTAAGGCTGGCCAGAACGCAGGGCGAGGGTCGAAAGGTCTTCCTCGACGAAGCCACGCTCATCAAGCGAGGCAATCAGGAGCTTGAGTGCCTCCTGCACGGCCGGGTCATCGGAGGCCGTCCGGGCTTGATCGGCGAGGTGTTCGGAAAGCGAAGCCTCGCCGGTGGCGGACTCCATCATATGCCGGCGCCGTTCCTCGTCTTCCTGGGTGTAGCCCTGTGAGCGAATCTCCTCGTAGTAGCTTTCGTCCCAATCCTCTTTCATGCGCTTCAATGCATCAAAATCGTCGTCGCCCAAGGAGAGTTCGCGCGGGCCCTCCTCTTCCGCTTGTTCGAAGGGCACGGGCGCATCCAGGCTCTCGCTGTCGACCGGCTCGACTTCCTCCAATAATGGGTTGGCCGCCATCTCTTCCGAGATTTCGCGCAGGAGCTCGGCTGCAGGCACCTGGAGGATGCGGAGCGACTGGCGAAGTTGCGGCGTCAGGACGAGGCCCTGGAACTGCTTCTGCGATTGATTGATGCCTGGATTAGCCATCGAACGAACCCAAGCAAAGAGGGTTCTGGGGCGATTTGCAAAAGGTATCGATGAGTCCATTCGTCTTGCCTAGCCACTGGTGGTAAACAGGATTAAAAACGCCCGAAGAGGGATGGACTCCGCCCGCATGCGCCACTTCTCACTCCTCATCGACAACGAAACCCGCGGCCCTCTGACCGAAGCCGAGATTATGGCGATGATCGCTGAAGGGACTTTGACGGCGGACATGCTCTGCGCGCCCGAAGGGTCGACAGACTGGGTGCCGCTCTCTGACCATTTTAAATTCGGTGTCACCCTCAAGCTGCGGCGGTCGAAGCCCGTGTCCACGGAAGTCGAAGAGGAGATCGCCGCCACGCGCCTTGACCCCGACACGCGGAGACGACTCCTGCTCTACGGCCTGGCCGAACCTGCCAACGTCGACACCTTCACGCAGGTCCAGGCGATGCTCGCCCTCGCTGATCACGAAAAGAAGATCACCTCCATCAATCGTCTTCATTGGGTCGTCGGTTATGCCGCGCTGATCGCCATGATCGGCGGTGGCGCCTTACTGGGCCTATCCCGGGGCTTCGGGGGCGATGCCCTCGCTTTCTGCAGCGGTCTCTACGTAAAGGAAGAGGTCAGCGCCCGGACGAGCCTCGCGATACTCCGGAGCGAGCTCAGCCAATTCGCCGAGATCAAGACCCGCGCTGAACGCGCCGTCTTCGAGAAGCCGCGCGGCGGCTCGCCCGGCTTCAACGTGATTGCCAGTCGCCTGCAAATCGACCCTCGCTCTTCCTTCTCGCTCCGCGGTCAGGTCGACTCCTCGCCACTGAGGCGGAAAATCGCTGTCTGGGGACTGACGCTCGACGCCGACCGCCGGGTCTACGTCCTGCACGACGCACCCTCCGCCAGGGCCACCGAACTGCTGCGCGCCCAGTCCGCGATCCTCGACGAAGTGCTCAGCCCGTCCCTTGAAGAAGCGGGCTTCGCCCAGCTCTTCGCCGAAGTGATGACCACCTTCCCTCCCGCCAGTTTCCCCGAGGCCGGCCGGCTCCGTACGGAAGCCGAAGGCATGCGCATGAGCGCGCTGAAAATCTTCATCGACCGCGTCGACTTCCGCGCGCAGGCCGCAAGCTCGCAGTCCGCCCAGAAAGCCTGGAGCGGCCAATTACTCGCCTTCTCCGAAAGCCTCAAGGCCCTCCAGGCTAAGGTCTATGCCCTGACCTCGCCGGTGGCCCGTCGGAAGCGCTGGAGCGAATTCAACTCGGGCCAAGGCGCCGAGCTGGCCGCCTGGATGCTGACCTCGGGCGCCAAAGAAGCCCCTCTCAACCCCGACGGCACGTTCAACATCTCGGAAATCTCGGGTATCAACTCCGATTCGTTGAACCTAGTGATGGTCAGCGCGCGTATCGCCGGCGACACTGTCTTCTTACCCTGGAACTCCACGTATCTCGGCACGAGCAAGTGGACCAGCGAGCCAATGGCCAAAGCCTTCCTGATCGACCGTGAACGCTACAAAGTCAGCGACAAGGTGACCGTCGGTGGCCGCACCTACTACGCCAACCTCCAAACGGCGACGCACCGCTTCGTCTTCACGCGCACTTCACCGCAGTGGCGCTACTTGGCGCTGGCCCGCGACGCGGACAAGGACCGGGTCTTTGCGCTAGTCGACGACAAGACTTACGCCGCCGCCAGCAAAGGCGCGACCATCACGCCCGCCGAGCTCGCGAAATTCAACCTCTACCTGAGCGCGGAAGAATCCGTGCGCCCCGACGGCCTGTACGTCGAGTGAGGGCGGTCACTGCGCGCGAGGCGTCCAACAGTCCGGCTCAGAGCAATTGCCGAGTTGCGAAGGCGTGAGACGCGTCACCTTGCCGGTGACACTGTCGATGACGACCAGCCCGTTACCTTGCGCGGCGACTAGGTGACGACCGTCCGCGCACCACGAAGCATGAGCGATGGATACCGGGCTTTTGGTTACGATGGGCGTCACAGTACTGGCAGCGAGATCAAGCACCCCGAGGCGAAGTGAGCCGGCCTCCTGATAAGTGAAGACAAGCTGATTCGGGACGACGGGATTCCAGCGCGGTTCGGTGCTGTAACCATGACCCGTGGAGAGCCGCTGCAAGGCGCCGCCGCTGGAACTGGCGAGGTAGATACCCGGGCTGCCGGTCGGGCCGGCGGTGAGGGCGAAACGGGAACCGTCCGGAGACCACGAAGGATCAGTGTTCACCCACTGCATACTCGGAGCCTTGATCACGCGCGTCGGCGTCTGCCCCTGCGGACCCGCGACAAAGATATCCATCGTGCCCTTATTAGAAGAGGCGAAAGCGATCCGCCCATCGGGACCGCTGCTGGCGGCGCCCAGCGCACCCCGGACGTTGACGATCACCTTGGCGGCTTCGCCGTAACCATTGGTCGAGAAAATCTCGGGCCAGTTCGAACGGAAGGAGGAGATGAAGAAGATACGAGAGCCATCGGCCGACCAGCGCGGTCCAATCGAGGTGTTACCATACCTCGTCAGGCGCAATGTTTTGGAGCGGGCCAGATTAGTGACATAAATTTCGGCGCTGCCGGTGGAACGCGAGACGAAGGCGACCTTGGTATCCGCGAACAAAGGCTTGAGCTGCCAGCGACGACCGAGGCCCACGATGGCCGCGTCGGCGACCCGGAGTGCGAGCTGATCCTCATCCTTGCCTTCGACGTTCGACGTAAAGGCACAAAGCGCGTTATCGCAGGAGACGACGGCGGTGAGCCCTCCGCGACCGATGCGCACCTTAATGGGAGAACTGGGGGAAATCTCGATGGCGCCGTGGGTGGAAAGAGCGAATTGGACGAGGCCGCCTAGGATCGGATCATCGGAGACAATCGCCACCGGCAGGATCTTGCGGCTGATCAAGCCGCCGATCTCGGTGTCGACCTTGATGTTACCTTGGGCGAAGAGGGGTGAGGCGAGAAAGACGGCGAAGAGGGAAAGGAAGCGCATCGAGCGAGTTTGTTATGAGGTTAGCAGTTTGACCTAGGTTGGGCAGGGAGTTCAATCCCGCTGATGTCACTCGATAAGGAATCAGTCCAGAAGGCCCTCGGCCAGGTCCGGTACCCTGGCTACAGCCGCGACATTGTCTCCTTCGGTCTGGTGAAGGGCATCGAGGTCACCCTCGAGGGTAAGGTCAGCGTCGGCCTCGCGGTCACGAGTGCCGACCCCGAAGTCCCCAAGAAACTCTACGCCGACATCGAAGCCGTCCTGAAAGCCATCGGGGCGAAGGACCCCGAGATCGCCATCACGGTGACAGTCCCCAAGGGTACCCCGCCCCCGGCCGGCGCCCCAACCGCGACTGCCAAGCTCCCGGCCGATGCCGGCGTGGGCAAGGTGAAGTTCATCATCGCCGTCGCCAGCGGCAAAGGCGGCGTCGGTAAGTCCACTTTCGCCGTCAATCTGGCCTGCGCCCTCGCTCGTGCCCTCTCTGACCAAGGGCGCCCAGGCAAGGTCGGCCTGATGGACTGCGACATCTACGGCCCATCGGTGCCGCTGATGATTGGCGTCAACGGCCGTCCCATGCTGGACGGCGACACCCTCATCCCCCTCGAGAATTTCGGCGTGAAGGTGATGTCCATGGGCCTCCTCATCGACGCCGACGCCCCGGTGGTCTGGCGTGGCCCGATGATTATGAAGACGATCTCGCAATTCGCGACGAACGTCCGCTGGGGGGAATTGGACGTCCTCCTGATCGACCTACCCCCGGGCACGGGTGACGCCCAGCTCTCTATCGCCCAGGCGATGGCCCTCAGCGGTGCTATCATCGTGACCACCCCGCAGACGGCGGCGGTCGCGGTCGCCCTCCGCGGCGCGGCGATGTTCGCGAAAGTCGGCGTGCCGATCCTCGGCGTGGCCGAAAACATGAGTTTTCTCGAGGGGGCGGACGGCTCCCGCCAATACCTCTTCGGCCAAGGCGGCGGCCTCAAGGTCGCGACCGCCCTGCAAACGATCCTTTTGGGAGAGGTCCCGCTCGACCAGACCATCCGCGTGGGAGGCGACCACGGCATCCCGGTGGTCATTAGCCACCCGGACAGCAATCCGGCCCGGGTCTTCCGGTCCGTCGGCCTGACCGTGCTGCAAGGGCTCGAAAAACAGGCGTAACCCAGCCGTCGCCTACGGCTTGCAAGTTCGTCATATTTCGCTCAATCTGCCCTCAAGGATGAGAGAAATGCAACAGGAGCCGAAGACCGAAGCCGATCTGGCGGCCCGTTCGTCCCTGTATGCGGAGTTCCTCGCCGAGCGCGAAGAAATCCTCCGTCATAAGTGGATCGAGTCCGAGAAGGCCGGCCGCGATATCGGATTCGAGCGGGCCCTGATTGACTGGACCCGGCACCACCGCGCGCGCTGGCGCGAGCTGCGTCGTATCGGTAAGGCGGCCTAAGGACGCGCCACCCCGCCAAACAGAAGGGCCGGCTCGCATCGCTGCGGCCGGCCCTTCTGGCGTAGGGAAGAGAGGAGCTTAGCCCTTGATCTCCTTGTGCAGCGTGTGACGGCGCAGGGAAGGATTATACTTCTTCAGTTCCACCTTCTCCTGGGAAAGCTTCTTGTTACG
>Ga0209768_10001059_pt1 | contig 17886 bp, 14 predicted proteins | sample LauGreSBDMM110SD_3_FD_187564 | JGI IMG/M metagenome (GOLD analysis project Ga0209768, IMG submission 187564) | Freshwater lake microbial communities from Lake Michigan, USA - Sp13.BD.MM110.SD (SPAdes) (version 2) | ecosystem: Environmental > Aquatic > Freshwater > Lake | place: Lake Michigan... | reverse complement strand
TCAAAATTAAAGGACTGTGGCCCAAAAATTTTCTAAAGAAACATATCTCTATTGGTACGAACTCATGCAGTTAATTCGTCAGTTTGAATCCAAAGCAGAAGAGATGTATAAAATGGCTGGAAAAATCAGAGGTTTCTTCCATGTTTATAATGGACAGGAAGCCATTGCAGCTGGCTGTATGACTGCTACCAATCATGAAGACCCCTTTATTACCGGATACCGTGACCATGGTTTAGCCTTGGCTAAAGGAATGAGCCCTAATTCGGCTATGGCTGAGTTATATGGGAAAGCCACAGGCTGCTCTAAAGGAAAAGGGGGCAGTATGCACTTGTTTAGTAAGGAACATAATTTTTTTGGAGGTCATGGCATAGTAGGTGCTCAAATTGGAACAGGTGCAGGTTTAGCTTTTGCAGAACAATACCGTGGTTCAAAAAATGTGGTATTATGCTTTTTTGGAGATGGCGCAGCAAGACAAGGTATGTTGCATGAAGTATTTAATTTAGCCATGATTTGGAAATTACCAGTGGTATTTATTTGCGAGAATAACAACTACGCAATGGGGACTTCAATTGAAAGAACAAGTAATGTTATTGATATTTATAAATTAGCCGATGCATATGAAATGCCTTCTGACAAAATAGATGGTATGACAGCAGAAGCTGTGCATGATAGTGTGGTAAGAGCTGTGAAAAGAGCCCGTGATGGTGAAGGCCCTACTTTATTAGAAATGAAAACCTATCGTTATAGAGGGCACTCTGTATCGGATCCTCAAAAATACCGTTCTAAAGACGAGGTGGAAGATTACAAAAATCAAGACCCTATTACGAAAGTACATAGCACTATTATTGAAAATAAGTTCGCCACAGAAGAAGAACTAAAAGCCATTGACGAAAAAATTGCAGGTATTGTGGAAGCTTCTGTAAAATTTGCAGAAGAAAGTCCATGGCCAGACGAAAGTGAATTATTGAAAGATGTATACATTGATTCATCCTACCCTTTTATTGTAGATTAATTATAACAAATATATATGAGCGAATTACACCAAGAAAAACACCCCTTTGTTGATTTTGTAAAAAACAATCAAAAGACTTTGACCTATACAGTTACTATTTTAGTAGCAGTTGTATTAGCTTATTTTGGCTACACAGAATTATACCAAAGTCCTAGAGAAGCTAAAGCAGCCGATACTATGTTTACAGCAGAAAAGTATTTTGGTTTAGACTCTTCTAATTATGTACTCAACGGAGATGGCGCCAACAAAGGCGTATTATATATTATAAAAGAGTACAGTGGTACCAAGGCAGCTAATTTAGCTAATTACTATGCTGGTATTAGTTATTACCGTTTGAACGATTACAAAAAGTCTATCGAATATTTAAAGGACTTCTCTACTTCTGCTAAGCAAGTGCAGGCCATTGCTTATGGAACAATTGGGGATGCTTACGCCGATTTAAAAAACAATGAGGAGGCAATAGAATACTATAAAAAAGCAGGTGGTCATTTCCCAGAGGATGAAGGTATTTCTTCTGAATATTTATACCGTGCTGCTTCTTTATTAGAAATCAATGGTAAGGCCGATGATGCCATTGAAATTTATACGACTATTAAGACTAAATATCCTAAATCAGATAAAGGCTTCCAGGCTGATAAGTATATTAATAGATTAAAGGTTCAGCCTTAATTTTTTTAGCTTAATTATTACCTAAGTATTCTTATTTTTGATAAATGACAGTACAGCTATTTATTCCTTGTTTTATGGATCAATTGTATCCAGAAGCTGCTTTTAATACCATTAAAGTATTAGAAAAAGCAGGTTGTAAAGTAAAATACAACGAAAAGCAAACCTGTTGTGGTCAACCCGCTTTTAATGCTGGTTTTTGGAGCGAGTCTAAAGATGTATGTACCAAATTTGTACAAGACTTTGATGGCGCCGATTATATTGTAAGCCCTAGTGCAAGTTGCACAGGTTTTGTAAGAAATAATTTTGGAAAAATTTTCGAGAATAACGCCTTTCAAAGCCCTGCAAAAAAAGTAAGCAATAGAATATTTGAGCTTTCAGAATTCTTGGTTAAAATTTTAAATGTTACCGACTTAGGTGCTAAGTTTGAAGGCAAGGCTACTTATCACGATAGTTGTGCTGGTTTAAGAGAATGTAATATTAAACAAGAGCCAAGACAATTATTATCGAAAGTGGCTGGTTTAGAATTAGTAGAAATGAATGAAGTGGAAACCTGCTGTGGTTTTGGAGGAAGCTTTGCGGTGAAGTATGATACCATTAGTGTTTCTATGGCCGATCAAAAAATTGAAAATATAATTAATACGCAAGCCGAATATTTAATTAGCACCGATTCAAGTTGTTTAATGCATTTAGATGGCCGATTAAAATTTAATGGCAATAATGTACAAATACTTCACTTAGCAGATGTACTTGCTAGTGGATATTAAAAAATTTTACTATGGCCTATTGGTTAATTAAATCAGAACCTTTTAAATATTCTTGGGATCAGTTTGTCAAAGACAAAAAAACATTTTGGGATGGTGTAAGAAATTATGGCGCCCGAAATAATTTAAGGTCAATGAAAAAAGGTGATCTAGCCTTTTGGTACCATAGCAATGAAGGCATGGAAATTGTAGGTATTGCTAAAGTGGTTAAAGAATCTTATCAAGACCCTACTACTGAAGAAACCGCTTGGTTAGCTGTAGATTTTGCGCCTCAGGAAAAATTAAAACATCCTGTGAAATTAGCAGACGTAAAAGCCAATACCAATTTAGCCAATATGGCCTTGGTTAGATTAGGGCGATTATCGGTTCAACCTGTTACAGATAAAGAGTGGAAGGAAGTAATGAAAATGAGCCAGGGTAAGTAAGTTCCGGAATAAGCTTTTGGGGCATTACTTAAAAAATATATAGCCAATAAGTATGGCAATGACCACCCCTATTATATCGGCAAAAATACCAGCCCATAAAGCGTATCTAATTTTCTTAATACCTACGCTACCAAAATATAGTGCAATAATATAAAAAGTAGTATCTGCAGAGCCCTGAAAAATAGATGCTAATTTACCTACAAAAGAATCGGGCCCTTGATTTTGAAATATATCTAACATCATTCCTCTTGCCCCACTCCCACTTAGTGGTTTCATAATAGCTACCGGTAAGGCTCCAATAAATTCTGTATTCATTCCAGTGAGTTGAATTAAATAAGTAATAGCATTTAAAATATAATTCATAGCACCACTATCTCTAAATACACGAATTGCTACTAACATGGCTACCAAATAAGGTATGATTTTTATAATTACCTCAAAGCCATTTTTAGCACCTTCAATAAAGGCATCGAATACGGAAACTTTTTTATAAGCACCTCCTACTATAATGGCAACAATAATTACAAGAAGTAATCCGCTGCCTATTACTTTTGAAAATATTTCTTTATTAGCGGAACTTAAAGAGTTTACTCCCAATAATACACCCACCATTATTAATACTAAACCAATTAACCAGCTAATTAAAACCTTATCCCATTTTAATTTTTGATAAAATCCAACCATTAATATGGAAGCCAAAGTAGTTCCAATAGTGGCTAAAACGCAGGGTATAAAAATACTAGCTGCATCTTGAGAGCCTGCAGCTAACCTATAAGATATAATAGTTAAAGGAATAATGGTAAGCCCACTAGTATGTAAAACCAAAAACATTATTTGTGCATTGGTGGCCTTTTCTTTTTCGGGGTTTAAACTTTGTAAGCTCTCCATGGCTTTTAAACCAAAAGGAGTGGCTGCATTATCTAATCCTAACATATTGGCAGAAAAATTCATGACCATCTGCCCCATGGCAGGATGATTGGCGGGTACTTCTGGGAATAAACGACTCAGAAATGGATTCATCCATTTGGCTAGTTTTTGAATAGCCCCTGCTTTTTCAGCAATATTCATTAAACCTAAAAAAAAGACCATGGTACCTGCCAAAGGGAAGGCAACATCGATTACAGAGGACTTTGCAGAATCAAAGATACCATCGGCTAATAACTTGAAAATGGTCGTATCTCCTAAAAAAACAAGTTTACATAGGGCAATTATAAAGGCAATTACAAAAAACCCCATCCAAATAATATTCAAGGCCATATTCAATTGTTTATGGTTCTAATATAGTCATTTTTGAGTTTAGAATTGTATTTTTGCGCTCTTAAAACAATAGATATTATGGCTTTACAGGCAGGGATTGTGGGATTACCCAATGTAGGAAAATCGACCTTATTTAATGCAGTTAGCAATAGTGCAAAAGCGCAGGCAAGTAATTATAGATTCTGTACCATCGAACCCAATATAGGTTTAGTGGATGTACCCGATAATAGAATGCAACAATTAGCAGATTTAATTATTCCTAACAGAATTGTGCCTACTCAATTAGAAATTGTGGACATAGCCGGTTTAGTAAAAGGGGCAAGTAAGGGAGAAGGCTTAGGCAATAAGTTTTTAGCCAATATTAGAGAAGTGAGTGCCGTGATACATGTCATCAGATGTTTTGAAGATGAAAATGTATTAAGAGAAGAAGGGGCTATTAACCCTATTGCCGATAAAGAAATTATTGAAACAGAATTACAATTAAAAGATTTAGATAGTGTTGATAAGAAAATACAACGCTGCGAGAAAATGGCTAAAACCGATCCGAAGGCCAAGGTAGAATTAGAAGTTTTACAAAAATGTAAAATACATTTAGAGCAAGGAAAAAGTATTCGTTCATTGGACTTATCTAAAGAAGACAGACTAGCCATTGCAGATAGTTTTTTATTAACAGAAAAACCTGTGATGTATGTAGCCAATGTAGATGAAGCTTCGATGCATACAGGCAATAAGTTCTCAACTATGTTGGTGGAAATGGCCAAATCAGAAGGTGCTGAAGTAATTGTAATGTGTAATAATATTGAATCACAGATTGCAGAACTCGAAGACCCTGCAGATAGAGCGGTGTTTATGGATGAATATAAAATGACTGAACCTGCTTTAAACCGTTTAATTCAGTCAGCTTATAAATTATTAAACTTAGAAACCTACTTTACAGCAGGTGTACAAGAAGTGCGTGCTTGGACTGTTGGCAAAGGCTGGAAAGCCCCACAAGCAGCCAGTGTCATTCATACCGATTTTGAAAAAGGCTTTATTAAAGCAGAAGTAATTGCTTTTGATGATTTTATTAAATTCAAAAGTGAGGCTGCTTGTAGAGAAAATGGAAAACTAAGAATTGAAGGAAAAGAATATATTGTCAAGGATGGCGATGTAATGCATTTTAGATTTAATGTATAGATTTTATAGCAATGAATAAACAAGCTTCTATATTATTGGTTTTAGTGATGACTTCCTTATTTGCATGTAATACGGATAATAATAACTCCAATAACGAAAATGCTATAGCAGCCCCTACTGCTTTATCTTATGAACTCATAAAGGTTTACCCTCATGATACAAGTTCTTATACGCAAGGACTGGAATGGAATGGCAACCAATTATTAGAAAGTACTGGACTTGAAGGAAAAAGCTTTATACAAATGCTTGATTCCAATATGAAGCCCATAGGCAATAAAGTAAAATTAGACAAGGAATATTTTGGAGAAGGTAGTACCCTTTTTCATGATAAAATTTACCAACTTACTTGGAAAAGCCATAAAGTTTTTGTTTATGACGCCAAAACATTAAAAAAGAGTAACGAGTTATATTGGCCCTATGAAGGTTGGGGACTCACACATAACGATACCTCCTTAATTGTTTCTACTGGAGAAAGCAATATCTATTTTGTAAATCCTATTGATTTTTCTATACAGAAAACCTTGGGCGTATTTAATCAATATGGCTATTTAAGTAATATAAATGAATTGGAATATGTGAATGGACAATTATTCGCTAATTTATATGGTCGAAACGAAGTGGTAGTAATTGATCCACAAACTGGGCAGGTTAAAAGTAGTATTGATTTTAGTAATATACTTTCTCAAGCAGGTGTTAAATATGATCCATTAAGTATTGATGCAGGCTATGTAATGAATGGAATTGCATATCATGCTGCTAAGAAAACCTTTTTTATAACAGGTAAATCTTGGCCTGTTTTAGTAGAAGTTCGTTTACGATAGCTGTTTTAGTCTATCTTTTTTATTTCATAGATCATGGAGCTTCCTCTGTCTACATTGCTTAATGCAGTTAAGTTAGAAATACAGCCAACGAAAAAAGCACGCATCATTCCAATCATTCCCGATTGTTTATATTTTTCACTAAGAAGGCTTACATAAAAGCTGTCAAACCACATTGGTAGTTTTTGCACAATACTCATTTTATGTTTTTTGGCTAAATAATGCATTGATAATGGCGAAAAATGATATAAATGCCTAGGTACATCATAGGCGGCCCAGTAATTCTTATAAAACCCTGCATCGTAGCTTGTATGATTGGGTACAGCTATGATTAACCTTCCATTAGGCTTGAGTAAACTATGAAATGTTTTCATATAGGCATTTAAATCATGCACATGCTCTAACACATGCCATAAAGTAATAACTTCATACTTTGCTGGCTCTAAATGAGAAAGTTCCTCAATGGGTAGTAAATTTATGTCATAATTTTCTAGGGCTTTTTGTCTACTAGCCGCATCAGGTTCTAATGCAGTCACTTTCCACCCTTTTTTAGACATGGAATTTGCAAATGCACCTGTGCCAGCTCCCACTTCTAATAGATGACCCTTATGGCCTGTAAATAGTGATTGTACCCAGTTTGTTTTTTGTGTAAGTGTATGATTTCTTACTTTATGATACATTTTATTCACAAGACCTTCTTTTGTATCGGTATGAGAAATATAAGAAGGGAAATTATAATAAGGTGCAATAGCTTCTTTACTAGGTGCTGGATCGGTATATTCTAATGTACAATTGGCACATTGGATAATTTGAAAGTCTTCGCCTGTAAGTGAGTAATCCTTGGTATGTAATAAACTAGCTATGTCTTCTTTATTACAAATGGGACAAGGTGAAAATTGTTTATTATTTTCAAGCATATCTAAAAATATTTAAATACAATAGCGGCCATTGCTATAATAAACAAAATGAATGCAATCCATGGCCATTGAATAGATATTTGTTTTTCCACTTCTTCATTTGCATGAATGGGACTAATGGTAATGTTTTTGTAATAATTACTTGATATAAAATTACTTACCCAAGTATACTCATTCCCTTTTTTTTCAATGCTTCCTAAATTTCCAATAGCTAAATTAGCTTCTTGAGCTTCAAAACTAGTTTGTAAAAATTGTTCAAATTGTATACTTGCCTGTTCGTTGGAAATAGATAATGCTTCTGCTAGATAAACGTAAAATTGGTTACTAGCTTTCTTATTATCAATTGAAAATAAAATACTTACTTCAGGGGCATTTAGGGTATCCCCTATCCAAGTGGCTGGTTTTTTAGTCAAATGAATAGTGCCAATATTAGTAAGTACTAATTCATTATTTTGTACAAAATATTGTTCAAGTATTTTTTCCATAGTTATTTATGAAACGAATATACGATACCAGCAATTAATTGAACTCCTAAAGAAGGATATTCTGCCCAACGTTGATACTTTTTGTCTAATAAGTTCTCCCCTTTTGCCCAGGCCTTCAAGTGCGTGGTTAATTGATAATTAAAAGAAGCGTTTAAAACCAGCGTATTATTTAAATCATAGGCTTTGCCTGCATCATTTTCGAAGGAAGCGCCAGACCAGTATTGCATACCTCCATCAATTGACCATTTTTTACTAGGATACCAACTAAGCTCTCCATTAATATTTAATGGTAAAATGCCCCAAGCATTGGTATTTTCTTTGATAGAGTTAAACTGAATATACTTAGCATTCGCTTTTACAATGAATTGACTGCTTAATTGATAACGCATTGCTGTAACAAATTCTAAAGTAATGGCCCTGTATTCGAAAATGGGTTGAAATTGTAAACCAAAAAATTGCGATTTAGCTACATTGTTGATTCTATTAAAAAATGGAATATTACGATAATCATTTAAAGACAATCCAAAATTATATTGTAAGTTTTTAGATGCATTGATAAAAAGAGCTAATGCCTTTTTTTCTTGGGTGGTTATTTTTAATGTCGTAGGTGCAGCCATCCAAGGATTGATCATTGACAGACTAGCATAATTGTTATTGGTTAAAATAGTTTGCCAATTAGCGACAAATAAATAGTTGGTATCCTTTAATTTTTTACTAAACTGAACTAATGGGAATAAAGCAAATTCCTTGGTGGTGAAACTTGGGTTAACACCTACTTTAATACTAGAGTTCCATTTATTTAATTCAATAGAAGGTTGAATGACAAAAATTGAATTAGACTGGTTCGCATGGTTGATATGCGTGTACTTGCTATAATTATAACTAAAATCTAGGTTTATTTTACCACTCCCTTTTAATTTAAAACTCATAGGGTTGTAAATTTCTACCCAGAAGTTATTGGTAGAGGCAAGCCCTTTGAAGTTTTCAAATTTAATAGTGGGATTGAATAGCTTATTTATTAAACTATATTTTGGATTTTCATTCACCCATTTAATAGAAGTTCCAAACAGCGTAAAAGGTTGCGCATAATCTCCTAAGGATAAACTACTATTATCTGGCACTAAACCAAACCTGTAACGCTGCGTATTTTGATAAAAAACGTCGGTTTGAATATAATTATTTTCATCTATTCTAATACTGCCTATATAGGCGAAATTTTTATGGTTAAACTGCTGCAGGTATTGCATACCATTGGAAGTCTCAAAACTAGCTTCAAAGGCATGTGAATGTTTATTTTCATCCACTGCATTGTAAGTAGCTTCAAAAAACTGATTATTATAATTACCAAAACCTACTTTTAAATTAGTGGTGTTGACAGGAAAAGAGGTCTCTTTCTCATTATACGATCTTGGGATTAAAGAAATAGGTCTGTATTGAAAGCTTAAATTTTGTGTAGGCACTTGATAGTTGAGCGTTCTAGTAGTTGTATCGACTTCATTAGTCGCTTTTGTAAAATTTAACTTTGCAATATTTTTAAGTTGTGGCTTAAAGGCTGAAATAATACTCACTTCTTTTTCAACAACAGTATCTAGTTTTGGGGTAGCTATATTATTAGTTGTTATAAGCTTAGATAAATCCGCTGTTTCAATATTTAGTGTGGCTGTATTTTTTTTACGTACTACCCTATTATTTTTCTTCGAATTTGATTTTTTAGCCTTCTTTTTTCCTTTACTCGATTTAACTGTTTTCTTCTTTTTGCTAGTGCCTACTTTTTTACTGGCGGTTATATTTGCTTTTTTCTTATTTTCTTGTTGGGTATTCCCTGCTGTTAAGAAACAAAAAATACAAATAAATAAAAAGCTATATTTTAAAAAATACTTCATAATGGATTATTTAATTGTTGATGTTTCTGTAAGTTCTTTTAACTTTTGAGCAGCAACAATTTTAAGTGGTTCTATAGTGGCATTATCGGCTACACTTTTATAAGTAGCAATGGCATTGAAATTGTCTTTCTGTGCAACATAAATATCTCCTAATAAAATATAGGTTTTAGTGACCCAATATTCATAAGAAGCTTGTTTTTTAATAATATCAAAAGCAGTTTTCTCAGCCAAGCTTAATTTATTTTGTAATAAATATAAATTGGCTACTTGGTAATGCGCTTCAGCAGTAATTACACTAGACCCAGTTTTAATTACATTGCTAAGTATTTGTAAAGCTGCACTGGTATCTCCTGTTATTAATTTCTGATGATAAATGGTCATATTGGCCATTTCAATATCATCCATGGCACTATTTTTATCCTCAATAATTTGTTGGGCAATTGAATTGGCATCCGCCCATTTTTCGGTTTTATATTGGCATCTTAATAATCCTTTAATAGCTTCTGTACTATTTTCTTTCTGTGTTGCTATTTGTAATAATATAGAAAAATATTTTTCAGCTAAATCGTAGTTTTGATAATTAAAATAATTTAATCTAGCGGCAATGAGTGCTGCTCTTTCTGCATAGGTATTTGGAGCGATATCAGCTAGTTTAGAAAAATAAACCAAGGCGGTATCATAGGCTTGTTTAGAATAAGCAATTTCTGCCATTAAATGGGTAGCTTCAAGGCTATACTTGCCATTGGGAAACTTTTGTAAATAACTACCAAAGCCAGAAGCCGATTCTGTATATCTTTTTTGCTCATACTTAATAACAGATGCCCTGAATATTAAAGAGTCTTGTTCATTCACCGTTAATGGGTGGCCATAGTCGTTCATAAACTGAACATATAATTCTGGTGTCTGATCTTCAATAAAAATATTACGAATATATTCAATGGCATTTTCACTTTCAGTAGAATTAGGATAAGTCGCATATAAATCTTTAAAAGTGGTAAGCGCCATTTTATTTTTATCCAAATTAAAATATACAATGCCTAATTTATAATAAGCCTGAGGGTAAAATTGAGTAGCTGTATTATCTAAGCTTATTTTGGTTAAAGGCGCAATCGCATCTTGAAACTTTTCTTGACTTACATAAGTATCTGCCAATTCCATTCTTGCATCATTAATATAAACAGAGTTTGGGAAACTAGATTCATAACTGATGAGCATTTTAATTTTCTCAGTCACCTTCCCTATACCTCCTAATATAGTCGCTTTTTGTAAAAAGGCATAGTCGGCATATGACCATGATAAATCTATTACACGCTGATAAGTAGTTAAGGCATCATTCATTTTCTTTAACATCATTTGACAGTCTGCTACTCTAACATAGGCATCTTGTTGAAAATGATCCAATGCTGTACCTGGATTTAGACTTGATATCTCTTTAAATTGTAATAGTGCTTTTTGATAAGCTCCATTTTTCAAAAAGCAGTAGCCTAATATATACCTGGCATTAGTAGCATTTACTTCTCCCGCATTCACGGGATCCAACATGTATTTCTGTAAATACCCAATGGCATCCGAAATTCTACCCATTTTATAACTTATTTCACCTAACCAAAAATGAGTAGCAGATAGAAAATTTCCATTATAAGGTGCATTTCTTAATTGATTGAATAAAGTATAGGCTTTTTCTACTTCTCCGTCATTAATATGGTTACAGGATAGTCCATACAAAATAGCAGGATATATTTTTAATAATTCAAGACTAGGCGTTTCTATTAATTGATAAGCCTCTAATGCTTGCTTAAAATTATTACTATAAGCTAAGGCAGTAATCCATAGAGATTTTGATTCTGCGAAGTAAATAGACTGAGGATAGTTTTCAATAAATTTATCTAGTACAGTAATTGCAACACTGTACTCTTTTAGTTCTACTAATAGCTTCCCGTAGTTAAATAAAGAAATTTCTTTTTGTTCTAAATTGATGCTTTTAGAAGCACAGAGCATAAATGCATTCTTAGCTCCATTTTTATCATTTACTTTTAAATAGGCCGTTCCCAATAAATACATGCTATTTTGACCCAAAGAGTCATCCACATTGGCCAATTTTTTAAACCCTTCAATAGATTTTTTCCATTGTTGGTCTTGGAAATAACAAAAAGAAAGTTGGTATAAGTCTTGTACTTCCACATTGTCTTGTGCAGCCACATATTTTGCTAAGTAAGGAACTGCTTTTTGATATTGTTTTTTCTCAAACAACAAATGTCCCATTAACTGCTGTAATTGTAAATTGTAGTATTGGCCTTCTAATTGCAAAGCTTTTTCACAATTGACCATGGCAGCATCTATATTTCCAATGAAATAGTATATCTGACTAATATAAAATGGCGTTAAGCTTGCATATGCTTCATTATTACTAGCAATTTCAAAACAAGCTAAAGCCAAAGAAAATTCCTTTTTTTGAAGTGCAATGAAGCCTGCATAATAATTTGCATCGGTGTAATACACTGATTGCTTTAATTGTCTGATACTATTTAATAAATTGGTGGCCTTATCCCAAATACCTAATTTGAAATACAAATAGCCTTGCAGGTATTTCATGGAAATAAGCTCCTCATTATTCAAATCGGCAATGCTTACTTTATCAAAAGCATTTAAGGCTTCTTGGGTATTTTGTTTTTTAACATAGTAGCCCCCTAAAAAGAAATTAATTCGAGCATTGAAAATTTTGTTACTGGAAGACTTTAAAAAATTAAGCGCTAAATTTTCGGCTGTAGGTTTTTGTAAAACAAGAGACAAGTAATTGTAGTAGTAATTAATATCCTCTCTTATATTATCTTCTCTTAAATTTTCTTGATTTGACTTAAAATGATAAGCAGATTCAATATATTGAAAAGCAGCCAGGGTATCCCCTTGATGTAGTGCATTAACCCCTTTTTGGAAAACGGGGTCTAATAGGCGCTCATTTTGGCTATATTGGCCATATGAATTAAAAACAACCATACATAACAATACCAGATTCACTATTCTATTTCTCATTGATAACATGCTACTTGTTTATTAATTACCTAAAATTACGCTCTACTTATAAAACGAAGCTTATTTACCCCTTATTGTGGAAAAACAGAATTCATTCGTAAATTTGTCAACAATAACAATAAAATATGTACGAATTCAACACCCAGGTAAGAGTAAGGTATGCCGAAGCCGATCCCATGAATGTGGTTTATTATGGCAATTATGCCCAGTATTTCGAAGTGGGCAGAGTTGAAAGCTTAAGAAATTTAGGTATAAGCTATAAAGGCATTGAGGATATGGGAATTATGCTACCAGTAGTGGAATTAAATATTAAGTATTTAAGACCTGCAAAATATGACGATTTGCTAACTATCAAATCCCAAATCAAAGAACTACCTACAGAGCATAAAATTATTTTTGATCAGGAAATTTATAATGAGGAAGGGAAATTATTAACTATTGGTAAAGTGAAGCTTTATTTTATGGATAGTAAACTGGGAAAAAGAGCTAGTATGCCGGCTTCTATGCTTGAAAAACTAAGCACCTATTTTAGATAAAAACCGCTGTTTTTTAGTTTACTTTGCAACCTATAACCCCGTTTCAATGAACCCTATTCAAGCTACCATTATTACCATCGGTGACGAGTTATTAATTGGGCAAGTAATTGATACAAATAGTGCCTTTATTGCCCAAGCCTTATTAAAAATAGGCATACCTGTTAACAGTAGAATTGCGGTGGGTGACAAGAAAGCGGATATCATTAATGCCTTGGATACAGCCTCTCAAAAAAGTAAGGTTATTATTTTAACCGGAGGACTAGGGCCTACAGCAGATGATATCACCAAACCCCTACTCAATGAATATTTTGGTGGCAAAATGATTGTTCATCAGCCAAGTCTTGATCATATCACCTATATATTTGAGACGATCCATAAAAGGCCCATGATTGATCGAAACACAAAGCAAGCTGAGGTTCCAGATGTTTGTGAAGTATTATTTAATGAAAAAGGAACTGCCCCTGGGATGTTATTTAAAAAAGAAGGTGTTTATTATTTTTCTTTACCCGGTGTGCCACACGAGATGAGATGGTTAATCGAAAATCAAGTTATTCCGGAAATACAAAAATCATTTACCACCCCTTTTATTGCGCATAAAACACTTTTAACCGCAGGAATTGGAGAATCTTTTTTAGCAGAACATATTGCCCATTTTGAAAAAGGCTTACCTACAAATATTAAACTTGCCTACCTACCCAATATAGGAATGGTTCGCCTTAGATTAACCGGGTCTGGTCAAGATGAAAAAGTACTAGCAAAAGAAGTGAATGCTCAATTTGAGGCTTTGAAAGAGGCCGTTAAAGAATACCTAGTAATAGACGCAGACGAAACCATGGAAATGGTCGTGGCTAATTTATTAAAACAAAGAAAGCAAACAGTGTCAACTGCCGAAAGTTGCACAGGTGGTTATATAGGTCATTTATTATCCAAAAATGCAGGCTCTTCTCAGTTTTACACTGGAGGTATCATAAGCTATGATAATAGAATTAAAACAGAGTTTTTAGACGTTCCCACTAATATCTTACAAACTGTAGGAGCAGTGAGTAAAGAAGCCGTTGAACAAATGGCCTTGGCGGTTAGAGAGAAAATGAATACAGATTATGCTATTTCGGTGAGTGGAATCATGGGACCAAGTGGCGAAACTGCCGAAAAGCCATTAGGAATGGTTTGGGTGGGTGTGGCGAGTAAAGAAAAAGTGGTTTCAAAGGTATTTTATCTAAGGTTTGACAGGTTAAGAAATATAGAAGTAACAGCAAATCAAGCTATAAATTTGCTTAGGTTATTAATAATCAATAAGATTTAGTCTTATTTTTACTAAAATTAACTCATATGCCAATTGTGGATCTAGTTTTACCTAAGTTGGGTGAAAGTATCATGGAGGCGACCATTTTAAAATGGCATAAGAAAGTAGGTGATACTATTCAACTGGATGAAACACTATTGGATATTGCTACCGATAAGGTAGATAGCGAGATTCCTTCCTCAACAGAAGGCACAATTACAGAAATTTTATTTGAAGTAAATAGCGTCGTTCCTATTGGAACTGTTATAGCAAGAATTAGTACCACAGCAAATTCGTCTGCTCCTATTATTGCTGCTCCAATTGAAGAAACAAATGAGCCAATTCCTATTGAAGTAGTTCCATTTGTTCCTTTAACTCCCATTCAAAAAGAACTTGCCCCTGTTAAAGAAAATAAAGTTATTGAATCTGTTAGATCAAATACTTTACAGGTGAATGGTAATAGTTCATCACAAGAAGCTAAATTTTATTCTCCCTTAGTTTTAAATATTGCTCAAAACGAAGGTGTGGGCATGGATGAATTACAGCATATTAATGGTACTGGAACCAATGGTAGAATTACCAAAAAAGATATTTTAGATTTTATTGCGCGCAAAAAAATGGGAATTAACCTACCCCATCCAATTGTAAATGAGCAAATTGTAAACGAACCTACTACAAGACCCTTACTCAATAAGCCATTAGATGTATATGAAAATACTACTTCTAATTTCTCTACTTCTTCCAAACTAGCTAATCCTAATGAGGTTATTGTTTCAGGCGCTACTGAAATTATAGAAATGGATCGTATGCGCAAGTTAATTGCGAAGCATATGGTGGATAGTGTTCAAACTAGCCCACATGTAACTTCTTTTGTAGAAGTGGATGTAACCAATATGGTTGTATGGAGAGATAAAGTAAAAGATTTATTCGAAAGAAGAGAAGGTACTAAGATTACTTATACACCTATGTTCTTAGAATCAATTGCTACAGTACTTGAGCAATTCCCAATGATTAATTGCAGTTTAGAAGGCGATAAAATTATTCTTAAAAAAGATATTAATATTGGCATGGCCACTGTCCTACCTTCTGGCAATTTAATAGTACCTGTTATTAAAGGTGCCAATCAATTAAGTATTGTTGGTATTACAAAGGCTGTTAATAATTTAGCGCAAGCTGCAAGAAATGGTCAATTAAAACCAACCGATACACAAGGGGGTAGCTTCACTGTTACCAATGTGGGTTCTTTTGGAAGTATTATGGGCACACCCATTATTAACCAACCACAAGTAGCTATTCTTGCATTAGGCGCTATTAAAAAAAGAGCCGTGGTGGTAGAAACACCCTCTGGCGATGCCATTTTAGTGCGTCACATGATGTTTATTAGCATGAGCTATGATCACCGAATTGTAGATGGAGCCATGGGTTCTAAATTTTTATCCGCTGTGGGTAAAGAAATTGAAAATTGGGATCCCAATAGACAGTGGTTTCAGTATGTATAAATAAATTCCCTATTAAAATTTTTATATTATTAAATTATTTTATGAAAGGTATTTTTCTAACCTCATGCCTCCTTATCTCTGCCACACTGCTCTTTGGTCAAAACAAGGGTAATTTATCGGGCTGGGTGCTTGATAAAAATACCCAGTTCCCTATTGCAGGAGTATCTGTAAAGGTCTTAAATACACCCTATTCAACAGTAACAGATAGTAATGGTAAATATGTTATAAAATCTATCCCTACCGGACAATACCAAATAAAATTTATTTCAATTGGTTCATATCCTCTTACCTTGTTTAATGTAATTGTGAGTTCTGGAAATGAAGTAAGTAATACTATAGAACTAATTCCCGAGTCTTTTCAATTAGCAGAAGTAAGAGTGGGTGGTAATAGAAAAACGGTAAGAGCTGCTACTTTAGAAACCCCTTTAAGTGTTCAAAGACTAACTTCTGAAGAGATTAAATCTAGTCCAGGAAGTAATTTTGATATTTCTAAAGTGGTACAGTCTTTGCCAGGGGTTACCGGTTCTGCTTCCACAGGAGCTGGTTTTAGAAATGATATTATAGTAAGAGGAGGCGCCCCTAATGAGAACGTGTTTTATTTAGATGGTATAGAAATACCCGTCATTAACCACTTTAGCACCCAAGGCAGTGCGGGTGGGCCTCAAGGTATATTGAATGTATCTTTTATTGATGAGGTAAAATTATCTTCTTCTGCATTTGATGCCAAATTTGACAATGCCCTTTCTTCCGTGTTTGAGTTTAAACAAAAAAGAGGCAATACAGACAAAGTACAAGGAAATGTAAGAATGGGTGCCACTGAATTTGCAAGTACTTTTGAAGGCCCTTTATCAAAAAATGGGAAAACTACTTTTTTAGTTTCTGCAAGACGTAGTTATTTACAATACTTATTTTATGTATTAGACTTGCCTATTCGACCTAATTTCTGGGACTATCAGTTTAAAGTAACCCATACTATCGACCCTAAAACAACTTTAACCTTTATAGGCGTGGGCGCTATTGACGAATTTAAATTTGCGGCCCCTAGAAATTCAACCCCTCAAAAAATTTATGCTTTAAACGCTAGCCCTTCTATTAATCAATGGAGTTATACCGTGGGTGTTACTTTAAAACGATTAATTAAAAAAGGATATTGGAATTTAGCAATAAGTAAGAGTAATTTATATAATGTAAATGAAAAATTTGAGGATAATTTAAATCCTGATAAAGGAGAAAAAACCTTTGATTATAACTCTAATGATATTGTCAATAATTTAAGATGGGATATTTCTAAAAGCTTATTGGGCATTAAATTCACTACAGGATTTAATATTGCAGACATTAACTATGACAATAGCACTTATCAAGTCCTGAAATACAATAATCTATTTCCTAATAATGCCACACCTTCTTTGGGGGAGAAAAATATTATTAATTATAGTTCAAGTTTTAATTATAAAAAGTATGGTGCTTTTTTCCAGATGGGTAAAAGAGCCTTTAATAATAGATTAGGGATTAGTGCAGGCATTAGAAAAGATGGCAATACTTTTACCAATACAGGCAATCAAATTATGCGTCAAATTTCTCCTAGAGTTGGCCTTAGCTTGGTTTTAACCGATCAACTCACTTGGAATGCCTCTGTAGGTAAGTACTTTAAATTAGCACCGAATACGGCTTTAGGTTTTAAAGACCGCTCAGGAAATTATTTAAATAGAGATGCCAATTATATAGGAAGCTTCCACTATGTAACAGGTTTTGAATATCTGCAATCAGAGTCTACTCGATTTACTGCAGAAGTTTTTTATAAAAGATATACTGGCGTACCCATTAGTAATGAAAAAGGAATTAGTTTATCTAATTTAGGAGCTGACTTTAATATTTTAGGCAATGAAGATATTTCCACCATTGGTTTAGGTAGAAGCTATGGATATGAGTTATTTGCGCAACAAAAACTAACGAAGCGTTTTTTTGGTGTAGCTAGTTATAGTTTTTTCAGATCTGCCTATACCGATATTCAAGGAAAATATAGTCCTAGCTCATGGGAAAATATTCACTTAGTGAGTTTAATAGGTGGTTATAAGTTTAATAGAAACTGGGAATTAGGCATTAAATTCAGATACCAAGGTGGAGCCCCATATA
>Ga0209768_10001055_pt1 | contig 17897 bp, 17 predicted proteins | sample LauGreSBDMM110SD_3_FD_187564 | JGI IMG/M metagenome (GOLD analysis project Ga0209768, IMG submission 187564) | Freshwater lake microbial communities from Lake Michigan, USA - Sp13.BD.MM110.SD (SPAdes) (version 2) | ecosystem: Environmental > Aquatic > Freshwater > Lake | place: Lake Michigan... | reverse complement strand
GAACTATCAACCTAACAGGCTGGCACTTGGTTTAAAACAAAAACAAACCCATACCATTGGTGTAATAGTTCCCAATCTTGATTATGTTTTATCCATGATGGTAAGAGGCATTGATGAAGTGGCGCTGGAAGCAGGTTACACGGTAATGGTTTGCCAGAGCAACGAATCCTTTGGAAGAGAACTGGTAAATACAAGACGATTGCTTGAAAGCTTAGTGGATGGCTTTATTATTTCAGTATCTAGCGAAACAAAATCCTTTGAACATTTTAAAAAGATACAGGAAAGAAATATTCCCATGGTGGTATTTGACCGAGTTACCCCGGATCTTATTGCTCCAAGTGTTAGGTTGGATAATGAAAATGCTGGCTTTATTGCTACAGAACATTTATTGGAACAAGGCTATAAACGTATCGCCATTTTAGCAGGGCCTAAAAATTTAGGCATCAGTAACAGCCGCATGGATGGTTATTTAAATGCATTGAAAAAATACAAGATAAAAAAGGATAATGACCTTATTATTCATTGTGATTTTAACCAGGATTATGCATTTTTTGCTACACAGGAATTATTAGCTATGAAAAAAAGGCCCGATGCAATCTTTACTATCAGCGACAGGATGGCTATTGGTGCTATGTTGGCTATTAAAAAAAAAGGATTAAGAATGCCGGAAGATATCGGCCTTGTTGGATTTAATAACGAACCTGTGGTAAGCCTTGTTACTCCTCAAATTTCAAGTGTGGATATGTCGTCCTTTGAATTGGGCAAAGCTGCTGCAAAACTATTTATTGAAACCATGCATAATAATGAAGACATGAATAAAGTTGAACAAATATTGAAGCCTAAATTATTCATCAGAGAATCTTCACAAAAAATAATATCTGTAACAAGCGGTAAAAAATAAACAATGTTGTTAAGAGCCTTATTCCTTAATTGCTCGCTATTAATGAGTTTAATTTCTTTTGCAGAAACAATTGTGGTAAAAAACCAGAAAGAACTTGCAAATGCAAATAGCACAGTAAAGCCTGGTGATATTGTTATACTCCAAAATGGTGAATGGAATAATGTATTGCTGTCTTTAACCTGTAGTGGCACAAAAGAATTACCTATTACTTTTAAAGCCCAGGCGGCTGGTAAAGTTTTAATTACCGGAAATTCAAAACTTAAAATTGGAGGAAGCTATATTGTAGTTGATGGGCTTTACTTTTTAAATGGTTATTCTGGTGCAGAAGCAGTAATAACATTCAGAAACAATAGTGATGAAATAGCCAACAACTGCAGGGTAACAAATACGGTCATCAACGATTTTAATAACCCTAAAAGATTAAATGAAAATTATTGGATTGCCTTTTATGGAAAGAATAACCGATTAGATCATTCCAGTTTTCTGAAAAAAAAAAATTTAGGGGTATTGCTGGCAGTTATACTAGATGATGAAAGAAGCAGGGAAAATTTTCACTCAATTGATCATAACTATTTTGGAGTAAGATTGCCACTTGCATCAAATGGAGGAGAAATTATCAGAGTAGGTGTTTCACAACATTGTGAATTCAATTCTAACACTCAAATAATTGATAACTTTTTTGAACATTGCAATGGAGAAGGTGAAATCATTTCTATAAAATCTGGAGAAAATATTATTCGAAATAACCTTTTTAAAGAATGCCAGGGCGCTGTTGTTTTCAGGCATGGAAATAATAATACGGTCGAAAACAATATTTTCTTAGGCAATAATAAAGAAGGTACAGGCGGTGTACGAATAATAAATAAAGGGCAATGGGTAGTAAATAATTTATTTTATAAATGCCGTGGCGAAGGTTTCCGTTCACCTTTATCCATTATGAATGGTGTGCCAAATTCACCGGCAAATCGTTATGTAGCAGTTTCAGATGCTGTCATCTCCAATAATAGTTTTGTGGAATGTACATCTATTAGTTTTTGCGAAGGAAGTGATACAGAAAGAACAGTACAACCCTACAATTTGAAGTTTTTAAATAACCTTTTTTACAATTCAAAGGACAATCAACTGTACAATGTTTATGACGACATAAGCAGTATAAGTTTCAGAGGAAATTTAGTGAGTAAAACAATGCAGCAAAAACTTAGAGATGGATTTATTAAAACTTCACTTACAACTAAACAGGTAAGTAAATTAATGTTGCCAGATGCAGGTGCCAATTCAATAAATCCAATACCCGATTCACTACATTCAGCAGGCAGCGGCAGACTTGTTATGGCCCTTTCTGAAAAACAAGGTTTATCTGATTTTAAACAGTTACAAAATATTATCACAAACGCATCATTAGCTTGCGGTGCAAGATGGTTTAGTCAAAAATTTCAAATTAAAAAAACGGTAACGGTAAATTGCAAAACTGCTGCTGAAGTAATTCAACAGCTTGCATCAAACATCAATAATACATTAATCATAAATCTTACAGAAAGTGAGTATGTTTTCCAATCACCTTTAAGTGTTAATAATGATGTATCTATAACAACTGCCCAAAAGCAATTCATTAAATTTTCTTTAAATGCCTCTAGTGCAGATTATTTCATTCAGCTAAAAGCAGGACATACTTTGGCGCTTAATAACCTTCGGCTAAACTTGGCTTCAATTACAAGCAAAACTTTTATTACAACTGATACTTCAGGCAGTAGTAATCATTGCAATTTTTCAATGAGTAATTGTAGTATAACGAATAGCAATGGAACCTTTTTTAATGCCTCAAGGTCAAGTGTATCTGACTGTATTCTTATAAAAAATTGCAGCTTTATTAATAGCGTTGGCGATGTGTTTAAATTTATAGAAGAAACAGATAATAAGGGATATTATGGCGTGGAAAAATTAAAAATAACAAACTGCACATTCACCGGTAATAAAGGGCAAATTTTAGGAATGTTACGTAGCGGCAGGGATGAAAGTACCATGGGGCCGTTGCTTATTTTTTCAAACAATAATTTAAATAATTGTACAACAGAAAATAACAGAGGACTAATAAATCTCTATGGTGTACAGCGTTCATTTATCGAAAAGAATAGTTTCACTAATTGTAACGAAGGAAAAACGCTGATACAATATGAAGACATGGTAAGATCTGTACATTTTTTAAGAAAAAACTCTCTCAGTAAATCCGGCGTTGTACTTACTAACAAATTTGTACAGACTGAAAATTAATACAAACAGCCACCGCAAAGTAAGCTGCTATGAATTCTTTTGATTCAAAACCAGAATCCCTTTTCCAAAATCTGACAAACTATTTGTCTACTTTTAGACTGTACTAAAAAGGGGGAGCTTACAAGAGTTAAATGATTTATTGCTGCATTATAGTATTGGTAACGTATTGCTACAAAATAAACTGAAAACGAAAAACTGGATATATAAAAATAATAGGTAACTTAGAAAATATAAACCTTCCTATATAAACAAGTTAGGTAACATGCTGAAAGCGCCATGAAATGGGAATCTAAATTAATCAAATACAAAGGGACAGCTAGAATATCTGTCGCTTTTGAAAAAAACATTGAGCTAATTGCTCGGATAAAAACAATTGAGGGCTCCCGATGGAGTCAATCATTAGGGGTGTGGCACATTCCTGATACCGAAGAAAATAGCTTCGATTCAAGCGCAACACAAGGCAACATCGCCTACACGCAAAACGTTAACGTTCATTAAATGAAGAACAATTTCACCATATTGCTAATATCAATAATCCTTAATTCTTGTGGACATTCTGAAACAAAAACAGAAACTGTTTCCGAGAATGGCAAGAAAGCAAATTACAATGTTGAGATGTTTCGGTATGATTCTTTAACGATACCCTTATTTTTTAATGCAGTCATTAGAAATCATTTAAAAGACTTTTACTTGATTGACAGTTTAGAATTCAATCACTTTTGTTTACAGAATAACATTAGCATTGCTGATTCCTCGAACATTTTAAAATACTTTACTATTAATATTTTACATGAGATATTTACAAGTCAGACGGCATCAAATTGTTCAAGAGGCGAAATATTAAATATTCCTTATCAATGGCATTGGGTTGTGTCTAATCCAAGACATGAAATATACTTAATTGATAGTAAAGAGCTTTTAAAGGATATAAATCCGCCTGATGAATTTTCAAATTATAACTCTTACGCTGATATTGACAGAACCCCTTATTTGTTTTTAAGCGATTTAGTAAATTCAGAATTAAAGTATTATTCAGCATCCTGTGATACTTTTTCAACCTTTGGGTGGTGTAGTGAGCGTGAAATGGCGTTTGTTGCATTAACATCGCTATTGAGTTACAAAGGTAAAGTAGTGGCAGAAGGTAATCATAGTTGGTCCGAATTTCTTATCCCATTGAAATTAATTACTGGAGAATTTCAGAATTTTCGTGTGAACGTTGATAATACATTCAACTCTGTTCAGTGGACAAAAATCAAACAACAAGAAATTTCAGAATGGGAAAGATACTTTGGGAATACAAACCTCAGCGATTGGTACAATCGAAAAGCAAAATCCATTTCAGAGTTGAGAAATATTCAGAACCATTTAGTGCCAAATAAATCAATGTCAAGAATTGAAAATGAGGTGGTAAAATTTCTTGATATAAAGATAAACGAACGTTAACAAAGGTTATACCCAATAAGGGTTTCAGTAGTAATTTGAAGGTAAATGAAAGTAATGGTAATCAGTAACAAATTGAAGCATAAGTGCTTTGAAATCCCTTACTGGGCATAGCCTCAACCGTTATGCACAAGCGTAAAAAAATACAAATAAAATAGTTATATTTCACTATTAAAAAACAAACAACTAAAAAAAATCGAAATGGCAAAAACAACAACTATCGCTGGCAACACATTTTTGTTTACTGGCAAATTAACTGAATTTACGCGTGAAGATGCAGAAGCACATGTAGAAGCCGAAGGCGGTAAAGTTTTAAGTGGCGTAAGTGCCAAACTAAATTACTTAGTAGTTGGCGAAGATGCCGGAAGTAAATTAGCAAAAGCAGAAGCTATAGGCACTGTAACTATTTTGCACGAAAAAGAATTTTTGAAGATGATGGAATCAGCTAAGACCAAGTCAAAGTCTAGTCCTAAAAAGACTATTTCAGCAGCACAAAAAACAACTAAAAAATCAGCCGAAAAAATAAACCAGGAAGAAATTGATTTTATTTTTGCCCGCCATTCAACTACTAATATTTCTAAATATAATGGTATTGAAACAGCGATAGGTGAGCTAGAAAAAAAAGATTTAATTGTCATATCCTCACTTATTGAAGATGAAGAATATTTTGACAGTAACTATTTTACTGATTTTTATTCCTTTGACAATCTATTTCATAGCCAAGGCGTTTTGGTTGACTCCTCTGATAAGAAATTAAAAAAACTAAAAGATGATAACTCCTTAAGCTCAGCTAATGTATTTATAAATGAGGTTTTTTTCGAAGCTGTTAATGTTCCAAAAGAGGGTGTCTTTCTTTGTTCATTTCGAAATGAAGATGTTTATCTAATTGCTGAAGGCACCGCTGTTAATGTTGAAAATAAAATCCCAGTCGATTGCTATGTTAGGAAGTTTGAATTTGTTTCTCCTTCTATATACTTACTTGACGAGGTGCGTGTAAACGGAAATACTATTAGCAGAGATGGCTCTGGGGCTGAAGATGCAGATGGTCAAATTTACAATTCTTATCAAATGTTAATAATTGATGGCAAGCTATATGAAATTGATGAAGAGTTTGAAAATAAAAAAAGTATTATAAAAGCTTTAAGTAAATATGTTAAAGCAGACAAGACTGCAGACCCTGAAGTACATAAAATAATTGCAAAACTTGATAAAGGGGTTATCAGTTCTATTGATCAAATTAATGAAAAATATCGGTATCATCCTGAAATTGTTTCAAAGGCATTGGAAATGGACGGATATAACTTGTCCAGGTTATCAGATGAACATAAAAATAATACGGAACTAGTTAAAACTGCTGTTAAATCAAGCTATTCGGCTTTTGAGTATGCAAGTGGTAAATTAAAATCCGATAGAAATTTCTTAGCTGAAGTTTTGAATATTGATGGTAGAGTATTAGAATTCCTTTCTAATGAATTTAAAGATGATAAAGAATTGGCAATTATATCGGTTTCAAATAGAGCAAGTGCAATTAAATTTCTAAATAGCAAGCTGAAAAACGATTCAGAAATAATTCAAAGTGCTATAGATAAAGGTTTGCAGAATGATGCCACAGTTTTAGAGTTTTTACCGGCCAAATTTCAAGATTCAAAGGATATTGTTTTAAAAGTAATGGAATTGAATGGATTTGATTTGGAATATGCTTCTAATCGTTTAAAAAGTGACAAGGATTGTATTAAAGTCGCTTGTAAAAATAATCCTTATTCTTTAACATACTGTAATGAAAAAATGAAATCTGATTTAAATTTCTTTTTTGAATTACTAGAATTTACAAAGGCCACATTTATATTAGAGTATTTTTCAGATAAAATAAAGGACAATGAATCAGCTTTATTAGAATGTGCAAAATATGATGGATTGAATTACACAACGGGTGAAGCTGGTGCAATAATTAAATTTGCATCTGATCGTCTTAAGAAATCAAAAGAATTTATGTTAAAATTTATCAAGATAGCGCCATATGTTTTAGATTTTATACCAAAAGATTTAGCTAAGGACAAGGATATAAAATTATTAGCAAAAAAATACTGATTTAATATAAATAAACAACCAAAAATAGAGTAATATATTAAATAAGTTGATTAGGGATTAGTCAATTAAAGCTGATTAACTATTTAAATAAATGAGGTAAAAAATATTCTCAAATATTATTAGCAATAATTTTTAGTACGAAACAATATTATAATTTACATATGAAAGAATTTGAAAAAAATGCAGTTTCAATAATTGCAGGTGAAGTATCATCATATTTAATCAATAATGGCCCGAAGGTCCCTTACTGGAAAGGGAATAATGGTAATTGGAATGATATGGTAGGATTTAGATCTGGGATTTCTATTAAAATAGAAAAATCAAAACGAAAAATAGAAAAGAATGAACAGTATAAAGCGATTTTAAATTGGGGAGGTATTAGGGGTTTTAAAGCTTATGACATAATTCCACTTTCAATAATTAAAATCGAAAAAGATATTGTTGAAGTTGATACATATTCCCGTATTTCCTCTATGTCAAAGATTTTTTCTTTTTATAAACCAAGTCAATATTTTATTTTAGATTCAAGGGTTTCATTAGTGATAAATATTATTCTTGATAGGAATAAAATAAAAAATAATTATATTCATTTTCCGCCATACAGGGCTGCTGGTAAGATTGTTAAAATTGGATTAGAAAAATACAAATCCATGCCTACTCAATTTTCTAATATGGGTGAGACATACATCGCATACAATAAATTAATTTTAGATGTATTTAAAAAAATAGGAAAACTGCCTAATGGCTATATTAACAAACCTGAAATTGTTGAGATGGTTTTATTCACTATGGTTGATAGTATCAGTAATAAAAAATAAATTATGAACATATCACAATACAAAACAAAAATTGCCTCTCGCTATATGCCAGTAGATCCTGAGCAAATAGGGCTAAAAATACTAGAGGCCGATTATTATTTTACTTCGATTAAACACGATGGTTATTTTGCTGCTTTAGAAATTAAAAATGGCAAAGCCACGTTGTTTGATCGTAATGGTAATCCAAAAGAAATAAAAGCCATCACTACTGCTGCTAAATCCATTAAAGAGGACGTGATGTTAGCTGGCGAAATTTGTGTTTTTAAAAATGGCAAATCTTCCAACAATCGCGAAGTGGCTGCTGCGTTAGATGAACCCGAAAAACATGATATCCGTTTTGGCGTGTTTGATATTATTTCATATAAAGGCGAAGAACCAACTTTGGATGAAAAAGAAAAAACAGCCTTGATAAAAAAAATAGCTACCTCAAACGAAGTATTTGCCATTGAGCAAACCTTGATGGAAAGTAGAAAAGATATCATTGCTTTTTATAAGGATATCGCAGGTAAAGAAGAAGGTGCTGTGGTGCGTTCGGCTGATGGCATCATTTATAAAATAAAACCATCCATTACTTTAGATTTAGTTGTGCTCGGTTATGCCTTAAGCTCGGGCATAGATGAAATATTACGCGAATTATTACTTGGCGTTGCTAAAGATAAAGGTGAGTTTCAAATAGTAACAAAATGCGGTAATGGTTTCTCTGATAAAGATCGCCAAGAATTTGTAAAAAAATTAAAATCACTAACGGTTGCAAGCGAATACACGGAAGTATCTGGAGCTAAAACAGCTTTCGTAATGGTAGAACCAATATTAGTAATAGAGCTTTCGTGTTTAGATGTTATTTCGGAAAGCACCAAAGGAGCTATTCGCAAAAGTGTTTTAAATTACACTAAAAAAGAAGGTTATACTTTAAAAGAACAGGCTGCTACCATCAGTTGTATTTCACCAGTGTTTGAGCGTTTTCGTGATGATAAAAAAGCAACTGCAGCCGATGCTGGCGAACATCAGTTTAATTATTTAATTGATGAAACAGCTAAAGACGAAACTGCAGATGTAAAACTATCTACAATTAAGTTACGCGAAGTGTACACCAAATCGGGAAAAGGAGGCACAGCAGTTCGCAAATTTTTAGGCATACAAACGCATAAAGAAAAAACAGGTCAATATTCGCCCTTTATTGTGTTGTATACCGATTTTAGTGCCGGTAGAAAAACACCATTGGAACAAGACATTTTTTTATGTGCAACAAGCAAAGACATGGAAAAGAAAATGGCAGAATTAGTAGAAGAAAATATTAAAAAAGGTTGGGAAAAAGTTTAAACTAAACATATGGCAAAAGCAATTCAATTTGTTGCAGGTAAACTAAAGTTTGCAGCAGCACTCACCAAAATAGACCGAGATAAAGTATACGGTTTTGTTGAAGTAAAAGTAAATGACGATAAAGGAAACCCATGTATAATGGGAAGCTTATTAGGTGATGGTAAAACATTAGTGTTAAATGGTGCAACTGCCATTAAAACAGTTGACGCCTCATTTAATGAACTTGATAAAAAGGAACTAAAAGTGGTGTATCAAGATGGTAAAGATGCGGTGTTGGTTCCTTCAAGTTATGAAGGTGAAGTGAATCTTATCGAAACTAGCTTATACGATTTATTTAATCTAGAAATTACATCTGTGTATCAATTAGATTTTGAAGAGGCATCGCAAAAAAAATCAGTTAGTGATTATTTAGCTGATGGAAAAGTAGCTCGTTTTGTATTTAATTACCGTGCCGATTACGAAGGAGCAGATGCTATTTTAATTTCAAATACTGATGGTATTTTTGCTTTAACTGGTCGCATCATTGATTTTCCTTATTTAGAAAATAAATTAGCATCGGTAGCTGCAACCTTAGTTGAAGAAACGATTGAAGAAGAAGGAATGGATTTTGGAATGTTATAAAAAATAAAAGATATGGAATATATTGGAATAACTAAGGAGGAATTAGTAAGCAAGTTACCACGACTTTATCGCTTTGTGTCTATAAACGACACATTGGAGCTGTTTGAGTCTAAATCGCTATCATTTAAGAATCCATCTCAATGGAAGGATCCTTTTGAGTCATTTTATTTAAGCAAACAATATCAAATAAAAGATAAGATAATGGATTTGCCCATTAAGGATAAAATATTTGCTTGTTGTTTTTCCTCTGAAAGTTATGAAGCTTCATGGAAAATATACACTCCAAATAATGATGGGGTTCGAATTACATTCGATACAGAAAAATTATTAAATCAACTAAAATTACAAAACAAGGATGTTAAATTTTTCATAGGTAAAGTTAATTACCAAAATACGAAAGATTATTATTCAATGAAAAAGGATGCTTCTGGTCTCGAAAAGGAAATAAAGAATAAAAAAATTGGGAAACACCAAATCAGTTTGTTACTAAAGAAAAGAGTAGCATTTGAATATGAAAATGAGATAAGAATAATTATAATTTCTAAAAAAAATAATCAAGTTAAACTGGAATTAGACCCAACTAAGTGTGGAATAGAACTAAATTTTCACCCATTGATAGGTAAATTACATGCTACTATTTTGAAAAAATATTTTAACGAGAAGTATGAAATTAGGACTACCCATAATACCTTATATAATGATGTTTCCAATCATCCAATTGTATTAAAAAAATAAAAAAGATGTCAAGACAAATAAATTTAGCCGATAACAAAGGCCGCAATGCTGAAGTGATTTTTAAAAGTTTCACAAAAAAACCATTAGTAAAAACAGTGACGCCAAAAGGTGAAGCAACACATACTGTGCGTGTATTAAAATCGGTTGCCGAAAATTCATACGAATATTTGTTAAAAACAAAAGGCGGAGATGAAGCAGTGGCACAAGCGCTAATAACTTCTGACCCAGAGTTTGATGTTTCAATGACCGGTCTTTTTGTCGATGAAACGAGCAAAGTATATATCAATGCAGATTTGAAACCTGTTTTTCGAATTCAGAAAACAGAAGGCGTTTATTTACCGGATGGTTCATTAAAAGAAGAACGCACTCCAAAAGAAACCATTGCAAATATTTTAGCAGAACATCCTATAAAACCAGCAGGAAAATTATTGCCTATAAAGGAAGTATATAACAAATTTGTTTTTTCAAAAAAGTATCAGTTAACTCATATCAATGGTTTAACTTTTGATTTTTTATATGAAATGGCTAAAGAGTTGCAAGAAAAAGATTCAATGATGATGTTAGCAGGTGGTGCAAAAGGCAATGAACCTTTAGTGTTTCAGGATGGAGGAAAAACGTATCGTGCATTTTTAGAAGGCAGAGTAAAAGATAAATCATATATTTTATTAATCCATCTTACTAATTTAGAATTAAAGGGTCTTAGTAAATAAAAAACGCCAGTGCATAACAGCACCTACAAGAAATTGGCGGTTCAGTGGTTAAATGAAGCTTTGTGCTTCGTATCAAGTTCAGTGCTGGCAGACAGTTTTGTGCTTCGAAATCGCCAACTTCGGGTAGCTGCCAACCGTTATGGGCAAGTTAAAAACCCAAGACGGTCTGCGAAAGCCAAAGGGCTGACCACCCAGAGTGACAGGAAATAAAGATTAAAAAGTGGATACCAGCGACCACTCAAAAAAACGGGGCGCCACCGAAAAGCCAGACGATTAAGAAAAATAATACAAATTCTTGTTAATTCAATTTTTTTTGTAATATTGTAGTCATAAATCTCAAATAATAAAAAATATGAAAAAATTTCAATCATCATTGCTCAAGCGTGTGCTTGATGAGGTTAAAAATGCCGAAAGCAATGCGGCTAACACTACAGCCCATAGTGTTTATGTAAGTGGTGTTTTCGAAGAGAACAATGTTTTAAACCGTGTTCTTAACGAAGTCAAAAATGCAGAAAGCAATGCAGCTAACACTACAGCGCATAGCGTTTATGTAAGTGGAGTTTTTGAAGAGAACAATGTTTTAAACCGTGTTCTTAACGAAGTGAAAAATGCTGAAAATAATGCAGCTAACACTACCGCTCATAGCGTTTATGTAAGTGGAGTTTTTGAAGAGAACAATGTTTTAAACCGTGTGCTTAACGAAGTGAAAAATGCTGAAAATAATGCAGCTAACACTACAGCCCATAGTGTTTATGTAAGTGGTGTTTTCGAAGAGAACAATGTTTTAAACCGTGTTCTTAACGAAGTGAAAAATGCTGAAAACAATGCAGCTAACACTACAGCGCATAGCGTTTATGTAAGTGGTGTATTCGAAGAGAATAATGTTTTAAACCGTGTTCTTAACGAAGTGAAAAATGCTGAAAACAATGCAGCTAACACTACAGCGCATAGCGTTTATGTAAGTGGTGTATTTGAAGAGAAATAAGCAGCAAAAAATAAAATCCAAAAAAGCTACCTAAAGGTGGCTTTTTTTTTAAAATACCCTATCTACTTATGTTAGTTCCTTTTAAAACAGAGTATAGATTATTTCACGAAAAATCTCATCGAGAATTTATTGAGCCTATTTTGAAAGTAGCATATAAAGAACCTCATGAATTTGAGGTTGCAATTTTAAATATATTAACTCCTATTTCTTATTTGCTAGGAAGTGAATTAAAAAAAACAAAACCTAATGGTGAATTAGTTTTAAAATGCATTGAAAAATTGAAACAATCCCAAATTTCTTATGGTATTATTGACGATGATTTATTTCTTACCCCAATTGATACAAGGGGAGACCAAATTTATTTCTTAACATCTACTGAAGATCAAAAGGTTCAGCTTTTAAAGCTGACAAAAGAATTACAAGTATCATTACCAAACATTTGGACCGATTTTATTTCAATTATTAAAACTGTAACATTAGTGTCAATTACAGGTAAGGAGGAATTATTAGAACATTTTTCAGGTAGTGACTCTGATAGGTGGGGTGCAATGCACATGAGCAATAATTTGAGTTATTTGAATTTGGCTGAATGTTTGACACACGAAGCATCTCATCAATGGATGAATCTTTTTGAATTTTATACATCGGGAGAATTTATTGAGGACGGTTGGACTAATAATTCTTTTGTTTCTCCCTGGAGAAGAGATAAAAGGCCGCTAATGGGTATATATCATGGAATTTATGTTTTCACGAATGTGTTTATTACATTGAATTATATTGATAATTTTAGTGTGACATGGCCATACAGAAGAGGCTCCTTTCAACATTTTAAAAATACAAATCGAATTAATTATTTAGGCGCCCAGGTAAAAAGGGGAATTGAAATTATGGAATTAAACAAAAAATATCTAAGTCCAAACGCATTAAAATTACTTTCAGATATTATTCCAATATTTGAAAGTGTCTATCTAAAAACGTCTGAAGAACTTCGCATTAATTTTTATCAAAAAATTTTGAAAGAAGAATCATCTAAACAGAATAGAAAATGAAAGAAGAAGTAATTAAAAGCATTTTTAACTTAAAAGGTACAACACTCCAAATTAAATTAGACATTCTAGATATTTACCTTGGTTACAGAAAAGGGGCTCGTATTCTATGCCACATAAATGAACAAGTTGAGGAAATAGCCAAAGAATTAATAAATGCTCAAATACAAATAGCCGTTGGAAAAGGTATGGTTTCACAAACTGCCAATAGTGTTAATAAAGTAAAGGATTATTTTGATAATAATAGCGAAAATATAGAGAAGGTAATTCCTTTTTACATTGCCAAAAATCAAGATTATGCAGATAAACTAAGGGAAGCTGATGAAGGAAAGAACGATGTTGAGTTTGGAAGAATGTTAGATTATCCGGATTGCTGTATTAAAAAGGTAGCTGAATCCACCCATGTACCTTCAATTATTGAATCATTTCATTATTTGCAAGAAAATAAACGATTTAATGTCTGGACCTGGCCTGTTGCGATGGTTGGTGATGCTTCACTTTTGGTGCATTATCCATGTTCCTCAAAATGTCTAATGTCAATGGATATTGCAAAAAAACATTTTCAACTAATTGCTAAATACGCTCCTAAATATATTGTTGAACGTGTTGAAAAGTACCATTCCTCGCTTTATTCAATAGATAATGGAATAATTTGTATTCATGAAAAGAATGGTAATGTAAGCCCATTAAATAACTTATATGAAGTATCTTAAATTAAAGAAATCTCTACCTGATTGCGGTATTAATCCTCGATTCTCTATCGATATAGCATCGGTTGCAGAAAGAATAAGGGATTTCGGATTAATTCACATCAAGGAGCATCAAAAAGAGCAAATGTTAGGAATCCTTAACAATACCAATTGCAAAGTTATAAAGACAAGAAACCTGAAATTTACTAAAGATTCCGAATCAAGAGAGGGAATGTTGTATGATATTAAAGATGGTGAAAAGCCAACTCACTGTGAAATTTGGTACAGTAATATAAATAAAGAAATTGATCCAAATTTTGATCCGTTTTTAAATCCTGGAGAATTTTTGGGATATCCAAAATGTTGCGTATCAAAATATGAAAGCACTAGTGGAATGGGATTATTTTACAAAGAATACCTCTTTAGTGTTAATAAGATTAGATACAATGAGATAAATAGGTTGTGTACTTTATTTTTCCCAAATCTTCTTATGCCTGATTTCTTTCCTTGTTCATTATCTTGTGAAGAAGCTAAAGAATTTAGTTTAAAAATACAATCAATAATTAATCTTATTTATTCAAAAGAAGAAATTAAAGAGACCTTCAGATATAAATTAGCCCCAATACTATTAATATCTGAAAAACTTTATTGCTTTCCAAATTTCAATTTTGAAAATCGGAAGCTTACTCTTAAAGTAGATAGTTCAACTCAATTTGTAAATCTTAGGAGTGTTTTAGATACGAAATATTGGCCTTTGATTGACGCTAAGAATCTTCTGGTTAATTTCAAAAATATAGAAAATACTGAAAAACTATTTATTGAATCTGATGGTAAAGCAGAGGAATTAAAATTTGAATTAATATGATAAAGAATATGATAAAGGGTTTTATTAAGGATAGAGAAATGGAAGATATTTGGGCGATAATTAGGGATGAAAACACTCAAATAAGAAACTATCTTATTGAAAGGAATGAAAATTACCACTTTGAATCTTTTCGTAAAGTTTGGATGAAACAGATTTCTTATAGATTTTTACTTCACAATCTTAACAATAAAAAAGATTCATTTACTGGAACAGAGGACATAAAAACGGAACTAATTAATCATTTAGATATTAGCCTCGACATAATAAAAGAATCAAAAACTATTGAGTATCTATTACAATTTATTTTTCATCCAGATTATGACCCATCGGGAGGATTAAGGGTAGGTTTCAAGTCCGAAGAAGAATGTAACTTGTTTATTGATAATTTAAGAAATGCACTTAGCTTAATTGATCAAACTGATACTGATGCGTATTCAATGATAAAAAAAAATTTAAAAGCTATTTGCCCTGTTTTTTCAGTTAATCCCTTAAAAAAAGGAGATGTGATTTCGCTCAGTCTTAATTATTGCAATGGTGTTGTATTTTATTCTCCTTGTCCTTTCATTCTTGCGGCTGAAACATTAATACATGAGACTAGGCATAATGTATTGAATATTTTACTCAAGAAAGTAAAATATTTAAAAAATGATGAGTTTAAAATAAAAACCCCTCTTCGTGAAGACTTAAGACCAATGCTTGGTTTAATTCATCAAGCATATGTCCTTTGTGGAATTACAACATTTTATAAGAATTTGTTGGATAAAGAGCCCTACAAGCAAATGTTAAATGTTCAAAAGAGATATAGCATCCATCTAAATGATTATATTGAGGCCGTAAATACGATTCAAAATAATTTTACAAATTTGACTAAAGAGGGAAAAGAATTATTAAACGAACTGATAAATAACATAAAAAAATATGGATAAGTATTTTAATACCCTTATAGTTAAATTTGCAAGCCCTTGCAATTTAAATTGTACTTATTGTTATGAGTATAATACAGGGGATGATTCTTGGAAGAAAAAGCCAAAATATTTTTCTGCTGAAAACGCTAAAATCCTAAATAAGCGTTTGCGTGAATATTTAAAAGATTCTGAATTACAGAAAATCAACATTGTAGCTCATGGTGGTGAGCCACTGCTTCTTGGCGCCGAAAAATTAGACGAAATCTTTACCATCATCAAAGACGGAATTGATGATAGAATAAACTTTGGCATGCAAACAAATGCTGTCTTAGCAAATACAAATATTGTCGAAGTTCTAAAAAAGCATAGGGTAAAATGTGGTGTATCTATAGATGGTAATTCACTACATAATAAGTTTCGTGTGTTTCATAATGGAAAATCAACCTACGAAGATACACTCAAGGGATATAAATTACTGAATGAGAATGACCTAGTAGCAGGAATTCTATGTGTAGTGGACTTTGAAACTAATCCAGAAGAGATTTTGGATAGTCTTTGCTCACTTAACCCTCGCCAGTTAGATTTGTTGCAACCGTTTTTTAATCACGATCATCCCTTAGGAAATGAAAAGTTAGGTGATCTTTTTTATAATTGGTTTGCTAAGGCATTTGACTATTACATGAAGAAAACTGAATGGCACATCATTCAAGTGCGCATATTTGAAGCTGCATTGTTTTCAATATTAAGTAAAAAATATAATTCTGATTGGTTTGGAGGTCCTCATGGGAATTATTTGGTCGTTGAAACAGATGGTAATTATGATATATTAGATCACCTAAAGTCTATTGGTTCTTATGGAAAACAAATATCCAATTTGAAAATGAACTTGAAAGACTCTTCTTTTATTTCAGCTAATTATCAGGTTCATGAAGTCTACAAAAAATATAATATTAAATCCCCCCCAGATTCCTGTAGTACATGTATACAAAAAGAAAAATGCGGGGGTGGTTATTATCCAACAAGATATAGCTCAAAAAATAATTCTTTAAATAATAAATCTGTTTATTGTAAAGGTTTAATGAGCTTTTTTAGTAAGTTGGAAAATGAATACATAAATCACTAAAATGAGCAGCATGGAAAAATTATATATAAATGGCCACAAAATTTATAAAGAAGTCTCCTTAAACTATATTCTAAAAAAAATTCAGGATATCAAATCTTTAGCGCCCACCAACCTCTATATTCATGGGCCATTCTGTATTAATTTATGCAATTTTTGTCAACATCAGGGCATTCAACTTAGAAACAATTTAGAAATCCTAAATCAATATTATAAGGTCTATTTGCCAGGAATTATAAAGGAATTTGAAAGCACAATAAAACAGCTGACTATACATTCCATATATTTTGGTGGAGGAACAGCAGATCTAATCCCTGAAGAGCATATGCAACAACTATTTGATTGCATTCCAAATTTCAAATCAATACCATGTAAAATATTTGAGGCACACCCAGCTTCACTGACTCGTAAACAAATTGATATTTTGCATGCTAATAATTTCGACAGTGGTTACATCTCTTTTGGAATTCAAACTTTCAATAAACAAATAACTGATAATGAAAATCGAATTTATGTTTCGCCGGATAAGATTCTAAATAAATTAAATTACATATATAAAAAAGGGATATTCGTAAATATTGATTTAGTAGCTTATCTGAACATTGAAGATATTTCCTTGTTAGAAAATGACTTAAGCATATTGCTTAATAATAGTGAGCCGGATATAATTACAATTTACCCATTGAGACAAGCATTTAATTATCTTAATCAAAAATCTCAAGAAGTTTTACCAGAAAATACTGATGTATCAAATCATCTAATTTCAGACAATAATAAAAAATATCAGGATATTGAAGATGTTATTTTTAATACGCTTTTAAAGATTCCTAAATATCACCAATGGGTGTCTAAGGAAAATAGAGAAGCCTTTAACGAAAATGTTACCTCAAACAGAGGTAGACCTTATTATTTAACAAGGCATAATGATTCTATAGTTGATGAAAAAAGGGCATACAATTCTAGCACTCCACCCTTTCATAATATTAATTCAAATACTTTAGGCTTTGGTAATTATAAGAGAGTCTATTCACATAGCTATATTGAGGACCAACTTATATTTTATACCATGAATGATAATTGGGAAACGCGATACTTTGCTGTTCATGATGAAACGGATGTGGAATTAAACCGGAAAAAGATAGGTTGGAATGATGTAATAAATTTATAAAACATGGATATTAGAATTTGTGATGTCTGCGGACACAAAAATCCAAAAGAAAAAGTATACTGCGAAAAGTGTGGTAATATTTTGTTCGATGCTTTTATGAGAATTTTTAATACCATTAAAATTCAAGATGGAAAATAATTTAAAATTTAGTCATAATTTCTGGAAAATCCATTTCGATGATTATCAAATCAACGGACTTGATTTAAATAGTCAATCGC
>Ga0209768_10001054_pt1 | contig 17898 bp, 5 predicted proteins | sample LauGreSBDMM110SD_3_FD_187564 | JGI IMG/M metagenome (GOLD analysis project Ga0209768, IMG submission 187564) | Freshwater lake microbial communities from Lake Michigan, USA - Sp13.BD.MM110.SD (SPAdes) (version 2) | ecosystem: Environmental > Aquatic > Freshwater > Lake | place: Lake Michigan... | reverse complement strand
AACTCCTGAATTTAGAAGTTGACGAAAAAAATTCATAAAACGAATTTTCCAACTTTAAGAAAATGGAGCCCGCAATGACGGGTAAAAAATTAAAAAAAACACGCTCGTACAAGAGTTTGCGATTTAGCCCACCGAAAACAATTGACTCGCGCGCTCTTGATTTTTTGCAAAATCAAAAACCATCAGTAAATTTTTCTGCGTCGTTGTCGGTCAAGGCGCTTAATCCAAAAACAAAACCGAGTGCCGATAACAAGCCACAAAGGAAAAAGGCTAGCGGTCCAGTAAAGAGATACGGAATGGCGGTCTATGACCCCAAGGGCAAATGGACCCCAGGCAAAGTTTTTGTGCCATGGATAATGAAACACAATAGGGCTAGTGGGGATGACGTACCGAATGTTGGTTGGGTTACACCACCAAAAACTATTGAGCCCAAAAATGTTTCAAAAACCGTTAAGGCTTTAATTGATTCTAATAAATTAAAACCTGGATATACATTCTCTGACTCAAAACCAAATCCTCGAACTGGTGGATTTGAAAAAAAAGCATTAGGCCCATCTTTGGGAACTTTGGTCCCAGGTGGTGACATTGGCGCAAGAGCAGCATCAAAATTAGGTTTAGTCGTTGACTCTCTTGGAAAATTAAGATGCCCACCAGGAGTCCCTGCTGCAAACCAATTTACTGACTCAACTGGTTCTAATTGTTTTGATTTCATGCCCGCCGTCGCGAAAAGGCTTTTAAGTGAGGCGACTCAATTTGGGCGTGAAAAAATGTCGCACTTGGCAATGCTCAACAATATTGAACAAACTGCCCGTCGAGATAGTGGATTAATCACACCATCCACCAGTGGTCTTATATTGCCTCCAGCACAAAATTTAATTATCCCCAGCATCCTCGGCCCTGACGGTAAAATTCTTTCAACTATCTCCACTATCGAACCAATTGTTTACGCCGAGACAGTAAGGGCACAACTGGCTCGAGATTATCCAAATATTGACATGGAAGAAAGAGAAAGAATTGTAAAACTTGCAGAACAAAAAGCAGGCATGATTCAAGGCGTGAATTCCAAAATCAAAACTTCTCTAGATTACTTGAAGGAATTAGGAATCAAATTTGACGAAAACGACCCGCAAAGCCTAACAACTGGTTTAATGTCGGCATTTGAAAAATTGCAAAAACTTGGTTGGGACATTGATTTTGACGGTCTTTTGTGGGGCGTTGATTTAACCAATAACCAATCGCTATCTATGGAGGAAAAAGTTGCTCTTCATACAAAAGGAGTTGTCCAAACAGCAGTAGAAATAGTTCTAGGAAACCCAAGTCAGCATTTTTCGGATAAAGAACTTGATGAATTATTTGCCGACCTTGCGGGTGACGCTGATGAAATTGTCAAGAATGTTTCTAACGCTGTTTTAAATAACGATTTATCTAAGTTGAGTGCTGGACAAAAAAAGGTTGCCCTTAAAGTTATTGAAAGAATGAATGACTATTGGGCATCAGAGCATGGTTTTTTGATGTCCATACTTGCTGAGCATAAAGAGAATCCAGCGGATGTCGAATTAATACAAAGATTTGGATTAATGGACCCAACGGACTCCCTTAATAAAGGCACCGAGGCCATGGTAATCCCAATGAGTGATGGCAAATTAGCAATGTTGTTTAATCCAATTGGGATGATGATGGATGAACCGCCATCAATGCCAGGCGATGGCGAATGGAGAATGTATAAAGGTGACGGCAAGGGATTGGAAATTGAACAAATACAAGCAATCTCTAGGGTTGTTGATGCTGATACCAGGAAACGTCTCCTCAATGAGTTCTTGAAACAAAGGAATCAATCCCCGAGTTCGCAGCACCTAAATGCTATTTTGGAAAAAAACGCTGGGAGACTTGGTCGCTCAATGTTTATTTTCCAACACGAACTGACGCACGCCAAACAATACTCATTATTGGCCTACCTAATATCTCACGACCCAAGTGGCCGACGCCTAAAAGGAATGTCTAATACTGAAATTCTAAATCTTGTAGACGAGTTAATAGGCGGTAGAAATTCTTTAATGAGCCTAGAGTCGGTACTTAGTGACCCACGTGTTATGGCTTCTGCTTTTGCAGAAATGGGGACCATGGTTGAAGCAATTGTTAAAGATGGTATGGCTGGGGGATACCCGCAGTCACACTTACAAGCGATGAATATATTGGCAGAACTTTTAGCGCTGCCGCCAAGCCAACGACTCAATGCAGCAGAAAAACTTTTTGACGAAAGAGACAACTTAATAAAAGCCAAGGATGCCAACTTTATTACCCCAGAAGAAGATTCTCGACTGGCGGCTTTAAATAATGCCACTAATGCGATTGCTGAAATATTAGAGAACCCCGAAAACATGACTTTAGAGTCGGCAATTAGGGAGCAACGAGCGCTTATGTTTGCTGAAGCAATTGCCGAACTGAATGCGGGTGTAAAAATGGGCTTAATTCAGCCAACAGATGAAATCAAAAAAGTTCTTGAGCACATAAATGGCCCAATGGACGAAGTGCATAGATTTAAAAACTCAATTGAAGAACACGGAAAATGGAAAAGTAGTTATACGGACGGGTCGACATCTTATGACTCAAAACGAAAAAAACGAACAAAAGGTGACATTACTGGACAAAGTTATTCGGAAAGAAAAAAACGTTTAGTTGACGACAATGACCCAATTTCCGCAATGGATTCAACAGAATCTTTTAACAGTAAAAAAAGTCTTGTCTCACGCTTTTCTAAAATAAGAGAGAGAGTGATGCAAGGGGCAACTGAAAAGCAAAAAAAAGCATTTTTAGAAGAACTCCCCGAACAGAACGATGGGAAAATTATCAACCAGGATGGTCTATTAATTGCAGAACTTGCCGACAGCAGTAACGTTCGTGACGGTTTTGGTGATGGAAAAACCTTTGACAAAAAATTAGAAGAAGATATTATCCCAATTTTAGATTTAATTGAAAATAGTACGTTAGAAGATGATGTTGCGGTAGTTATGGATATTGGAAATCTAAAGAAAAACAAAAACCCAAACCGTGTTACATTCATGGAGTTTGTCAACTTTGTTCGTGCGGGCATTGCCCTAAATAAACAAAAGTATGAGATAGATGATTTCCCAAAGCAAAACCAAAAAATGATAGTTAAAGTACCTAAAGGCTCTCATGGGATTCCAGATTTTGATTTTGCACCATTAAGACCTAAGCCATCCAAGCCAGAAGATACCTGGGACACTCAAAGACAACCATTAAAACCAGAAGTGATTCGTGGCGGTTTGACTGATAGAGAATTGACAGATGCTGATGTTGAGGAACTATATAAAAGGTACGAAGAAAACAAAATCAAAAACCCAAAAACACGCAGGCCTAGAAGTGGAAGAGAAACACCCGATAAAATGTTGGAAGAAGAAGAGCGCCAAGTGGAGCGTGAAAGAACTCTTGGCATGGCATCCGTTTCCAAAGGTCTTCGGTCGTCTAGTACTGCGGCAGCCGCTCGTTCACAAGAAATCATTAAGCGCGCCAAAACCAAAAACATTGACATCGATACATATGAGCGTGACCGCATGCCTCGGGTGGATAAATTTAATGTCAACATGCAAGATGGAGAATTCAATCTTGGGGAATTTAAATTTTTGGTATCAGAAGAGCAAGATACAAAACGCACAAAGGACATACAAGAAACTATTCTTGCTGGTGGATTTAGGCCAAGTTATGACCAGACAAAATTTATAAAAGTCGATGACAAGTTCATTTTAGACAATTGGTTTTACGGCGATGAAAAAAAAGGATTTGGGGTAAAACTTCATATTATAAAACTTATTGCTATCGCTAAAGGTGATTCAAAAAAAATAGAACAAATTGACAAATTAATCGATGATGTCAAGAAAATGTCTGCGGAAGAATTCAATATTGCAGTAAGAGAAGCATCCCTAAGAATGAAGCCGCAATTTAATCAAATGATTTCCGTCGAAGTCGACGACCCAATAAAAATAATCCAAAGTGGAAAATATCTTACGGTCCATGACAAAGAAAAAATGAACCTTGCTGGCGCAAGAGGACTAAGTGAACGAGACAATTTTGATATTGAAACAATTCTTAGAGCAAGGTCTAATATAGAGCAACGATTTTTCGGGATTAGCCCAACAGATACGTCTCCTGAAACGACAGAATTAAGGCCAGCATCTGGGTATGTTTCAACACAAAATTCTGTAAAAAAACGTGTCTCGCTTTTAAAGGAGACATACGGCGAGGATATCGAAATACAACACCCTTACGCGATTGGAGAATTGGCACAAAGGTCCAGCCAAGACATGAGTCGATATGGAGATGCTAGGTTAATTTTGCGTCCAGAAGTTTCCGAGCGAACTCTGGTATTTACGGGTGACAGTATTGCAAATACTGGAGATTATTCTCCAGCGTTAAAACTTTCAACAATTGATGATAGCGAATATCGGCAAATGTATTTTGACCCAATGTCCATCTTGTATGCGGATAGGACTGGGGATATGGATTCAATTGCGTCCCCTGCAGAAAATTTACCCAAAGATGGTGCGGGTAAAAATCGTTATCAAGAGGCAATGATTTTAGGTTCTTTTGATGCGCCAGATGTGGCAGCAATAATTATGACCCCGCAAGAAGCGCGTGATTCGTACGGTGTAGTTTCGCGCGAACTCGTCAGGAATACAGCAGACAATAATATTACATCCCTGATTGCAACAGCACAACTGCGGGAGAACTTGCTAGATAAGGGAATTGACGTTGTTTTAAACTCACGGCTTTTCCCCTTGGATGAAGTTGAACCATTCAATACACAAATGACAAGAAAATGGGTTCAAACAAAAATCGAGAAAGGCAAAAGTGACCCAGATGATATGTGGAATAATTTAAAACTTGAACAGTTAATCCCAGATGACGAGACGACACCATACGAAGCATACTTGCGAGCAGTAAATGCTACATTTGGTGAAGGTACCAAACTTAATGAAAATATAGCGATATTTGACCACCCCGATAACGAAAACGGAAATAATAAAAAAAATCAAATAAATTTATCGAACATGATTAATTCCGAACTCGAAAGATTGCAATCGACAAAAGAGAAACCTTTACTCTTGGGCCAGGGACCACTTTCCAATTCAACTTCGGCACAAGACTCCCAAAATCCTCGTGGCGAAATAGGCTCAATGCTTCTTGCTCCTGGAAAAATTGAAATTACTGGTGAAAGGGAAGATGGGACCTTGGTTGGCAGATTGGTCGAACAAAACACACCGTCAAAATCTCTTTCAAGACTTCAGAGCAAATTACAAGAGATTGTGGATAATCCTGGGGTTCATGGGTCGCATAAAGTTGAAGCACAAAGAGCATTGGGCGTAATTAAGGCTCGAAAAAATGCAGAGTCTGTGACTGGGTCTCGTTCTTTGTCTGGCTTTAATGGAGGAGCAGTTAGCCAAATGCCTTCAACAATAAATCAAAATTCTCGACAAATACTTGAAAGACTTGAAGATAATGGAGCAACATGGGGTGAGTCGCTGGATGATTCTTTGGCAATTAAAAACCCAACGCAAAAACAACCAGAACTTAGAACTACTCAAGAAAAAATAGACCAGGGCCCACAAAACTTTAAAAATGGTCGAGATAAAAATAAAACGCCAGCAATGGCAAGGGTTGATAATTCAGAAAGGCAATTTGGCAAAACCGCCAAGGAGATAAATTCATATTTTCTTGAAAAACATAACGTAGATTTAGATGTCCCCAATAGGTTTTTGTCAGAACAAGGCGATGAAATCGACAGGCAAAAAGCAGTAACCTATGGTGCGCTTCAGGCTATTGATGATGTTTTTGAAAACTTAAACATTAAATCGCTAGCAGGTAGAGATAATTTAAAAATATCGATTAATGACTTTATCGCAGATGCAAATTTAGGGCAATTCGCTATAAAAGAAAAATTCTTTTCCAAAACAACATATGGCGACGAAAAAACCAAATCAATGATACAAATCAATAAAGGTGGCATCTCCAATATGTCCCTTCAGGAGATTTGGTATGACATTAAATCTAACGGTACTCAAGCAAAACAGATAGATATGTTTTTTGCAAAATTGGGCTTACCTAACGGCTTTGACCCTATTTTCCCTGGAGAAGATTCTCCAAATTTTGAAAATTGGAAATCTGTAGAAAATGAATTCTTACAAAGAATTGCCTACGGTGTCACTGTCCATGAAATTGGTCATTATTTAGATTTCACTCAACGAGATGAAGGCAATTCAAGTTCAGCGCCACCCATAATGAGAAACCTTTTTGGAAGAGGGAAACCATCTAGTGATAAGCCATCTAACGACGGGATGTTTCAATCATCATCTCCAGGGATGCCAGAATCATTTACAGATTCCCCATCAGTCTCTAGGTATGGATTAGGAAACAATCGAGAAAAACTTGCTGAAGGATTTGCGTCATGGTTCCTGTTTGGCGGCACAGGATTGGGGACTTCTCCAGTATCTGGAAGTTCGGCAAGTTATAACTACAGCCAAGATGCGCAAAAATTTCAAGAGACAATGGCTAATATCGTCACGCCCCTTTTGGAAAAGTTGGGTCAAAGAGTTAAGAGTGCTAAACAAAAAGAAAAATCACAATCAACGGCAATAACTGAAAAAATCCCAACAGGGGTTTTCATTTATGCAGTTGCGCCATTTACGGAAATTCTCAATGATTATCAATCGTCGTCCAAAGCAAATAGTGAATTTAAATCAGAATTTTACAATTCTTCTAAAAAATACTTACTCGGGAACAATACAAAATCTATGTCCACCCGACCACAGCCAAAAATTAACGACAAAACTAGATTTGAATCAGACAAAGATTCGTTAGTTTTTATCGACAAGGAAATTAAAAAAATTATATTGCTTGCTCAAAATGAAAAGACCGCCATCAAAGGCCTTCTTCCAGAGGTTCTAAAACGTATTCAATCAATGACCGAAGATGAATTAAAAGCCGCTTTAATTAAGGCTTCAAAAGAATATATTGCTGGAATCGATAAAAGACCGCGTTTTCGTTTTAATGGCAAAACCGAAAATTCAATTACCGCGGAAAGCCCGTTTGATAATTTTATAAATCTTGGCTCCTGGAATTCAGATTTGGAAGAACAAAATAATTCGGCAGAGACGGATTCTATTTACGGCTTGAGACTGGGTATTCCTGAAAATTCCGAGAAAGAAATACTGCCAGTTAGGGGATACTTGTTGCACGTTGATGAATTGAACAAACGAAAAAAAGCAACTCAACTTCAAATAGAAAAAAAGAAAAACAATTTTGAAAAAAGGGGTATTAATACCGCAAAAATTAAACCAGAATTTCTCCCCCACTCAATGAGTATTGGGGAGTTCGGTGCAAAAGATTCGCTAAATCCATTGCCGAGCGAAAGGGGCGAAATTGAAATTGTATTAAAACCAGAAATAGCACATCGAACTCTAATGACTCTTGGAAATTCGTTTGATGGTGCCAGAACCCCAATAAATCTTGACGGGAAAGATGAAGACCAAAAACTCCTTGTGTCTATGTTGAGGAATAGGTGGAGGGATAACGAGCAGAATCAGGTTGAGGAAAATAAGGGTTTCAGCACTATGCAAAGAATCATTAACCTACTTAATGCATCTATCGGGAAAATAGGTTTTGGTGACGTGACCAAAAACAGTAGTGGCTCTAGACATTACGTTGAAGCAATTACTGCTGGTGGGTTTAATCTCGACGAAGTTGATGAGATACACCTAAGCGTGGATTATGTCAAAAAACATATAACTTCAGAAATCAAAGAACCAAATTTGGCTCAAGTAACAGAAATTTTATCTCGCCTTTCAATCAAAAACGACCTGATTGCTGCCGAGAGTATTATTCTTTCACCTAAGACTCCACAAGAAAAAAAAGCAGCCATAGAACTAAAGAAAAAAATTAATTATGTTATGCAAATTAAAAAAAATAGAGAATTGAGAATGGAATTTTCTCAACGAATTAGTAGCAAAATACGAAAAGAAAATGGTCCTAAAATTATTTTCCCAAATGATGACGGGCTTGACTATGACGACCCAAAAACTTACAAAAATTACGTGGACGGAATGGATGTCGACACACTTTTGAATCACAGAATGGCAAATGATGTTAGGGAGATTTTAAAAAATCTTGGTAAGCCTGTTGCTACGAATGAGCAAGTAATGCAGTTCAGACGAAATAGTAACGCCGAAACAATGGTGAGTTCCTGATGAAATCTGTTCTTGTAGGTAAAGCCGACAATATTAAAATATATTACGTCTTAGACGCACAATCAAACCAAAATGATGGGGTTGTGGTGGATGAAGTGGGCAATGTAGACATTGTTAATTTTTGGAACTTTGTCAATAATAAATCCTCTATCAACAAAATACAACATAGTAATTTTCATAAATTTTTATGGAATAAACCAGAGGGCGAAGAAAGAAAAAAATGGCAATCGATATTTATTACCAAGACCCTATTGCCAGATGATGACCTAATTGATTCAGTTGCAATTAATAATGATGTTTTAAACAGAAAAAAAACCATTAACCACCTAGCGAACAGAGCCCTAGATTTTAAAATAGCGCTATCTTCACAAACACTTGAAGAGAAAATTCTTAAAAAAATGGGGCGCAGAATAGGTCGCTCCATCGGCGCAAATAGAAAAATTGGCAAAAGGGTTTTCCGAGAAGTCCAAGGTGTTCTAGACCCACAAAAACGTCGCGACAACGACGGCGACGGAATGATTTTTGATGGCACTAGACGGGAGATGCCAGCACCATCGGGGGTCAGTAATAGGAACCAACCAGACATCTTGCCTGATTCGCGAATTGCTATCACTGATGACATGAAAAGACCTACTTCCAGCAATCTCAAACCATTCACCGACATTCAGGGTAATAGAAAAAATAGATTATTAAAGTTGTTGAAATTAAATGGCAATGGCGCTGGTAAAAAAGAAATAAATGATTGGTATCGAAAACATTTGGCGGGAGTGTCGGTTAACAATATATTGCGGAAAAAACGAAAAATAGAAAAAAACATTCTTGATGCTTTAAACATTGACCGCATCAGAGATACAGGACACGCAAGAGAGATACTCTCAATGTTGTACCCCCATGCAGCACCCGAGCACATAGCGTACCGACACAGAGGTTCAAAGAAAAAAGCAAATTATACTTTTTTTGAATTTTTGTGGTACAACCCAGATGGGAGTTTAAGAGATGATAAAACCCAACTTTCCGAATCTGAATTAACTTTGTTTTTGGGCCACATAAGACTTCTGCAACAAAATCAATCTATAGCCGAAAATGCTGTCCACTACATATCGGGGACCACTTCCTATAAATCCAGCAAAATTTTTGCAGAAGGATTTATTAATGCCATAATTAGGTCAGGCGTAATACCGTCGTCGCCCGATGAATTTAAAAAATTAATGCCTGCTTTTCTTTTACATCAAATAAAAGACAATAAGACAAAAATAGTACCCATAGTCAATAGTCAACAACAATGGGAACTTGTTCCAATTGATGCGATTACAGATTGGGGCGACTACGCGGCAACACTAAATCAGATGCGTTTAATTTTATCACTGAACCCAGAGAGCCACATAAAGGACATCGCTAAAGAAGTTAGTAACGGCTTGTTTGAACACTCAGGGGGGGCTAATGCGTTGGGGTATGTCTCATCACAGGCAAAACTCCCTTCGTACTCTTTGGGTCTAGATTTTTTACCTTCAAGGGATTTTATAAATAAGGTAAAAAACATTAGTGCTCCGACCACTCCTCGACAATATATTGAAATGATGTATAGAGATGGCGAAACTGATGGGCTTTTTAAGAGCAATATTGTCGGTATAGATGAAAAAGCAACGCTAAGCGATGCTTATTTCACAATGTCATCAATTGCCACTCGAATCACTATAGCCAGGCAATTGGCGGAACTCGGCGATGTAAGGAACAAAAAAAACATAGAAGACAAAATAAATAGAATTGTAAAAAAACAAACCAAAATTAAAGAATCAATGGTTGAATTGTCCTTAAGTGAAGAATTTAATATTCTACAAAAAGACCTACAAGACCTTGAAGCCGAATTACGTGACCTGTCTATTTTGACTGATGAACTTTCCGATAATTTAATTAACCAATTAATTGATTTATCCGCAATGACAACCACCTACCACGAAAACGGCCACTTCCTCCACGGTTCAGTAATGGCGACCGATATAACTAAAAAAATCAAAATAGAAAGAAATAAGAGAATTGATGAGTTGAGGGCTAAACAAATCAGTTCTACAGACGAAGAAAAAGAATTGGAATATTTAACTACTCCAGAAATAGAAGACAAAATGCTTCTTGGTTGGCTATTTAAACGTCTTCACCTAAATGCTTCAGATGAGGAAATTATTCCACGTTTAAGTGACACGGAGTCCGAGTTAGCAATTCTTGGTTTTATTCAAATTTTTGGCAACATCAGCACCCCATTAGAAATTGACCTAAATACAGCATCTGAAATTGAAAAAAATGTTTTAAGGAAAAACTCAATTTTCGGGTTGCTAATTGACGCCTTGCGCAAAAACACTAGTAACTCAAATCCAAAAATTTCATCTGCGGCTTCTGCCCAATTAAAAGAAATAATTGAATTGCATAAACATAAATTACAAGAATTAATTATTGACCCCATCACCAATCTGCCAGTGCAAATATCACAATCAACAATTGACAAAATTTTAGAAAAAAACAACAGCGCAATTTCATTTTTACGCAATAATCCATCAATGGGTGATTCATCAAAGTTGCAGGAAAGGTTGAAATTACTAACTCCCGCAAAAGGGGATTTAACCCTTGGTAATTTATTAAAAATTATTGCAATAGAGCAACTTGTTGGTCAGTTTGGTTTAGATAAGGCCACACGTATGTCGGGTGCGGCAAACAACATCCAAACCTACTACCCACAGGGGGTCATATTAGGAACCGATGCGTCAATCAAATTGCCACAAGGCGGGAATGTTGTTCCTAGTCCTGGTCAAAATATGACAAATATTATTTATGGCGCAAATGTAACAGACATATTACCGACGGTTGTAAGGTTTGGTTTACCAAAATTTTTTGAAGATGAAGAAAATAATGCCTTCATGAGAAGTATTAATTCTTATGCATTATCTCACCTCGGACATTACGCCGATGTAGTTCAAGGCAAACCTAAACCTTTAGTAAAGATAGCAAGCACATTGAGTGTCGAGAAAGATATAGAATTAATTTCAGCAAGAGACACTTTTGAAATACTAAAAAATGCATTTAAAAGATTAAAAACAAATACCGCTGGGGATAGTTCGAAGACCAAAAACCACACAATATCTAGTTATTTGAGTGCTATGCCTAATTTGGGTATGTCAAATTTAGCAAAATTGATTGAATCAAATAGCGACCTACGCGATAAATCAAAAAAAGGAAATTTTGCTGAATTCTATAAATTACTAGACGATGAAGAGAAAACATTAGTCAGAAGGGCTATTTACGATGATGTGATGGCAAATGACGCAAAAGAAAAATTTAACAAAATTTTTGAATCGCAGCAAAACATTGAAGCATACATTAACTTAAATAGAGATATTTTTACAAGCCTATATCAAGCAGTCAGACTGACGCCTGACCCATACGAATACAGCGCTCTAGATTCAGTCTTAGTGTTGATTAAAAATTTTACCGAAAGCCAAGGCACAACGTATGAAATGTTTCAAGAAGCCTATAGGGATTTAATAAAAACAATTATGGAACCAAAACTTAGAGCGGCGAATATTCCTAGAGATGCCAGACAGGAATTGATAAACGCTCAACTTGAATTACTAGAACAAGGTTCGCAATTCGCAAGAGCAGCATCCATCAATGCAATTCATGACTTAGAAAATTATTTTGCCTGGGACGAAATGTCAAGTAATGAAGTTGACACCATTATAAAAATGGTACAAAGATGGGGTGGGGAGATTGGTGAGCCAAGTTATGCAATGCACGACTATCGAACCGCAAGAGTTGGGCACTTGTTTGCGGCATTAAGACTGAAGACGTTGGGCGGACGTTTAGAGTGGGCCGAAATACCCGCTGAAATAAATCTTATTTTAGAAACGGGCATCCCGTTTTTGACGGATGGAAGAAATCTCACCGAAGAAGAATTGAATGCGCTTACAAAACTTACTCGGTGGATGCGCCCAGACGAAAAACAACTCCCAGAGATAAAGTCACTTCAGGCTGGGTTACAACAACAAAAGGAGGACAGATGGCTTATTTAAAACCACAACAAATTGGCGGCTACGAGGAATCTCCAGACTGGTTAAAAAAATGGATACGGGTATTTGGTCATATCTGGCCATACGATAATCGGGATTATTGGGGTGATTTGGTTTTTTCACACAAAATTCAAGTCATGTCGGGCGAGATTTCGGAAGAAGATTCTGATGAAGAGTTAGCAAAATTATTAGATTTGGCGTCAAAGAGACCTGAGCGAATTATCAGAAATCGAGTTAACCCTTTACGCTCAAGTTTGGAAGATTTAATCTATACGGAAAGAAATGCCGCGGCCTGGAAAAAATACGAAGATGGTACACTTGTAGACTCGGACGACGTTGCGGAGTGGTATGGTCAGCAACTGTTATCACAGGAATCAAACAATTCGGAAAATAATTAACATATGGACCAAGACTTTAAAGCCGACCCGTTAGGTGGGCTCATTCCTCAGGAGCGGATTACTGGGGATATTCTTCGTGGTAGAGGCCCAAGACGAGGTAATTTAGAAAGACTTTTACGTTATTGGCGCCCAATCATGAACAAGCCTGGGGGTTTTAGTCGTTGTCGCGTAATCTTGGCAGACCATCCAGAACTTTACCCTCTGAATAATATTTGCGCGTGGCTGCACCACGAAACGACTGGTCTATGGCCAAATGAGGGGTGCCATCATCCAGACATGAAAAACTGTCGGGGTAAATTAAAAAAACGAAATTGGTCCAATGCTGAATTTTTGAAGAGGATTAATAAGCCAATTAGACCCCCAGGCGGACTTGGAAAATTAAAACAATTGAACTGGGGAGATGATGAGCAACAATTTTTCTCAACCAAGCAATGGCGTCAACCAGAAGAATTATCTCCAGTTATCACCAATATGGACACAAAACATGCCATGATGGTGTTGAAGGATTTCATGGAAATGGAACCTAAATTCGTGGAATATCTGCGCGATAATGATAGTTGGGAAATAGTGGGCGAAAACAACGAAAATGTCAAAGTCTCCATGCCGTATATTCCCAATGAGTGCTGTGGTGGTTAATGGAAAATAAATCAATAAACATACGTGAAATTAAAAGACTGAGCACTCCTAGTTCGTGCTGCCCAGACTCTAAAGTGACAAAATTAAGAGTTGTTTTTAATTCTAAAGAAAATAGCCCAACAAATATTCTTCGTGGCTTTGGTGCTAGCAACCCAGAAATTATTTCGTTTAAAGCCCTCATTAAAAGAGGCACAAATGAGAGAAGTTATAATGTCAAAAGAGTTGGCACAATTGGGTCCAACTCACCAATACTTCAAGGTGTTCAAGCCGTTGGCTCATATCTTACGCCAGGAGATATAAGTAAATTTAGAAGCCCTGTGCGCTCAGCAGTCTTCGGCGGGTTGACACCTGGCAAACCAAGAATCCCAGGTTTAGGTTCAGTAAGAAGACTGGCCAATGTTGGTGATGGACAATCACGTTGCCCTGAAGGCTATCAATATGGCGGTCGATTCACGGATAATCAATTCTCCACATGTGGGAAAAAACTGTTTGCTCTTCCTGGGATACTTGGGGCGACAATTGCGGCAATTCGTAAACTTGATAGGTTCATAAACAAACCTGTCACAACAAGCGGAACTCCTCTTGGCGCAGGGGATTATTCACAAGGTGACTCAACTAGTAGGGCGCCTCAGATTCCCAAAGTATCATTGCCGAATCCTAAAAAACTAGAACTTGAAGTTGAAAGACTTGTTACGCCGTTAGGTGTCAGTAAATTATCAGCAGCACGCATGGTGAGAAGAGACGGATTTGTCTTGGAACCAGTTGTTTCACCATCGGTTCTAAGGACAATCCCAGACAATAGAGATATGGAAGGTGCAACATATCTTGCAAACTATCTGTCGCCAGAAACAATTGGCGGAGAAGAATTAGGTCTACTTTCGAATACTGGAATACAAAGTCTTAAATATGTTTTGCCAGGTGGGTCCGTCTTGACCTTGCAGAAAAAAAGATTATTGACGGTGGGCGAAAGAAGAAAACTTGGACGTACGGTTAATTCGGCAGCAGAGATTGCTATTGACAAGGACCCTGCGGCAAGGCTTAAATATGTAGCAACCGAGACTGGAGATGGTATCGGGTATAGCGAAAACTTCTCTGGAATTAAAAACCCAAACAAAATTCTTGAGAATGGCAAACAACGTTGGGCCACGGTGACTTTTGGTAAAAACAGGAAAGTTACATCATCTGAAGAATCGGAAAAGCCAACAGAGAATCTTGCTTCGGCGGGCAAAGATATTTCGTCCGTAGAGGGCGCAATTGAGCATCTAAAAAACAATGGGACTCTTGCCGATATTTCGCCAAGCATTCTTCAGGAAGTTTTGGCTCGCATGTCTGGTGTCGAAATTGAAAAAATCAATGACAATCAGTCTCTGGTTACGTTGCCAAATGCCAATAAACTCATATTGAAGTCAAGTAGGTCTAAATTTGAACACCTTTCTGAGCGATATGCGTCAAGTCTTCAAGAACATTTGCAGATGGTGTCCCCAGACGTATTTTTTGTTGGTGTTGGGGATAAAAGGAAGTACTTAGTTCAGTCCGCTGACAGTATCTTGCCAGACTATTCAATAGATAGAGAAAAGAGCATTTCTTTAGCGGAATTATCGGATATCCCAGCATTAATGATTGCTGACCTTTTGAGCGATACACGAAATCGAAATCTTGCATCGGTTTCTTTAATTTCAAACAAATCAAAAAACAGAATTGTGGCTACTAGTAATCCAGAATCTGGAATGGTAGACCTATCAAAAATTCAAATTCGTGAAAGAACTCTTTCCGAAATTGATGAATTTGCCAACGAAATTATTAACGATTTCTACAAGTCATATTATGCGCAATTAAAAGAATCCCAGCGCCGCCAGCATCAATTGTTTATTGCTAAACTCGTAGAACGAGCCAGACTTTTTAATTTTTCTAATTTTAAATCAAAACTCTACTCAGATAGTCAATTGTCGAGTGGTGAAAAAACACACTTAAACATCTTGGAAATATTGTTTAAACAACGTGTGCAAATGTTGCAAACAGCAAGTGAAAATATTAATTTAATTTTGGAAGACCGACAATGAAACAATACGCAATATTAAAAGACATACTTTTGGACACAACCTATGGCGTTGCTGTTAAGGATGGCGGATTTGTTGAATATTTTGGTCTTAGTGAACAAAGTTGCCAATGGGCAGACTGGGCGAATGAAAAAAGTATTAATTCTTTACAGATTCCAGACGGTGTCAGTCTTGGGGACTTTCAAGATTTGACTGAGGAAGTTGCAAAACAACTAAATTTTAAAATTGGTGTAAACGAATCGATTAAAACCAAATCTATCGACAATCAAATTTCAACAAAAACCGTGAGCGGCTTTGTTTTTATGGAATCAAAATCTTTGGCGAACAACTCAAGAACACCCTCCGTATCCGACATACCACTAAGAATGTTCAACGAGACAAAATCTTTAGTTATTGCTTTTAAAATAGCAACTTTCAAAAGCGATATTTTACGCAGCGAGATTGCTCTAAAGAGTCGATTTAACCAACTTGCTTTTAATCTTGAAAACAATAAATTTAACCCGCGACCAAATTCAAATTTCAAAAATATTGAATTTGACAGACTCAATAAAAAATCCAGTACTGGGTCGCAACGTAGATTTGGCAAAAAGATTACCGAACAAATCAATTCAAACATTTCATTTGTTGATACTGAAGAAAAATGGCCAGGGGAGTTTATTTCTGGATTTCTGCTAGGACGTTTACGTAGGCGTAAAAAAAGAAAAAAAATAAGTCTTAAAACATCTGAAATTTTAGATTTTCATCAAAAGGGAATTGGTGGAGCAATCGGTGGCGCAATTGGTGGTGCGGCACGTAGGACATCAATTCCTAACGGGCGTGGCAGGGGTGGTCGTGGTGTTGCGTCGCGTGTTATTGCTGGTGTGCTCGACCCAAGCAAGCGTCGCGACGTAGATGGTGACGGAATGATTTTTGATGGAACCTGGCGTGAAATGCCAGACCCAACAAGATTTAAACCTAACGAACGTGTACAGAAACCTGTCTCACAAGGTCTGCGTTCCAGTAGATACGTTCCTGGGCAAGACTCTGGCGCTGAAACATATTTTGACGATATTCCAGACATGTCAGACGATTCCTTGCTCAAGGAAATCGAAGAATTAGAAAATATGAGATACCCATTTGACGGCAATGTGACCAAGCCACGACAGGATAAAGAACGCATTGAGGAAATGAAAAGAGAGTTACGAAGAAGAAGTAGAGGCGAAGGGAGAAAACCAATAAAGAGAAAGAAAAGGGAAGAAACCCTCCTTGAGCGTCTTATACGCGATTTTAATCCTTCTAATTTAGAACTTGCAAGAACAGATGACCTTGTTGATGAATATTGGGACGTAACAAATAGAAAAAAACCAGAAACCGCTGAAGAAAAGTATAAAAACACACAACGCCTTAAAGCGATAAGAAGAGAATTGGCAAGCAGGAAACCAGATAGTCGTGGCCGTCCAGAGGACAGGATAGAACCTAGCAATAACCCTAAACGTTTTGAAGAAATGTTGCGAAGACCAATGCCAGAACGCGTGCCATATCTCGGCACTGCGTCTCGTTCAAATAAACCAAGCCGTGGGCTTAGAAGTCAAACTTCACAAAGTTCTGTGACATCCAGACAAAAATTAGGAGAACTACCTAAAAACGTTAGATTTTATATTCAAGAACTAAAAAAGAAATACCCTTCGCAAGCACTTTTCCAAGAATTAGAGGCTGGTGTTATTAGCGACACAAACAGAAGGGCGGCATTAGATTTTTTTGACGGCATAGAAAATCAATATCAAAGGCAAGACAATCAGTCACCAAGTGTTGTAGACAGAAGAGCCATCAGTAATCTGGACCGCATTGCAGCGGCGCATTTAGCAAAAATAATTGCTAGAACGGACAACAATTATCAAGAAGAAAGATTTAATCCGATTGATGGAATTGACTATTCACCTGTTGATGAAATAGCCCCAGACCGTTCCGAGGGACGACTCGGAGCGGTGCGTGAAACTGCGAACAGGGTTTCTGAGCAACGAAGAACAAGAGGGGGTCGTGGGCTTAGAAGCCAAACCAGCCCAATGGGAAAACGTATTGAAGAAGAATTTGCGGATGTTATAGACGACCTATTAGACCGTTCTCAAGGAACTTCAGACAATCTTGAATCTCTTCTAAAAAAGATAAAAGACGGAACACTCGGCGCGGAAGATAACGACTGGCCAGATTTTTTTCAGGGCATCCTCGATGAATTTAATAACGGCGAACTCCAGGGTGATAAAAGATTGGGTGAGTTTATAAAAAGACTTTCTGGTGTTGACCCTTCGCAGATTAAACCCGAACGAAGTCGTGGTCTTAGGAGTCAAAGTTCACAAAATCTAAGTTCACGAAGAGCATTGGCAGCAACAGAACGTGCAGCAAGTCCTCGCGGGTTAGCATCGCAATCTTCACCAAAACCTTCTGGTCGACGTCGTCCAGGTGTCGACAAAGTAGACCCATCAGATGGAAAACTTTGGGAGTCCCTGACCCCTGAACA